>Ga0302307_10001370_pt1 | contig 15201 bp, 13 predicted proteins | sample III_Palsa_E3_2_FD_200530 | JGI IMG/M metagenome (GOLD analysis project Ga0302307, IMG submission 200530) | Peat permafrost microbial communities from Stordalen Mire near Abisko, Sweden - III_Palsa_E3_2 | ecosystem: Environmental > Terrestrial > Soil > Palsa > Peat permafrost | place: Sweden... | reverse complement strand
CCGCATCGATGATGCTCTCCGTCAAGATCAGTCGCGTAGTGGATGGATCAGGATATCCAGGATAAAGACCAGATCTGTCTTTAAGATAAAAATGACGCTGGTCGATGTTGTTGGTGATACTACGGCCGTAGAGGCTTACCACCTTATGATCAGCACCCTTAAGCGGGAAGATGATGCAGTCTTTAGCCCATACGCTGTAACCCTTGACGGCACCCAGTTTGAGTAGACCTACCCTCACCATGCTTTGCAACAGGTAATTGTTTTTGCTCTCCACATGCAAGCCACCGCTATTATAGCCAATGTCGTGTTGCTTATAATCTAGCGACCGGTCTGCCAGGTAGGCGACCCCCTTTTTTGTACCAGGCAGTGCCGTTTTAAAAAAATGGAACGCCTTAGCCAGCACAGCCAGCCTATCCAGGTCTTGACCTGGTGGTAGGGAGGGCACTGGAAGTGATACGGCGCCAATCAGCGCGTGTGCCTTCAGGATCGCTTCATGTTTGGTGCAGGATTCTTTTAGCTCGATAAACCGGATTACATCCCCGGTGCCTGCCTGGCAGTTCGTGGAAAAACAGCAAAACGTATCCGTCTGGGGGTACACCTGAAGACTCGGGGCTTTATCCGGATGGAACGGACACACCAGCCGTTGGTTCCGGTCGGGCTTTAGGCCGTAATAATCCAATACCTGGGTGATGCGTAGCTGGCGTTTGATCTCAGGGATCTCCATAGCGAAAAAAAAGTTTCAGGTTTTTTATAGTACCTATTGGTGACAAAAATAATCAATAGGTTCCAGATATGCAATACCTTTACCACTTGTAAGGCACAGATAAGTGACTTAAATTTGTGAATACCCTTGATTTTAGGGCATTTAAAGCACTTTTTTATGACTTTCGGGGAACGTATTGTAATGTTGCGCAAGCAGTTAAAGCTGTCTCAAGATGACCTGGCTAAAAAAGTAGGCACATCGGCGCCCATCATCGGTCGCTATGAACGCAATGAGATCAAGCCCTCTATTGAAGTGGCTGCCAAGATCGCTGATACGCTGGGCGTGTCCATTGATTATCTAATCGGGCAGTCTGATAAAATGGTCGTCGATAAGAAGCTCATGAAGCGGATGGAAGATATTGAGGCGCTACCCTCGGAAGAAAAAAATATCGTGTACCAGGTCATTGATATGGCCCTCGCTTATAGCAAAACTAAAAAGGCGTTTGCTCACTGATTTTAAACTATTTGTATGCCAGCCACTACTTATATAACCGACGATAAAGGCAAAAAGATCTCTGCCGTTCTTCCTATCAAGCAGTACCAGCAACTACTTGAAGAACTCGAAGAGCTTGAAGACATACGCGCCTATGATAAGGTCAAGGCCAAAAAAGAAAAACCCATCCTCTTACGCGATGCCATCCAACAAAGAAGTAAAAAGCAAAAAAACTGACGGCTATACCGTTCTTATCCTGCCCTCTGCACAAAAGCAACTGGATAAATTACCGGGCAGCGTTGCTACCCGCATCGAGGATAAAATGCTCGAACTCGAAGACGATCCCAGGCCGCCGGGTTGCAAAAAACTTAAAGGGCGCGAGGCTTATCGTATACGTATTGGGGATTACAGAGTCATTTATGAGATCCAGGATCTAAAATTAATCGTCACCGTTATCACTATCGGGCACAGGAAAAATGTTTATGAGTAACGGGGATGATCCGGATTATATTCACTTATAAATTATCTCAAACCTGCCTTTTTTTCTATAATCATCTTCTCCTTTATAGTTAGGCACATTTGCCCATTGTTGTTGAGCATTTTTCAGGAGTTCTAAAACAGATAGTTTAACTTCTTCCGATTCTTCATTCAATAGCAAATTTGAATTATAGATAACTAAGGCATAATTAGGCTTATCAAGCCAATCTAAATCATTGATACACTCCGCGAAGGCATCTAGGTTCATACCATAATAATCTGGAAAAAGGAATGCACTTCCGACTGCTTTTAAAAAACCTGTTTTGGACTTGCAATCCGCACCATTAATTTCAGCAACAAAATACGAGTCTTTATCAACTCCATATTCAGACAAAATAAGATCGTAATTCTTATTAATCATTTTATCAATGTAAATGTTTTATAATGATCACTTGTATAATAGGCCTTCCCGTCACTCCCTGTTACAACCCTTTCTGCCCCTCTATTTTGGCCAGGAACTCTAGGATTAACATCGTATTCCCTATAATTTATAGGATCGCCATTTTCGTCAGAACCAGGCAATAGTCCTTCTTTATTTGCAAAGGTTTGACCTCCTTTATATCCCGGCTGACTCGCACCACCATTTTGATTTGCATAACCAAACGCATCTCTAGCTTTTTGCGGTACTTGATCTTCTGCATCGGCAGGATTTTCAACTGCTTCATCGGCTTGCATTTGGGCCTCAGCATTATCTGCCATTCCATATGCCGCTGGTGACCATTCAGCTAACGGCGTGATTGAAAGCACTCCACCTAAACCATCCAATGCAATAATATCACTTTGATGATTCTGTTTTCTTCTATCTTTTCTTAACCTTACAGCCCCAGGATCAAAGGCGTCCTTTATCCGTATTTGAGTTTTTGGCGTAAACCCTGATAAATTTGTGCTATACCGATCACCACCATGTCGAAGGATAAAATCCGCAAAATCTGATGCTTGATCATAATTCATGGTCTCTGAACCTGCCTTCACTACAACTTCCGATAGATTTTTGGCATCCATGTGCTCCCCATTGATAATCGAATCCTTCCTGCCATCTGGATCAACGAATATCATCGGGTTATTCTCCACATATGCATATGGCGAGAGCGATGGGTATATACTAGGTCTTGGATCTATTACATTCCATCTTCCAATCTGATTATCATACATCCTCGCCCCATAATCATACCATTCCAACCCCGACCCGTCGCTGAACTCCTTATTCTGCTGCTCCTTCCCATTATACCGGTACTTATTGTATTTCCCGAACTGCAAGGCCTGACTCGATATCCCCGCCATCGTCAACCCAAACGGATAGTAATCACCACCCTTATTTTAATGCGCCCCCGGATTTTGGGGAACCACTTGGCGAGCTTTATCAAAGAACTTCTAATCAGCAAGATATATTATTTTTTATTTTCAATTGAAAAAGAAAAATTCCAGTTGAGGTCCCGAGCGGATTCGAACCGGTGCCTGCCCAGGACTAGATTCCAGCCAGCACATCTCTTGTGCGGAAGAGGAGATTCGAACTCCCTGAGCCTGGTTGTGATCCCAATTGGATTCGAACTAATGGCCCACAACTTTACAAGCTGTCGCCCTTTTAACAGGCCTCTTACGCCTACCTTCTGCGGAGAGGGAGGGATTCGAACCCCCGGAACTATCCCCCCCTGATCCCGCTGGGACTATTACCCAAGACCCATGCACGCCTCTTGTTTCTGGCATCCAACCTACTTTACATAATATGACATTATGGAACTGCTCGGTGTTTCAAGCTCTTTATAGGCCTGGCTTCTACCGCAGCCCCATAATCATATTATGTAAAGTAGGCGTTGGACATAGCTTCTCGTGCCTGACTTCTTCTATCAGCTTCAGTGCATTAAGTGCAAACAGGGGCTTTAGGAACGCTTCTCAGCTCCTGTACTCTTGCACGATGCAATGTGGGCGATAGGTGCGATCAAAACCTGTACCGCTGCCCAGCACCTGTACATCGCACCTATCACCCACATTGCATGATTTTTAATACACCCATTATATTAATAAGGCAAAAACGATCGTTTTGCTGCGTCGCACTTCAACTATTTTTTATTCATTCCTAAAAGGTGGGGGGATTTCAGCGGCCTGCAGGTATAAAAGCGAGTACGGAAGCTGATGGGAGTTACTGCTGCTCCCGTGCTTTTATACCGGAAGGCTGCTGCGCCAACGCGTTGCTGTAGCTGGGATATGCACTGACGATCATCGCGGCGGCCGCTTGTACTTATGCCTGGTGTATTTGTATTTGAAGTATTTCCGCCACCACCGCCATGTGGCTGGCAGTGCTGCCCGGGGGAAGGCCGAAGGCCGCCGGGCAGCTACCCGCCGGATCGACCATAATGTATGCCGTAGCGGTAGCGGAGGCAAAATAATCAGATAAGCTGCCAGCCACCGGCAGGTGGCGGACATAATGGTGGAGCTGCGGGTGGATGCGGCGCAGCCGCAGACACGGGAGCAGCGGAAGGCTGAGGACGTGGAGGGAGCCAAAGATCATGACAGGCGCGGCGAAGCCCGCCTGGCGTGATCTTTGATCGGAAGGAGCGGCCGACAGCCTGCCTTTATCCCTGCCTTGAGCTAGAGGCATCGCTGATGATATGAAGCATAACCACTACCGAGGCTATTATGACCCTCTGCTTGTAAGGCAGCGGGTCATCTATTGCATGGGGTGGTGGCGTTTTAGCTCACTTTGCAGGTCTTCCAGTTCGGTTAACTTATAACGTTCGGTACTACTTATATACTTATGACCGGCCATGTACTGTACCTGACGCAAATTGTTTGACTTTAACCAATAGGTAATGACACTGCTGCGGATTTGATCGGCACTGGTAACGCGAGGATTTAGCTGCTGTAGGTGTTTCAGCATATGACGTACCCGGTTCTGTACGTTTCGCTCACTTAGCACCTGTTTCCTGCTTTCTGCCAGTAACGGCCCTTCCTTGTGGCCCTTTGATTTTAGGTAATGTTGCAATTCGACAACCTGTACTCCATCCAATGGCAGGATTCTTTCTCCGGATCGCCGGGTAGCTTTGATCCGTATTTTACCCGCTTCCAGGTGTATATGCCTCGCCTCTATACGCGCAAGTTCGGCTACTGTTACTCCCTGGTAGATCATAAGCCCCAACATGATCTTTTTGCCCCGGTCTACACTCAGTTGTACTGCGTAGAGTTGGTATAGTTGCTGTAGCTCATCCATGCTTAACAGATTAGTCGGCAGCGTACGAACCTGGCCCCGTACATATACCCCACAGGCGGGGTTATCACTACGCTTGCCTTCTCGGATCAGATACGCACAGTAATGACGGATAATACAGAGTAGTTGCCGAAGCGCATGATTGCTTCGCCCCTCTTTTTTGAGCTGCTGCATAAAGTCCAGGAGATCGGTGTACGTAAAACAGGCACCGCTCAACGCTTCCGTCTCCAGCCAACCAGTAAAGATGTTGGTGTATCGCAGATACGTTTCTATGGTAGCGGGACTAAGCCGTTTTTGCCCAAGGTATTCAGCAAAAGTCATAACGTTTGATTTACCAGGTGGGTATAGATTTGAGTGCTGTCCAGGCTGCTATGGCCTAAAAAATCTTTGATCTGTTCCAGCTTCATACCGCTTTGCAGCAAGTGGGTGGCAATGCTGTGGCGCAGGGTATGTGTCCCCATTTTCTTTTTGATCCCTGATCGCTTTGCCAGCAGCTTGACACGTACGTACAGGCTTTGTTTATGCATGGCGCAGCCTTTGCCAGCGCCTATAAACAGGGCCTCACTTTTATAGCCATTTAACAGTTCAGGCCTTGCCAGGTCTATATAGTCCATAATGGACTGAAGGTTTTTCCGGGCTATGGGAACGTACCGCTGTCTGTTGTTCTTACTTCTCTTTACGTGTATCATCTTTCGGGTGCGGATCACATCTTTTACATGCAGGTCATTGCCTTCACTTAGGCGTAGGCCACACCCATAAAAGACGGACAGCATGGCCCGATCTCGCATACCCAGCAGGCTGTCTTCGGTAGCTTCGTAAAGCTGCTGGGTTTCTTGCATGGTTAGCCAGTTAGGGTATGATGTATTGGCCGCTAAAAACTGTAGGGTAAATCCAATCTCTATGCGCCCGCTGTCTCTCAGGTACCGGTTAAAAAGCTGTAGGGCCTGTATGTATTTGTTAATATGGCTATTACTGAAGGGCCTATGGGTACGCACGCCGGTTTTACTTTGCAGCCATAGGATAAAGGATTCCGCATCGCTGGCTTGCAACTGTTGCAAACAAAATTTCCCGGTTTGCTCCTGGTAATATAAAAACTCCCTTATATGCCGGGGTAGCGCGTCTATACTTGAGCCCGAGTAATTCAGTAATGTCAACCACTCTTTAAAGGATTGGTGGAGTAACACGTACTCGGTGCTTTGCAAAGAGAGGACCTGTTTCATATCCAATATTGCCTATGGTCTTTTTTGATGAACTACTGAGCCACTGGGGTGTAATGCAGTGCAGCATTGTATTTGAGTGGCCCACTAACCACTTAAGCCACTGCTGAACCACTGGGCCACTGGCTGGCTGGCCTGATTTGCTCAAGGATGGACGCCAAGTGCCCATCGATGCTGCTTTTAAGCCGCTCGTATTCCTCCATACTCGTAATGGTATACGCATAATTCCGGTAACGATTGCCTACCCCTTTTACATACCCGTACCGTTCCAACTCCATCAAGTAACGCTTTAAGCTGCTCGGCGGTATCCTTAAAGCTGCCCGGATTTCCTTGGCTGCAAAACTGGCTTTGCCTTCCGCTTTGAGATAGGTTTTAAGGTATTCTAAAAAGCTGCGGGTAGCCCTGGTCAGCTCGTCACTCTTGGTAAAGAGTACTTCCTTCAGCAACGCGAAGGCGGCCGCTATATCCTCCGGAGTAGTGGTGATGTAGGGTTGGCCTTCCTTGTCCCGTTTTATTTCCCGTTGGTATTGGTGATAAAACGTGATGGCTTCTATAAAGCCCAGCAGAAGCGTCATTGTGCGTCGGGGTTTAAATACTTCTTCCGGGAGCTGGATGTATTTTGCAAAAGGATTGACGACTTTCACCGGCTTTAATACCCGCTGTATATGCTGGAACAACTGTTGTACCTGGTGCTCCCTCGGCCGGTTGGTTTCTCCGGAGGCAACCAGGGCCTGGTACTCGGTGATCCGTTTATCCTGTTCTTTACTCGCGTCAATATAGAGCAGGATGCAACGGTTGGCATTGTCTTCGTAGAGCTTTTCTTTGGTAGTGCAACCGCTCACACATACCGGGCCTTCGACGGTGAGCGTAATGGTTTTGAGATTGCCCTTGCTATCCTTTAGCGTCACGGTCTTAGTGATGCGACGTTTGGTTTGTAGCTCACGCAAGGGATAAAGCACGTCCATTACCCCATCCAGATCCTCGATCAGGATTAGCTTGTGTTTTAGTTCCTCTTGTTTAAAGTAATATAGCGCGTTGCCGGTGATCTGCGTGATCTCGATCTTATCCTCTGGTGGTATCAGCTCACTGATGCGCTCCTGCAGGTACGTCTTCCCGCTACCACTCGCACCCATGAACATCACATGCAGCGGGGATGCGCCTTTACGCATGGTGTACACCAGGTAGGCAATCAGTCCGTTGGTCGTCTCACCCACTATGCCACTCAGGCCGATTAATTGACTTGTACGGTCTAACAGGTTCGGCTTCTTCAGCTCATTAATGGCCGCTTGTGCCTGAACGGCGGTGAGCTCATACGTGAGCGGGGCTTTGGTTTGAAGGGCTTCTATGCGGCTTCTGCGGTACTGTTCCAAAGACTCTGTGAGCTGGGCAATGGTGGCCGCAGTAGCTTGCACGTTAGTATCAAAAACTTCCGCCAGGCTGCCGATGGCTTGTTCTCGCTGACCATGATTGTACAGATCCAGGCTGTGCCATACCGGAAGAGTCCCTTTGCCTCTACAGGTGACTTTAAGCGTTACCCGCAGGCGGTCAAGGCCCGTGAGTTTGATCCCGCCTAACACTTCGATGCGTAAAACCATGTCTGTATAGATCAGCAGTTCAGTGCTGTTCGTGTCCAGGCCAGGGGACGCGGATACCGCTGTGGGTTGGGATTCAGGGATATGCAAAGGTTCCATTGAAAAAGAAAAATCGATTCGACGGCCTATAAGGTCTGTGAGTATTTGTGCATCATCATGCGATTGTAAAAGGCTATTCACGTCTTCGCCTTCAGGGAGTATCACTTGTTTAATATGCACCTGGGGGCATAGATCCCGTAAGGTGTGTGCGTGCTTAATCGTGCCCTGGGCACCCGCTTCGTCGCCGTCCAGCATTAGGATGATTTCTTCAAGGCCTCGTAGGCCTTGGATAGCTGTTATATGTTCGTCTGTTAAGCCATTTGTGCCATACAGGGCAAGCACGGAATATTGTTCCCTGATAGATGCTTGTTGCAGCAGGCTCTCCGCATCAATGATACTTTCCGTCAGGATCAGCCTGGTAGTGGCCGCATCAGGATATCCGGGATAAAGGCCCGATCTACCGGACAGATAAAAATGACGTTGATCACTGTTGTTGGTGATACTGCGACCATACAGGCTTACTACTTTATGATCGGTGTCCCTGAGTGGGAAGATCACACAGTCTTTTCCCCATACGCTGTAGCCTTTGACTGTATTGGGCTTTAGCAGACCCCACTTGACCATGCTTTGCACCAGGTAATGATTCTTGTTATCTTGAGGCAGGCCGCCGCTGTTGTAGCCAATTTCATGTTGCTTGTAATCTAGGGAGCGGCCTTCCAGGTAGCTGGCCGCTTTTTTGGAGCCGGTAAGGGCAGCTTTAAAAAACTGGAACACCTTGGCTAGAACAGCCAGTCTATCCAGGTCATGGCCTGCCGGCACAATGGAGGGCGTTTGAAGTGATACGGTGTCAATCAGCGCCTGAGCCTTCAGGATCGCCTCGTGTTTGGAACAGGGCTCTTTCAGCTCTATGAACCGGATCACGTCTCCCGTACCCGCCTGGCAGTTCGTAGAAAAACAACAAAACGTATCCGTCTGTGGATACACCTGAAGGCTCGGCGCCTTATCCGGGTGGAACGGACACAGCAACCGCTGATTCCGGTCGAGTTTTAGGCCGTAATGATCCAATACCTGGGTAATGCGTAGCTGACGTTTGATCTCCGGTATCTCCATAGAAAAAATACTTTTTGACTACATATCTGTTGCAAACATAACAGATAAATCTTAGCAATACAAAACTTTTATGTTTTTGATACGACCTTTATGTTGCGTAAATTCGTAGAATCGTTTATTTACCTGTATTATTTCATACACATATGAAGTCAACTACATTCGGCAAAAGGCTGACGGAGGTTAGAAAAGTGAAAAAGCTGTCCCAGGATGAGGTGGCCAAAAAATTAGAGGTGCACGGAGCGGTCATTGGCCGCTATGAGCGCGATGAAGTAAAGCCTTCCATTGAGGTGGCGGCGGCCATTGCTGACGCCCTGGATATATCCCTGGATTATTTGGTAGGCAATACCGATCTGATGCTAGAAAAAAATATTGTTAATAAAATTGTCGATATTCAGCAACTGAATACCGAAGACAGAGCCCATGTATTTGCCCTATTGGATGCTTTTCTACAGTCCAATAAAACAAAAAAGGTCTTTGCCCAATAAATTATTTATCATGTCTGATACTACTTTACATATCCGAATTAAAAAAGATTATGCCGCTGCACTTATTGAAGATCTCATTAAAGTGCATGCCGTAGAGGCTGTTGAAGAAGACGAGGCTATTGAACTGACTGCCCAACAAAAGGAAGCCCTCGATAAAGAACTGGCCGCTATTGCCAGCAACCCTGCTTATCTACAAAAATGGGATGATATTAAACACCGCTTTAAGAAGCCCTAATGCCCTATACTATTTATGTAACGCCTACCGCAGCAGACGACCTTTCTGCGGCCATTGAGTATTATAATTCCGTCTCTACGGATCTTGGATTTAGGTTTGCCGATGTGATCGCACAATACTTTGATCGCATTGCGACTGTGCCTACAGCCTCCCCTATCCGTTACAAAAACGTTCGCTGTAAACCCCTCAGCAGATTCCCTTTTATTATCACTTATACCATTGATGATATTAATCAAGCCATACAGGTGCTGAGGATTTTTAACACTTACCAGGAACCTTTTTGGTAAATAAGAAAAACCATAATTAGGAGATTACATATAACTCTCTGAATAGAAAACATAAATTGAAAAGCCAATCAACTCTCTTTATTCGGACGACAATAAAGATCCAGATCAAATTCTATGTTTAACTCTTTAATCAACCGATTATACCTGGAATTTAAATGTACCCAAGGTGTACTTTCTTCATTATCAAAATATATGAATAGAGCACAGGAAAACTCACAATAATATTTTTCACAAAGCGGCTTAAATAAATCAATCTTAGATTCAATAACATTTAACATAGCATTCATCTGATCTTCAAAGGATGCATGCTTGTCTAAGGCTGAACCCATTCTCCATCCATTTCGTTTTGCTAAGGTTAAAAAATTAGGGTTTGTTTTTTGACCTTTGATATACACCTTGACCGGCTGAATACCAAGTGTTCGCGTAATATCATCAGGAGTGATATCATTAAAATCCCAGATACAAAAATCTAAAATAATTTCATTTTTTTTCATAATACCATTTTTATCAACCCTAAGGGGTAGCCCCGGCCGCAACTAATGAAAGGCCGCCTGTTTCAGGCGCCAAGAATGTAGCGAGAGCCCATTTACCAACTTCATATGTTCCAATGCCGATTGTTATCCAAATCCCTGTTTTAATCACTGTATTGGGGTTTATACCACCCGATGAAGGAGGTATCCCTCCAGCGGGTGGTGCACTACCTGCTGGTGAAGAAAATGGAAGATTGTTGAGATTAATTCCGATTGGCTCACCAAAACCATTACCCCCTTTAGGTTTTTGATATACATTTCCTTGTTTATCCTTATACAAATCAGTTTGTCCCCCATGATCTCCTTTCTGTCTATGATTCCAATCAAATTTTTCTTCAAGCACTTCGATTTCACCAGGAGTTAGTTTCTTGTCTTGATTTGGGTTTCGATCATCACCAGTCCCTCCTTTCTTATCCTTCTTCCCTCCATCATTTACTAATGGATTAGCAGAATTAGGCTGACTAATACTGACGTCTTCCTTCTTCGCCTGGTCAGATTCACTATTTTGGCTGGCATTATTTGCGATAGTCTCCGCCTGATCTGCACTTACAGATTGCCCAGATTTCATCTGACTTTGAATCTCTGCAAAAGCCGATTGAGCCGCCGCTCCTGTCAATGTCACATCCATTCCTGTAGGATCCGTAACCCGGATAGGATCATTTATACCATAACTGTAGGGGCTTACATCCTCATAGCTTCTTCCATGTGGGTCTTGTACATGCCACCTCCCAATCTGATTATCATACATCCTTGCTCCATAGTCATACCATTCCAATCCTGATCCGTCCGAGAACTCCTTATTCTGCTGTTCCTTGCCGTTATAGCGATACTTGTTGTATTTCCCGAACTGAAGCGCTTGGGAAGATATTCCTTGCATCGTCAACCCAAACGGATAATAGTGTTCTTCCTCTGTCAGAGGCCCATGTACCTGTGTAACTTGAAGATTATCAAAGTACACCGTTGTCAAAGAATCTGCATTGCTCACATAAATGTACACATATCCGCTCTTATTTGCAGGGAGGGCTGTTTGGGTGAGGGCATTGACGGTTGTGGTGTTGGGTGTCACCTGTTGGGAACTGCTCCCCTGCGATACAAACCTAAACTGATCATCAAAAAATATCCAGTTCAGGTAAGCTTTTGGGGCTGTAGCAACGACCGGCTCACTATTGATAAAGTTTGTAGCATCCGGAAGTAACAAGCCTGACGTCGGTATGATGGACAGCCCGGATTCAGTGGCAGCCGCCACACCTGTTAATCCAGCCGATAAGGCCGCTACTAGGCTTGCTGCTGGTAATTGCAAATAACTCGCAGGATGGCCTCCCTGGTTGTACCAACTGCTCACCCTGATATTAATCTGATCCTGGGCCATGACCCGCAGCGTAATGCTCGGGCCTATGTGTATGGCACTTGCCAGTCCCCCCACTGCTGCTACATACTGATTAGGGTTGGTGGAGTTATCCGTCGGGTAGCCACTGATGGTATTAATAGCCGTCCGGGTGGTACCAATATTCGCATAATAGGTGTCTTCTATGGTAGAGTCTCCCGGCTCCATGGTGGCCATCGGATAGGCATCTGTCCGCTGTTCATCGGTTAGGATCATCCGGGTATCTCCTAAGTGGTCTTTAAGGAAATAATCATAGAGCAGGGTATCCAGTCTTACCAGTCCGCTATCGGTCCCGTAGGGCCGGATTCGCCCTTCTTCCTGCCCAACAAACTGTAACACATTGTTCTGGTAGACAAAGCTTCCGATATAATCCGTATTGGTATAAGTATCCTTTTGGCCATCAGCAGAGTCGGGTGTCTCATGCACCCGTTTTTCAAGCTTGGCGCCCGTGGCATCATAGATATAGGTGATGTTTCCTTTGGCCCCCTTGGTCGGATTGACCGCTACATTGTAAGGCAAGTTCAGGTGGTCATAGGTGATCCAGTTGATCCCTTTGTTCAGGTCTTCCTTCAGGTTCCCATTGACATCATACATATAGTCGTTGCCCGTGGTGTTGCCATCATAAAAGTCGCCTAAGTGGTCGTTTATTGTCACGGAGTCACTTACAGATTGTAGTTGGTTGGCTGGATTGGTGGCGGCATAGGTATAGGCCAATTTATCGATGACCTGGCTGGCATTGGTCAAAAGTCCTCTTTGGCGCATAGACAGGATATTGCCGTTCTCATCATAGGCGCTGTTATAGGTATTCCCATCCCCCATCTGTACACTGAAGTCGATGTTCAGGCTGGCATTACTATTATTGGGATCGCTTTTGGCCCAGGTGCTACTGAAGAGTTGGTTAAAGTCAGCATCCAGCAACCGGTTGGCTTTGTCGTACATATAGCCATAGGCTCTTTGTTCTCCATTGCCTCCGCTCCGCCAGCGCATGCCTGCAATGTTGCCATTGGTGATGGTGGAGTCAAAACCCCAGTCATAGGACAGGTCCAGCCCAAACCAGGTGCCGCCTCCGGAGATACCCAAATTGGGATTGGCATAGCCCCGGTTGATCCCTTTGAGCCAGCCCCGGATATTATAGTCATAGGCCTGGGTTTCCAGGGGCGTGGTGGTCAGGGCGCCTGTACTGCTTTTTTGCTGTCCAATCAGTTTGGTCTTCAGTTGTCCTAGGCGAGTATAAGTATTTTGGCTGATGGTCCGAAGGGTGAGGGGATTGTCATTTACTTCCTTGGTGACATTGGTCAGTCGCCCTGTGCCATCATAGTTCATATTGGTTTTGACCCGCACATAGGCGCTCGCTTGAGGGTTACTGTGAGAAAGGTAAGAAGAGACGGGCTTACCGGTAAAGTCATATCGCTCCGTGGATGTATCAGCCCCTCCTTTGTAATTATCACTTTCGGTCTGGATGGTCCGGCCTTTATCATCATAGAAGCTGGCGGTTTCAAGCCAGCCGCCCAGGTTCAGGCTCACAGAATCTTCCAGCACTCGAACTCTAGTGCCGGTGGGTAAGCTCCGGGTTAGCAGACTGGAAGTGGCGGGTAGTACGTCTGCGTAAGCGTTGCTACCCGCGTCTAATTGACTGTTATGATTCGTATTGTAGGCCTTTTTTGTTCCCCAGGTATAGTCATCATAAAAATGTTCGGTCAGCGGAATAAAGGTGCTATTCGTAGGGAGGGGGTTGCCCATCACGGCGGTGGTATCGCTGATACCGGAAGGACTGGCCGCTCCGCCGCTAACGATCTTAGCGGTAAAGCTCGCACCGGTCTCTGAGACAAAGCCGATGGAGAGGAAAATGGAGTTAGTGGCCTGGTAAGTCGTTGTCCCGACCTGTCGGGTGGTCACGGTTAGGTTCTGGGGGATACCCAAAGCCCCATAAATAGAATCGACACGGAAACTGCTGGTAGGACTGAGGGTTACACTGTCCACATAGGTCTGTAATTGAGCCTGCGTACCCAAATAGGTTGTCATCCCCGTCATAATGGGCCGGTTCAGTGCGTCATAGAGCGTCGTCATCCATTGGTTCTTGGTTCCCAAATTCCCGTCCTGGCTAAAAACAGGTCGGTCCCTTTTGTCGTAGACAATCCAGGCCCAGCCTGAACCCGGCACCTTTTTTCCCAGCATCCGTTTGCGATAGTCATATTCGTAACGGAAACACAAGCCATCGATGATGGCGGTACTAAAGAACCAACTGGCTGCATTTAATTGGTTGACAGCCTTGGGAGGGATCACCACCCGGAGTTGATTCAGATAGTCATAAACATACATGGTTACAAGCCATCCGGTATAGGGGCTGGAAGAATTTACTACATTGGCCACCTGCACTTTCTTTTCTACCACCTGACCTTCCAGGTCCTTATACTCAACCACCAGACTGCCCCGTTCATCGGTGCTGACAGTTTTAAACAGGGTACCTGGAGCATAATTGCTCGTACTGGTAGGCCAGTTGTTCGCATCAGCCGGAGGAAGAAAACCAATGCTCCACAAAGGAACAAGATCCGTGTTGTCATTGACGAGGTATTGAATGCTCGGCCCAACATTACTGCCCGTCCAGCTATTGCCGGGAGCGGTGGTCTTGAGTATCCTGTTTAGGGGTGATGCTTCAAATTGGGTCTGACTGTAAAAGGTCTGTTCCCCTTTATAGGCGGGGAGGTCCGAAGGATAAGTATTGGTATAGAAGCTGTTTTGATCGGTGAAGGTGGTGGTTTTGAAAATACCGTTGTTGGTCGTGGCCTCATAGGGTAGAAATTGATATTGCTCCCTGCCAAAAGCATCGTAAACATTCGGGGCTACAAGATCCTCACCAGTACCTGACATTTGCCAGGAGACGGTCTCAAGAGGCCTGCCCAAACCATCAACATATCCTGTTGTGCGGTGTACACCGCTGGTAGTCGTAGCAGCCAGCAGTGCCGCCTCCGTCGTATACGGCTGCTGGGCATCCCAAGTACGCACATAGTTCACTAAGGTATCGCTGGTGGGGTTAGATGGCTGGTATAGGGTCACCGTAGGAGTAGGGACCTGCGTAAGTACACCTGGAGAGATCGTTTGCCCGGAAACCACTTTTCCCGCCAGCAACGCAACCACTGAAAGAGGGACCAGGAAAATACTGCGCTTAAGCTTGGGATGATTCATACGATTGTAATCAGTGCTTTAAAAAGAATGCCTACCTGTGGCCCTGGACCTGTTGCTTCAATTGTTCGATTTCTTGCTGCTGGAGCTTTAATTGCTCCTGGAGTTGTTCAAGTAATGTCTGTTGTTGAATAAGCGTTGTTTTTTGTTGGACAAGTGTTGCTTGCTGTTGGGTAAGTGTAGCTTGTTGCTCACTAACTTTCTGATC
>Ga0302307_10001366_pt1 | contig 15219 bp, 10 predicted proteins | sample III_Palsa_E3_2_FD_200530 | JGI IMG/M metagenome (GOLD analysis project Ga0302307, IMG submission 200530) | Peat permafrost microbial communities from Stordalen Mire near Abisko, Sweden - III_Palsa_E3_2 | ecosystem: Environmental > Terrestrial > Soil > Palsa > Peat permafrost | place: Sweden... | reverse complement strand
CCCGCCGCGCCAGAAAACACATCGCCCGCCAGAAACGCGTTCGCGTCCGATTCCACGATTCGTAAGTGAGTGGAGTCGACCACATAAAACGCATATTTGATCGAGCCGCTGTGCGTACTGCTCAACGTCAGCGTTCCGCGTCCGCTGCCCGGAAAGGTGGGATCGAACGCATAGGACCCAGCCAGCGTGGTGTCCGACGCCGAGATCGTCCCGTTGTCGTTGACGTCCAGCACCGCACCGGAATTCGGAATCGTGCCGGTACCGGGGCTGATAAATCTTCCGGCGATACCCAGCGGATGAAACGCCGTATCCGCTCCGGCCACTCGGAACACATAATTTCCACTCACCACCGAAGCCGATCCCGATAGCGCGTCCACATTTTGCTGGTCCAGCGTGCCGCTGCCGGTAAAGCCCGCATCGAATCGCGTCAACAAACCGTGCTGGTTCGTCGACAACACAAACTGCAGCGTGTTAATCGTCCCTTGCCCCGACCCGGAATTCAGCGAAATGGTTCCGCGTCCGTCGGGGGTTACTGTGTAGGTCCCCGAAATCGGAACTGCGGTCGCCGCGCCGCTGGTGAAACCGGTTTGATCTTGCACTCCGGTCACAATGTGTCCCGCCCCGTCCGCCTGGAAACTGCCCGCGGCCGCTATAAATCCGGTCTTGTCATTTCCCGAATACGAAAATGAAAACGGCCCGCGCAACGATGCGTCGGAATACGCAATCGTCGCTACGGCCATCGCGGTCACGGTTCCCTGCACCGCTGAAATCGTTACCGTTCCCCCGGGAGGCGGGAAAGGCGGCGCCGTGTACAAACCTGCCGAACTGATCGATCCTACATTTACCCCGGCGACCGGCGCCACGCTCCAGGCCACGGTAGTGACGTTCTGATTGTCGAAAATTGCGCCGAACTGAAAGGTCGAACCCGCCGGAACCAAGGCCGTCGTCGGATTCACGCTCAGCCCTTCGCCCGCGGTCAACGTCACTACCACGCTGTTCGAAGTGATGATCACCGTATCGGTCGTCGATCCCGGCGTTCGCGGCGTCGTCGCCGTAATTGTCACCGTGTTTCCGCCAGCTCCGGAAAGATCCACCGGCGCAGTGTATTGCCCCACCAGCGCGTCATTCGTCGACGGTACGATCGTGCCGGTCGCCGCCGTACCGCCGGCCACTCCGTTCACCAGATACGTGATCACCGGCGTCGTGCCGCTCGCGTTCGTGGGATTCGAAAAGGTCACCATCAACGAAAAGCTGCTGATCTCGCCGGCCGGCACGTTGGCCGTGGTCGGGCTGAACGTCAGCTCCGTGACCTGCACCGTGCCCCCGGTCCCGCCGCAACCCGTTACGCCCAGCACGCTCGCCACCGCCATCATTGCCAGCGCCAAGGCCGAAATTCTCTTATGCATTTACCAGACTCCCTTGATTTGTTTCGCAGCGGTTCCCGCTATCGTCAGTTCTATTCTTGAATGTTTGCGCAACTCGAAAACCGCCCAGTGCACGCACCCGTACGAACTTATTCCCGCTCCAAAATAAAAAAGTTCCCTTGTTTGAGTAACTTGCCTGAATAAAGGTTGCCAGTTGATCTGTCCGCACCCAACTCTATATTTGCCGGCCGATAATCGTCATAATCCGACCAAATTCCGCCCTACATTAATAACATTGCCCCGCCTTTGTGCCAAATCTCGAAGCGCCCCCCGCCCCGATGATTTATGCCAATTTATGCCAATCTAGGCCAACCTAGCCCCGCTGCTCGTCACCCCCAGTCGAATTGCGTTATCATTGGCGTGCAACCTTAATTCCTTTGCTGCGCTTTTGGGCTGCAGGTGTGGCCCGGAACGAACGCACTCAAAACGGAGATACGCATGTCCCTCAGGTTCAAATCGAGCATTCTTGCCCTGGCCTTCGCTGCCGCCTTCGTTCTTTTCGTTCAGGCCCCGCTGCTGCCGGCCTTCGCCCAAACTTCCAACTGGCAAATCGATCCGGCCCACGCCAACGCCCAATTCAAAGTCACTCACCTTGGCATTTCGAAAGTCCAGGGTGAATTCACCAACGTGACCGGCACCGTGCAGCTCGACGAGGCCGACCCCACCAAATCGGTGGTCAACGCCACCATCGACACCGCTACCGTCTACACCCGCAACGAATCCCGCGACAAAGATCTGAAAGACAATTTTTTCGAGGTCACCAAGTATCCGACCATGACCTTCGTCTCCAAATCCATCACCCGCGGCGCCGATGGCAAGCTCCAGGTCACCGGCGACTTCACCCTCCACGGCGTCACCAAACCCGTTACCTTCGCCGTCGACGGTCCCACCGAAGCCATCAAAGATCCCTGGGGCAATCAACGCCGCGGCGCCTCGGCCACCGCCACCATCCACCGCTCCGACTTCGGCATCACCAAATACCCCGGCGTAATCGGCGAAGAAATCGCCATCGCCTTAGACATTGAATTCATCAAGAAGTAAAGTACGTGACGAAAAGTTGCCGGCATCACGACTGCCCAGCGTGCGCCGCCATTGAGCGTAACTGACCAAGTCCAGCGCGCAGCGCCGCCACCGCCCCCTCACTTTCGCCGTAACTTTTCCGCCACAACCCTCCCAACCCCCGCAACAATTTTCCCGTCCCCGTGTTTTACTCGCTTATAGATGCTGTAATTCTGTTTCCCAAGCATTATCAGTAAAACCAATTCCACATGAGGTGATAATTCGCATGAAGACTCTGTCCCGTTTTGCCCTGGTGGCCGCGGCTCTTGCTTTTCTTCTCCCGCTGACCTCCCAGAATATCCTCGCGCAGGGTCGTCATCCTGCGTACATCCACGCTCTCGCCGATTTGCGGGACGCGCGGGCCCATCTCCAGCATCGTCCTGACGGCAGCCCGATTCACGTCGAAGAGCGTCAGGCCATCGAAGAAATCAACCACGCCATCGATGAAATCAAGAAAGCCTCGATCGACGATGGCAAAAACATCGACCAGCATGAACCGGTCGACGCGCACCTGCCCTGGAGCGGACACCTGCACCAGTCCCGCGACCTCCTGGACAAGGCCCATCACGACGTAGCGCAGGAAGAAGACAATCCCGAAACCCGCGGCCTCCAGGCTCGCGTTCTCCAACACATCGATCGTGCGCATCACCACGTCGACGAAGCCCTGGCCATTGCCGAAGCCCATTAAACATCTGCAAAAAAAACAAAAGTCCCTGGGCCGCCAGCACGCTGCCCAGGGACTTTTGTTTTGACTCGATCACGCCGTGTGTCCGCCGATTCTCCGCACGCCACACACCCGCTTCGGCCGTCATCCAGAGAGGCGCAGACGAAGCACCTCTCTTCGATCTCAGCCGTCACTTTATATATTGTGCGCTGGGCTTAAAGTCCACCAACCCGTCCCGATAATCGATCTTGATTCGCAACAAATACAGCACCTGCATTCCCAGCAGCCCCGAGATTTCCGTTCCAAACGACTCGCTCATCCGGTTCATATCAATCGCCAGCAGACCCTGGCCCTCCTGCCTGATATTTGCGAATTGCAGCGTCGCGTTGTCCGCCGCATAGACCTTGTTGACCTTGCCCGTCACGCCCGTCACCACGTAATGCTGCGTCAGATCCACATGCGTGACTGCCTTAGCCGCCGACAGCGATAGCTCATTGTCGGTCGAGCCCGTATCGATCATGAACAGCCGCGACGGCGTGGAATTCACCGACGTCGGAATCAATAGTGCGTGGCCGACTTGAAAAATCTGCGTGTAATCCTTCATCTCCGGCGCGATGTAGCGGTCGTGCCAGCGCCCTTCCGCGCTCGACTCCGAATCGAGCGAGGTTTGCGCTTCCGCTTCGTCCGGCAGTCGGGGCAGTTCGCTCAATCTCAATTTGGTCTGTTCCATGTAGATATCGACCAGGTAATTCCGGAAAACATTCGCGCCAATTAATCCGTCCACCCCCGCCACCGTTCGCTGGTTTTGCACCTCCACCAGACAGTCGTCAAATTCCAGTGCCCCAATTTGAATCTTGTCCGCGTGCCCCACAAAGCCTTTCCCCTTTTTCTCTTCCTGGTCCCCAATACCTTTCACCGAAACTTCAAACATCGACTTCACGCCCGCTTTGCTGGCCAGGTTCTGATTAATCACAATTCCCCCGGCGCCCGTATCCAACTGCAACCGTGCCGGAACGCCGTTGATTTTCATGCTCAAACCGAAGCCCGAAATGCGCTGGCCGCTCTCGAATAATCGTTCGAGCGGCGCCTCGGTCGATTTCACCGGCGTCGCCAGCCGGCACGCGTTCTTCGGCGAGGCCTTTCGCTCCTCGAGCGCGTCCAGTTCTTTTTGGGTATCCGCCTTGGTCGCCTCGTCCCCAGCCTGAGCCAGATCTTTCTTCAGCGATTGAATGCGTTCGTCAATGCTCAGCGTTCCAAAATACGCCCGTTGAATATCCGGATCGTTCGGATCCAACTTGAAAGCCTGATCGATGTCCATCTTCGCGTGCTTCATGTTCCGGGACGCCGCATGCACCCGGTACAGTCCCCAAAAAGCCCGCGCATCTAGATCGCAGTTCTGAATCGGTTTTACAAAGGCCATTTCCGCATCGGCAAATTTCCCCTGCCGGTAATAAACCTCTCCGAGCGCTACGATCGCGGGCGCTCGGCCCGGCGTCAGCTCCATTGCCTGGTTCGCCGCGCTATACGCGTCATCGACCTTATTCTGTTCCAAATAAATCCGGGCCAGCCCAGCGTACGCGGCGGCCGCATCCTGCCCGCCATTCGGCAGAATGTCCTTGTACGCCGCAATCGCCTCGTCGAACTTTCCGGTTCGGTAGAGTTTCCGGGCCTTAATCAACGGACCCGTCAGACTCGAATTCACTTCGCACTGTTTCGTCGTGGTCTTCGCCGCTTGCTGCGGCAACGCCATGGCTGCCGCCGCACTCGCGTTATGCTGCGCCGCCGGTATCCCCGCCGGAAACGCCATCGCCCACACACAAACCATCGCCACGCCCTTCATTCGCCGCTTCTCCACTTTTCCTCCCGAGTCCAAAGAACGCCATCATCCATAACCGCTTTAGCGGTGTCGGCTCTGTTTCTTATGCAAACAATTCGCGATCGATCACCGCCCGCCAGCGCCCTAAATAGGTGGCTGGTGATACCGCTTTGCGTCGTACGTAAAATTCACCAAACCGTCCCGGTAATCGATCTTCATGTCCAGCATCCGTAACATCGCAAAGCCCAGCACGCCCGAAAGCTCCGTCTCCAGCCAATCGCTCAAATGGGTCAGGTCAAACGCAATCAGATCCGTTCGCTCCTGCCGGAAATGTGAAAACTGAATCGTCGCCTTCGACGCGCTATACACGTCTTTCACGTTTCCGCTCAATCCCTTCACTTCCCGATTCTCATCAGGCCTCGTTACGCGATCGCCGCCGGCCGTGCCCCCTGCCTCAAACGGGGATCGCTCGCGGCGCTGCCTGCCCAAATCCACGCGCCGCTTCGCGCGACATTCTGTCGAACCGTAACTGCTCTGTCAATTGCACTTCGTTATCGCCCACGCTGCTGTCGCCGCTCCCTCCACGCGCCCTTCCTCGCCAGCTGCCCGCACTCGCTTCGCTACCTTTCGTTGCGACCCAGGTGTTCCCAGTCTATAATCCCGCTGCAAATGCGCCCTCCGGCCATCCCAGTTCTCCCGATCCACCATTCGTCGCGTCACGACCAGGCCCGGAATTTCGCACGCGTCGCAATCGCGCGGCCTCATCCAATTTCGGAGCCTCACCGATGACCCTCGCGGCCGGCAAAAAACTCGGCCCCTACGAAGTCCTCGGCCCGCTCGGCGCCGGCGGTATGGGCGAAGTCTATCGCGCCAAGGACACCCGCCTCGACCGCACCGTCGCCATAAAAGTTCTCCCGATGCACTTGTCCGCCGATTCCGACGCCAAGGCCCGCTTCGATCGCGAAGCCCGCTCCATCTCTTCCCTCTCGCATCCGAACATTTGCCACCTCTACGACGTCGGCCACCAGGACGGCACCGACTTTCTCGTCATGGAATTTCTCGAAGGCGAAACGCTCGCCTCGCGCATTCTCAAAGGTCCGCTCTCGACCGAGCAAGTCCTGAAAATCGGCGGCGAAATTTGCGACGGCCTGCAAAAAGCCCACAAGACCGGCGTCGTGCATCGCGACCTGAAACCCGCCAACATCATGCTCACCAAAACCGGCGCCAAATTAATGGACTTTGGCCTGGCCAAAAGTACCCAAGCCGTCGCCCCGCCCTCCTCCAGCATGACCAGCCCGCTGATGTCTCCCACTCCCAGCGGCCCGCTCACCCAAGCCGGCACCATCGTCGGCACCTTTCAATACATGTCGCCCGAGCAAGTGGAAGGCAAAGAAGCCGACGCCCGCAGCGATATCTTTTCACTCGGCGCCGTTTTCTTCGAAATGGCGACCGGCAAACGCGCCTTCGAAGGCAAGACCACCGCCAGCGTCATCGCCGCCATTCTCGAACGCGATCCGCCCCCCGTTTCTTCCATTCAGCCCAATTCGCCGCTCATGCTTGATCGCCTGGTGAAAACTTGCCTGGCCAAAGATCCTGACGACCGCTGGCAGACCGCCCACGACGTAAAACTTCAGCTCCAAAGCATCGGCGAAGTCGGCTCGCAACTCCTGACCCACGCCAGCGGCCAAGCGGCACCAGGCAGCGCCGCCGCCACCGAAATTTCCGAAGTCGTCGCCGCAGCCGCCGCCAAAGCGCAATCCCGTCGCAATCGAGATCGCACCCTCCTCATCCTCGGCACCGCGCTCATCACCGCCATCGTCGCCGGCGCCCTGGGCTATCTCGCCCATCGCGCTACCCCAGAAGCCGAAACCACCCTGAGCGCCACCGTTACTCTGCCGCAAAATCTCCGCGTCGAGCCCTTCAACGTTTCCTTCGCCTTTTCCCCAGACGGTCAGAAGCTCGCCTTCTCCGGCATCGGCGAAAACGGCACCAGCAGCCTCTACATTCGTCGGCTCGACGCCGATACGCCGCAACTCCTGGCCGGCACCGAAGGCGCCGCCTCTCCTTTCTGGTCCGCCGACGGCCGCTCCCTCGGCTTTTTCGCCGACAAAAAACTCAAACGCATCGACGTTGCCAGCGGTACCATCTCGGTAATCGCCGACGCTCCCGCCGGCCGCGGCGGCACCTGGAATGCTGCCGGCGTCATTCTCTTTACGCCTTCCAATCAGACCGGCCTGTTCTCGGTTTCCGCTTCGGGCGGCGCGCCCACCCAAGTCACCACCATCGATGGCGATAAACCCGGCACCGATCGTCTCCCTTATTTTTTGCCCGATGGCAAACACGCCCTCTTTGTCCGCAGCGGCTTGCAATTTACCGTGCCGGGCACCATCTATGTTCTTGATCTCGCTTCGAAGAAAATCGAAAAGCTGCTGGACGCGGACAGCGAGGCGCAATACGCCGAGCCCGGCTTCCTGCTCTTCTCGCGCGACGGAAATTTAATGGCGCAGCCCTTCAACGCCGCCACCCAGAAACTCGGCGGCGAGCCGGTCGTGGTCGCCCAGCAAGTCGCCTTCAACGCCTATCGCCGCGCCTCCCAATTCGCCGTGTCGAATTCCGGAATGTTGCTGTACGCGCCGGATGCCGGCACGCCCATGAAGCAGGTCACCTGGTACGGTCTGGAGGACGGCTTGGAATTGGCCAAGGTCGGCGATCCCGCCCGGGTCACCGAACTCGCCCTGTCCCCGGACGATCGTCACGCCGCTGCCGTCGTTTCCGCCGGAAAAAGTTCTACGGTCACCGCCGACACTTCGGTCTGGCTGTACGATCTCGAACATCCTGGCTCGACTCGCCTCACTTTCGCTTCCGGCGCCTTTGCCACTCCGATCTGGTCTCCCGACGGCCAATTCGTTTTTTTCCTCAACAATCGCGCGCCCGTGACGATTTTCAGAAAGTCCGCTCACGGCGATTCCGAGGCCGAGCCGGTATTCACCGATGGACTTCTGCATTCCCCGAATGCCGTCGCACCCGACGGCCAATCCCTCGCCACCGAAATTCAGAATCCGCGCGATTTCCGCATCGAGTTGCTGTCCCTGCAGCCCAATAGCAAACCCGAATCGTTCCTGGCCCAGGACTCCAACGTGCGTGACGGCTCGTGGTCGCCCGACGGCAAATGGTTTTCCTACCTCTCCGACGAAACCGGGCGCTACGAGCTCTACGTCACCTCCTATCCCGATCACAAAGGCAAATGGCAAATTTCCAAGGACGGCTTAATCACCGGCGGCTGGCTCAGGGCCCCCAACACCCTGGCCTACCAGGGCACCGACTCCAAGCTGTACCTCGTCGAAACCTCTTCTAAGGGTGGAGAGTTCAACATCGTAAAAACGCGGGTCGCTTTCGGCGGTAAGCCTCTTCCTCCACTTCCCGGATTTGTCTTCGTTCCTAAAATAATCACCAAAGACCTCAAGCGCATCGTGCTCCCCAAGCCCATCCAAGACAATTCCCGCACCTACCTAAACCTCCGCACCAACTGGACCGCAGACCTGAAAAAGCCCTAACCCCGCAAGCAGCGCAGCGCCGCTCCGCCATCGCCGTCGCAGTTCCGTGTGCCCCATCCTTCACGCCGTCCCCGAAAGGTGGGAGCTGTTGCAGTCGCCTCGGGTTTTCTCTTCGCTTCAGTTGTCATCACGAGCGCAGCGAGGGACCCGCTTCAAATTCCGGAATTCGTCGCGTTTCCGCCGCTGCAGCTGCCACTGCGCCGTCGCATTCGTGGTCGGAGCCGCCACTCGTCTATGCCGTCATCCTGAGCGCAGCGAAGGATCTCGTCCATGAAGCGCGACGCCGGCGCCTCCGCTGTGCGCCATTGCGCTGCGAACCGCAGCACAATTTCCTCAGCTCGAAAGCCTGAGCAAACCCGGCGCGTCAGCGCCGCACCCTAAAGCCGCGCGAATCGCGGCACAACTTCCTCAGCCCGAAGGCCTGAGTAAACCCGACGCGTCAGCGCCGCACCCCAAAAGCCGCGCGAACCGCGGCACAATCATGACGCGCGACGCCGGCGCCTCCGCTGTGCGCCGTTTCGCCGCGAACCGCGTCACAATTTCCTCGGCCCGAAGGCCCGAGTAAACCCAACGCGTCAGCGCCGCACCCCAAAAGCCGCGCGAACCGCGGCACAATCATGAAGCGCGACGCCGGCGCCTCCGCCGTGCGCCGTTGCGCCGCGAACCGCGGCACAATTCCTCAGCCCGAAAGCCTGAATAAATCCGGCGCGTCAGCGCCGCACCCTAAAGCCCCGCGAACCGCGGCACAAGTTCCTCAGCCCGAAGGCCTGAGTAAACCCGGCGCATCAGCGCCGCACCTTAAAGCCGCGCGAACCGCGGCACAATCATGACGCGCGACGCCGGCGCCTCCGCCGTGCGCCGTTTCGCCGCGAACCGCGGCAGAATCTCCTCAGCCCGAAAGCCTGAGTAAATCCGGCGCGTCAGCGCCGCACCTTAAAGCCGCGCGAATCGCGTCGCTCCTCAGACGCCGTTCGCGCACGCCTTTGACTTCGTCGTCGTGCTCGCGCTGCGCTGTTGACATATCGCTTACGTATTCGTTAGGGTATCTGCAACCGGAGTGCCGCGCTGGCTTTTCAACGCGGCGGGGAGACTCACATGCAGCTAAGCGATATCCAGAAGCAAATGATGAAGACCTTTTTGCACTTGCGGGTGGGGATTGGTGTCCTTGGCATCGTCTTCCCCTTCCTGCTGTGGTGGGGCGGACGTATTGTCTACCACCTCCCTCAGGCCGATTCGATGAGCGCCTACTATCACGCCACTCCGGCCTGCCTCGACATACACTTGACCGTTCCGGGGCAATGCGAAGTCGATCCCCAGCATCCCCTGCCCCTGCCCACCGGCCAAGGACCGATGCGCGACTGGTTCGTCGGCGTCCTTTTCGCCATCGGCGTCGGCTTGTTTCTGATCAAAGGCTTCAGCGTCTGGGAAGACTGGCTGCTGACCATTGCCGGAATCCTCGCCGCTGTAGTCGCCACCAATCCCATGCCCTGGGTCCCCGGGAAACCCACCTGGGACCACGTGCATTACATCGCGGCCGTCACCTTTTTCATTCTCATCGGCCTGGTCATCTGGATCTGTTCCGGCAAGACCCTGCAATTCATGCCGCAAATTCCCGACCGCGATAAAGTGATCGCTCGTTTCAAACGCACCTACCGCGCCCTGGCCATCGTCATGGCCGCCTCTCCCTTCGCCGCCATTCTCCTCTTCAAAGTCTTAAAGCTACCCCAAGGCATTTTCTGGGCGGAGGCCGCCGGCGTAGTCTCCTTCGGCGCATATTGGCTCTTCAAAACCAAAGAGCTACGCCTAAGCGACGTAGAAGCCCGAGCCATGCGCGGCGAAATCCATATGGACACTTCAAGTTTGCGGTGAGGCACAGATCTGTGGAAACAGCGGATGGTTGTGTTGTAAATCGAAGATTACTTTCTGCGGCGATGTTTTTTGACTAGTTGGCTGAGCGACTCGGCCCCACTGTCTTCTAATACCGTTTCCAGTTTCGCGTCGGAACGCCAGTCGCTAAGGAAATCGTCGCCGTACGTCTTCCGAAGTGTGCCGACGCGAGTATTACCGTGCTTCCGATCGATCTCGCCATCTTTGTCACGGTGCCGATCGTCGAGGCCTGGCTCTTTCATGGCGAGATCCTAACAGATTCGGATAACGCCGACCACCTACTCGCTTTTGGGGGTATTAGAACTCTCGTGCGATGACACGGCAATCGCCGCCTTGACCACCAGTTGGCAGCTCTCGCAGCTGTGCTCTGGTTTGCGATCCCAATCACGGACCATAACGCGGCCGCACTGGCAAGTGCGAATTTTTCGGTTCATCAGCTCGAATACGGATAGCTCCGGGAACATATATTTGAGGACTAGAAGATTGCTAACTCCATAGTGATTGCTGGAACGGACTCCCTGGGTTTCTTGAATAGCGCCGATCTGCTCAACCACGCCGGCATCTTGCCACGACCGAACCTTGGTCATTCCGGCCTGTTGGGTAAATCGAAAAACATCCGTGTATACGTTCTTAACGGTAAAATCTGCCCGACGCATTTTCTGCAGGTCCCTAATAATATTGTCTTCGAATAATTCGTTTGCATAATTTTTCGCGAACACGTCAAATCCTTTTACTATCGCCGCAACTGACAATTCTCTTGCGGATGAATCCATTTCACTTTGTTGATCCAGGATTTCTTTGCAAATTCTAATGATATTTCGAGGCGAGCCTTGACTAAAGAGCGCTACGGCGTTATCGAGTTCGTGTCGCACTTCGGGCGCTGAAATCGAGCCAAGTGAGCCGACGTGGTCGGTGCTATGTGCGAGAAGTCTTTTGGACAACATCTGCCGAAGCTGCGGCACCTCCCAGTGTAGGTTGTAGTATTTGACCCGGTCGGGACGGGCCGCCGACCTGTACTCGTCCATAAGCAAGTCCCAAAGGAAAAACTTGAATCCGAATCCCTTGAGTTCGAGCAGTTGCAGGTCGAGCACCAAGGGCGAGATGAATTCGAATGAATTGCTTCCTTTGTTGCTGGTTAGAGCAGTCTCGTCAACGCGGTCAACCAGAACGTAAATGCACTGATACCCTAACTTTATCGCTAGGCTCGCGAGGACCTCGAGCTGTCCGATCTTTTGTCCGAGGTGGCCAGAACTCACTCGAAACTTCTCTATCTCGGCCGCTCCCAATCCAATTCGATGTAACAGAGAATTTAGGATTAAACCAATTGGACCTGTGAAATTGTTCCACCACTCTTTTGCCTTGTCCGACAAGTTTTGAACCGACTGGATCGCAAGCTTTAGTTCAGTCGAGTCGATTTCGGACAAATATTCCTTTGTGAAAATATAGATCAGATGTCGATCGTCATTCGTAAACGACTGTATTCCACGTTCCGCTACTGAACTCAAGACCGCGACAAGCAACAACCGAACGATACTGCGAAGGTGATAATCGAGGTCGATATCCTTCAGGCGCAGATTCGATACCGCGAATCGATTATATGTAATACACATGAAGGGCTCTGTAAGGCTTGAGAGTTCAAGCATCCGCTTCAATGCAGTCTTACCCCCACCCCGCGGCGCGAAAACCACCGCGGATTTCGGCGTAGCCAGGTCGCCATACACGGCCTTGAAGAAAGGAGGTTCAATAAAATAGCTTTTAAGAAGGTCCTCTTCATCAGCATTCGTTTTCGCAAACGGGTCCAATGTGAACCCGAGCGAATGTAGCAGGTCGCTGTAACTCATGCGGTTCTATCTCCTCCGAACTTAACGTGTGACCAGACTATTGTGATCACTACTCCAAGGCGATATCGGTAATCCGTGAGGATTGGCTAGTTCGAATGAACAATACCCCCGGGTTCCGGCCTAGTGTTTCGTCTTCGACCCACGCTGTGGCGCTATGTAGCCTTCCTGTACATTCGCAATAGCGTTGTCTTTGACGATGAAATAAGAATGAATTCTGAAGTCCTCGTGTCTTTCGTTCTTCACGAAAATATCGAAAGGTGTCATCCCGTCCTTATTCTTGAGCGCTTCCTGTAGGATGAATGCATATGCGGGAGCCGTAGCCAGTTCGCAGTTGAAAGTCGATTGCGGGCTAACGACGCTGCCCTCAGGAATCGTCAGCGCGACCACATCCGCAATCTTTACTCCGCTCACGGTCACGTTCGTCCGGCCCATGTTGAGGATCACTAGCCTCTTGTCTGCAGGCGAGTAGGTTGTGGTGACCGATACGTCGTAGAAGAGCGAAAGCTCCTGTTGGATTGCGGCGTTCATGCCCTCGGTCGTGCTCTGGAGAGCGGTCAGTGTCTTTGCCGTCGCCTCAGAACTCGCCTGTAAGGCGGCGAGCGTTCCTTGAATTTTGCCAAACGCGGCTTGCTGTTGTTTTCCTTCCTCAAAGCCAAGACGAAGCTCTGCACCGATTAGAATAATCACAACCAGCTCAAGGATCAGGTCGCGAATCGAAACTCTCGAGTCCACGCGCCTAGCGAGCTCCTCGAGATAGAAACGAGCTTCTGTAAGTAGCGCCGTTCTAACCAACTCGCCTGCGCCGTCTGCCGCAGCAAAACAGTCGTTTGCTTTTTGCCGAAGCTGTTTCTTCGTCAGCTTCTCGAATTCCTCAACTCTCACGTACCCACTCATACCACACCGGCATTCAAATGTGGATCGTCAAAAGTGTTTCGATGGCTAGATGCGCCGTCAATCCTGCGTAATTCGGTCGTGGTCAACCCGTTGCTATGACGAGATGCTAAACTAAACGCCCAGCTGATTCCGGAGGTTCCATGCCTAACGAAGCCCAAGCAAAAGCTCCTGCCGCCGCGCTCCCTGCCGACGATCTGGCGCGGGCGCTGGTGCTGGCCCAGTCCGATTCGCCCGGCGCGCTGCACATCGGCCTGGTCGGCGACACCTACACCATTCTGCTCGGCGGCAAAGACACCGCCGGAAAATTCTGCCTCATCGACATGCACGTCCCGCCCGCGGGCGGCCCGCCGCCGCATCGCCACGACTTCGAGGAAACTTTCGTTGTGCTGGAAGGCGAGATCGAAGCAACGTTTCGCGGCGTGAAATCCACGGCGCGCGCCGGCCAGACGCTGCACATTCCGGCCAATGCGCCGCACCAGTTTCACAACGCCAGCCGCGAAAACGCGCGGCTGCTTTGCATCTGCGCGCCCGCCGGGCAGGAAGAATTCTTCGAGCAGGTCGGCGTACGCGTCGCGACCCGCACCACGCCTCCGCCCAAGCCCGACGAAAAAGCCGAGCAGGAACTCCGCGCCAAAGCCGCCGCCCTGGCGCCAAAATACAAAACTGAATTCCTGCCCCACGCGTAGCGGGGCGAATCAAGCGGCAGGCAACGACAAAGGAAAGACTTACTGCGGCTTTGAAGTGTCTCCCGGTTTTGGCGCCGGGGCGTCGTCGACACCCTTCGGCCTGCCGATCGTCTGGATCGTATTCACGTTGAATTTCTGATAATCCGAATACCGCGTACTCTCGTCCGCGCGAATGCCCTTCACCATCAGAAACTTCACATCCACATGCACTTCCTGGTACGTCGGCAGCCACACTTCGTTGTTCACAAATTCCTGCTCCAGGATAATCCGCGTGCCTTTCTCCACATTGGCCAGCAGCCCGCCCGCAATCTTCACGTCGCCCACAAAAAACGCGTCCAGCCGCGCCACGTCCAGCGCCTTCTCGTCGATCCAGATCACTCCGCCCAATTTGGTGATGATTTTTTCCATCATGGTGCGCGGCTTGAATTCCACATTGGGCTCGAAGTCGAACACCAGCACGTCCGCCCCGCGAAAACGTTCCCGCCGCGGATTCACGAACTGGCACGCGCGCAGAAAAGTCTCCATCGACACTTCCTCGTCGTCCTCCGGGTCCTTCCCTTTTTCCTCCGCCTTTTCGTCCTTCTTTTCTTTCTTCTCCGCCTCTTTTTGCAGCGATTCGATTTCCTTCAGCACCCGCGCCTGCTCTTTTTTCTGCTCTTCCTCGCTCAACGCCTTCCCATCTTTTTTCACCAGCGTCGAAACTTCCGTGCCATCCAAATAGAAGAACGTCGACTCCTTCACTTCCGGCGGTTTCGGCTTGCCGTTCCCTTCATATTCAAACGTCGTCTCCACCTTGGTCCCGGCGTAATTCTCCTTCATCTTGTCGATCGCTTTCTGGTTCGCGTCGATCTTCAAAAACAATTCCTTCAAATCCGGCAGCACCACCTGCGCCTTCTTGGGAAAATCGAAAGTGCGCTCACCCACGCGCTCGTTGATCGCCGCCCGGTTCACCACAATCTTGAAATCGTCGTCGCCGCGCCGCAGCGCGATCTGGTACGGCACCTGCACCCCATCCACCGCGCGATAATCCTCGTACCCGATTTCCTGCTGCACGCCGCCAACCAGCGCCGTTTCCTTCACGATCAAATGCGTTTGCGCGTCGAAAAATACCTGCCGCTTTGCGCCCGCCGGCGAAGTCACTTCCAGGCCCACCGCATCCCGCCCGCGCACTTGCGCATTCCCCACATACGCCACCACCAGCCGGTTTTTCTTCGGATTCAGCAGCCGCGTATTGTAAAAACGCGCCGCCGCCTCCACCTGCAATCCCTCCGGCCCCACCAAAGTTCCAATCTCCCCGCGCGCATTTTCCCGCCACGCCGATTTCCCGTTGAACGCCTCAATCCACCCCTTGTCCCCCGCCAGCATCTCCGAGTAATACCGGTTCGGCAATTTCG
>Ga0302307_10001360_pt1 | contig 15270 bp, 11 predicted proteins | sample III_Palsa_E3_2_FD_200530 | JGI IMG/M metagenome (GOLD analysis project Ga0302307, IMG submission 200530) | Peat permafrost microbial communities from Stordalen Mire near Abisko, Sweden - III_Palsa_E3_2 | ecosystem: Environmental > Terrestrial > Soil > Palsa > Peat permafrost | place: Sweden... | reverse complement strand
ATATGCACCTGAATTCCGGTGGGTTCCGCCTGCGCCAGACCACGCGGAACCTGCACGAGCGGAACCGGCCCCAAGAGAGCCAGCGCAGGAAGAATCCGCCCAAGCAACCATGCCTTCAGTTGCAGAAACGAAACAGGCGGCGAAAGGTCGAAACCTGGTAGCGTGGGCGGCGCCTCTTGCGATGGCGCTCATTCTGGTTCTGCTGGCATTTATTCTCCACCGTTCCAGCGCACAGAAATCGGCTCTGAATCAATTCTGGTCGCCTGTTCTCGCCTCTCCAGAGCCTGTCCTGATCTGCCTGGCAAAACCAACAGTCTACGTGCCTTCGCTGGAGCTTCTGCAAAGGTATTCCAAGTCTCCGGGGGACTTCGCGACCGAATTGCAGCAGCTCACTGAGCGACCACCCCTGCAGCCGCAGGACAAGCTGGTCTGGGGTGACCTGGTGGAGTATGCCGACTACGGCGTCGCGGCAGGCGACGCCTACGCGGCGGTCCGGCTCTCCGTCGTGCTTGCCCGGATGGGCAAAGAGAGTCAAGTGAGGATCGGAGCTCACTACTCCTTTGCCGACTTGCGCAACTCTCCGGCGATCGTAGTCGGCGCCTTCAACAATCGTTGGACGATGCAAATGACGTCCAACCTCCATTTTGCATTTGTGGAAGAGGGCGGGCAAGGGTTAATCCGGGAGCAAGGTCCGATGGGGCGAGCGTGGCGCCCTAAACGTGGGCCGCGTGGCGAAGTGACAGAAGACTTCGGCGTTGTCACCCGACTGCTCAATTCCAAGACGGGCCAATTCGTTGTATCCACAGCGGGCATCCTGTCAGACGGAACGCAAGCTGCCGCCGAGTTCGTTTCCAGTTCGGGGTACCTGGAGGAGGCTCTCCGTACAGCTGCGCCAGATTGGGTGAAGAAAAACCTGCAGTTCGTGGTCCAGACGACGGTGACCGACTCGGTTCCCGGTCCTCCCCAAGTCGTAGCAATCTATACGTGGTAGGGAAGGGCGAACGTGAGCGTTAAGGTTGAGGCGGTTCAAGTTCGTCCGCCTTCTTGCGCTCCATCTCTGCTTCTGCCGTCCGGCCTTCCCGAGCCAGCGCGACCGCCAGCTGCCGGTGCGCCTCGGCGAAGTTCGGGTCGGCGGCCAGGGCTTCCTGGTAGCGTGCGATCGCATCGCTGATCTGCCCCTTTTCAAGCAACGTGTTGCCTGTGTTCGAGGCGAACGCAGCCCGTTGGTGATTCACGGCCACGCGGGTCAGGGCAGCAGCGGCCTTCCGTTCCGCGGCAGCTTCTGCTGGCTTTCCTTGCTCAGTCAATACGCTGGCGAGAGTGACATGGGCCGCGGGCATTTGTGGGGCCAAGCGAATCGCTTCCTGCAGAGCCGATACCGCTTCTGGCAGTTTGTTTTGTTGGCGATAGACGGACCCCAGCACTGCCCATCCATCGCTGTTTTCCGGACGCAGTTTCAGCGCAGTCTCCAGTTGCTGAGCGGCATCGTCGAAGCGCCCTTGTTGCATGTAGAGGATGCCCAGGGTAAAGGGTGGGTCAGGTGCTCCCGGATCCAGCTTCGCGGCCGTCTCCAGTTCCGGGATTGCTCCGCTTAAGTCGTCCTTCAACTTGAGCGCAAGGCCCAGGTTGTAGTGGAGCTGGGGAGCGGAAGGATCCAGCTTGAGGGCCGAGCGAAACTCCCGCAGTGCATCGTCCACATCGCTTTGCTGCAGGTAAGCGACCCCAAGGTCTTCGTAGATGGTCACCACGCCTGGGGTAAGACGGAGAGCACGCTCAAAAGTGGGGATCGCCTCTTTTGCATTGCCGAGCTGGACCAGGTCGAGCGCAAGGTTGGTAAGCAAGGGGGCGTTCGCCGGGTCTGTCCGGGCCACTTCCTGAAAAAGCGGAAGGGCCTCCTTGAATCGGCCGCCCGCCTGGTAGGCCAAAGCCAGTTGATACTTCGCGTCCTGGTTGGAGGCATCGAGAGCCACCGCAGTCTTGAGCACGGGCTGCGCGTCTTCCACCTTCCCTGCTTGAGCGAGAGCTTTGCCCAGTGACAGTTGCGCCAGGGCGCTTTGAGGATCCAGTTGCGCGGCGGTGGTCAGCTCCTGCAAAGCCGCGTCGGTCTGCCCCTGGCTTAGCAGTACGAGCCCAAGATGAAGGTGGGCTGTAGCCAGCCCGGGATCGAGGTGGAGCGCGGCGCGGAATTCGTCCGCCGCAAGCGTCCACTCCTGCTGTTGGGCATAGAGGGAGCCCAGCGCGTCGCGCAGCGAGGCATCTGCCGGAGTCATCGCGATGGCGCGCCTGAGTCTTTCTGTGGCTAAGGACATTTGCCCGGTGGCCACCAATGACCGCGCATAGACCAGGAGCACACCGGCCGGTAACGGTTGCCTTGTGGAAGCAGAGCTTTGGTCCAGTTGAATGAAAACTGGAAGCGCCTCGGCATCTTGTCCGCTCCCGGCAAGGGCCACGGCCAGATTTGTTTGTGCGGCAACGTCCTCCGGCTTCAGCTTGAGCGCTTGTCTGAGCTCCTGGATGGCCTCCGGATAAGCACCCAGTTGCACCAGGACCGCCCCCAGCGCGCTATGCCCCTCTTCAATCTGCGGGACCAGATGGACTACCTTCTGAAAATCCCTGCGCGCTTCCTCGAGCCGATGGTTGGAGAGTGCTCGGTACCCGGCGCGAAAGGCCTCATCTGCTTGTGTGGACTTGTCAGTAGAGGGGGCGGCCGCCTGCGCGTGCGTTGGCGCCGCCGGCAGCAGCACAAGCAATACGGCCAGGCAAACGTGCACCGTTTCATTTAACCGTTTCAAGCTTTGGCTGCGCATCGGCCTGGATTTGCTCGGCCATTTGAAATTCGTGCGACGCCTGGCTGGCTTGTCCTAGAGAGCGATAGGCCTGCCCCAGCAGCGTATGGGTCATATAGTTTCGCGGATCCATCGCCAGCGCCTTATCCAGATACATCTTCGCCATGACCGGGTCTTGTTGTTTCAACAGTACCTTACCCAGCAAAATAAACGGTACCGGGGAGTTTGGTTCCAGGAGCACGGCGCGATCAAGCGCCTCTTGCGCTTTGCTGTAGTCGCCTTGGTGGATATAGGTATCGCCCAGCCGGTCATACACTTCGCCGTAGAGCGGATTCAGTTCGCTTTCGCGCGTAAACTCCGTGACTGCTTCTGTTAACTGTGACTGGGCGAGCCGGATCTGGCCCAGCAACAAATGCGCCAGCGGCAAATTGGGGTTAAGCAAAAGTGCCTTCTCAGCGAAGGAGTCGGCGACCGGCAGATAGTTCCGCCGCAACATCATTCTGGCAGCAAGCAGGTAAGCCGAAGGAGATTCAGGCGGAAAGCCGTACTGCGTGGCGAAGGCTTTTCGCGCATCATCGTAGCGCCGGGTGTCCAGGTAGCACAGGCCGAGGACATAGTTGCTGTCGATGTTGGTGCGGGGTATGGAAAGATGAGCCTGCTCCAGCAGCGGAACCGCTGCAGCCGGTTTACCCATGCGAAAAAGAGAGACACCCTCCATCTGCATGGCTTCGCGGTCCCCAGGATCCTGGGCTAACGCGTGCTCGAACGCTGTTGCCGAGGACTGAATCTGCCCTTGTTCGTAGAGAGCCATGCCGCGCATCCGCTCCACGCCGGCCGGCTCTGGTTGCTGCAGGGCGAGCGTGTCCAGGATCTTTAACGCTTCCTCGATCCGCCCGGTATCCAGAAGTTTTTGCGCTTCCGCGATCGGGGAATCAAGGGGCGGCTTGGAGTCCTGTGTCTGGGCGCCAAACCCGGGTGCCACCAGAACAAGAAAACACAGGACGCGCAGCTTCACCATAGGGATACCGGGCACATTTTATCCCACGCAGGCTCTATCCCCGCCACCATCGACGGGTGCCCCATCCTTCGCGCTCTTTGCGAAGGGTGGGAAAGTCAAATCTCACCCTTCCCGCCTCCCACAACACCAGACATAACGGAAAGCGGATCTGAGCCAGTCTCGTACCGCGGCCTCTAGAATGAATGCGAATGACTTCTATGCCATCGGCTCTCGCACGCAGGACCATCTTCGGGGCCATGCTTCTTGCTTTGTTCGCCGGCGCCGCCTTCGCAGCAACACCCATCTACCCACCCTCCTCAACACATACCGGCCCGGCATGGTTTGAGGATTTTGCCGGGAAGGCAGGCATTCGAGTGCTCAACGCCAATGGAGGGACAGAATCCAAGCGATACATTGTCGAGGCCACGGGAAGTGGCGTGGCTATCTTCGATTACGACAACGACGGTTGGCCGGATATTTTCGTCGTGAACGGAGACCTGCTGCCCACGCAGGATCAAAAAGCGCAACATCCCACCAGCCATCTTTTTCACAACAACCACAATGGCACGTTTACCGATGTAACCGCGCACGCCGGCCTTGCAGAGAGCGGCTGGGGACAGGGCGCCTGCGTGGGTGACTATGACAATGACGGTTACGAAGACCTCTTCGTCACCGCTTATGGCAAGAATCGCCTCTATCACAACCAGGGCAATGGCACCTTTAAGGAGGTAGGCGCCGCAGCCGGGGTCGACGGCACCGGCAAGCTATGGGGCACCGGATGTGCTTTTGTCGATTACGATCGCGATGGCAAGTTGGACCTGGCCGTGGCCAACTACGTCAGCTTTGATCTGGCCACCACGCCTGCTCCGGGTTCCTCGGCAAGCTGCACCTGGAAGGGCGTACCGGTTATGTGCGGGCCCAGGGGATTGGCCAGTTCACCCAACCTGCTCTACCACAATCTCGGCAACGGCAAATTTGCCGATGTGAGCAAGGAGAGCGGTTTCGAAAAAACCATGGGCCACTATTGCTTTAGCGTCACTACCGTCGACTACGACGAAGATGGATGGCCTGACATTTTCGTCGCGTGCGATTCGACTCCCGCGATCCTTTACCGCAACAATCACGATGGCACATTTACCGACACTGCCGCTGATAACGGCGTGGCATTCAATGACGACGGCCGCGAACAGGCCGGCATGGGATCCTCCGTCGGAGACTACGACGGTGACGGCCACCTGGACATTATCAAGACCAATTTTTCTGACGACACCTCCACGCTTTACCACCATAATCCTGACCATTCCTTCACCGACGTGACGTTCGCTTCCGGGCTAGGCGTCAACACGCAGTACCTCGGCTGGGGATGCATGTTTATGGATGTCGACAATGACGGCTGGCCTGATCTCTTGCTGGTCAACGGGCATGTGTATCCGGAGGTGGACAGCGGAAACATGGGCTCCGCCTACCGCGAGCCGCGGGTGCTTTATTGGAATACCGGCAGTGGGAAGTTCAAGGACATTTCGAGCGTTTCAGGCCCGGGCATTACCCAACCGCAGTCCAGCAGAGGTCTGGCGATAGGCGACCTTTGGAATGACGGCCGGCTGGAAGCGGTGATCAACAATGTAAGTGATTTCCCGCTTCTGCTCGTCAACCAGGCCAGGAATGACAATCACTGGTTGGGGATTCATCTGGTTGGAGTCACCTCCAACCGTGACGCGATTGGCGCTCGCGTCGTGGTGCATGGTTCTGGCCCCGGCGCTCCGCGCGTCTGGGTGGACGAAGTACGCAGCGGCTCCAGTTACAGCTCCAACAACGACATGAGACTACACTTTGGGTTAGGAAAACTGACCAGTGTCGCGTCCATCGAAGTGCGCTGGCCCAGCGGACGCACCGAAATCTTCCCCGGCTCCGCGGCGGACAAAATCATTTCCCTCAAAGAGGGTTCCGGACAGGCGAAGCCATAATCACCTAATGCCCGCAGGTATTGGCCTTGCTTTCGATCGACGCCAGCATCCGTCGCGCTTTTTGATCGTCGGGAGAAAACTCGAGCAAATGCCGCAAGGCCATGGTAGCCGCCTGCGGATTGCCGATCGCACATTCGATCATTGCCAGATCCATGCTCGCTGCAGTTTCTCCCGGGTCCTTTTCGCTGACCTCTCCCAGTAAGGCGACCGCGCTTTTCGCGTCGCCTGCTCGCGCATCAAGGATAGCCAGGTCCCCAGCTGCAATCGAATCCTGTGGGTCCGCTCGCAGCGCTGCCTGGTACTCAAGCGTTGCCGTCAGAGGATCTCCCGATAAATGAGCAAGAAAGCCGAGAGCTGTATGTACATCGGGGTCTGCATGCGTATCCGTGTTGCGCTCAGCCTGCTGCAGCAGCGTCATTGCCCTTCGCCCTGATTGTGGATCGCCATGTTTGGCAAACTGGAAGTAAGCGAGCCCCAAATCACGGTCACTGGCCGGACCGCCGCCTACCAAAGTCAGATCCGTGGTGGTTTCGGGTATCTGCCTGGAAGGACGGCGCTGGATGCGATGATCGGTGACTTGCTCATGTGCTACGTCGCCGGACTTTTCCCGGGGCATATGGCAGCCACTGCAGTTTGGCTCATCAGGGTGGTGTTTGCTGACGAAAGCGGGCTCGCCGTGACAGGTAAGGCATCGCCCTCTGAAGTATGCGACCCGTTGTTCGGCCGAAGGCGAATTGTGCGGATCGTGACAAGTGGTGCAGGTAAGCTTGTCTCCGCTCATTTTCTTGCATTCGCTTTGCAGCAAAGCTTCCCACTGACTGGTTGCTCTGCCCTCGGGACCCAACTCGCCGGAGTGAACGAAGTGAGTTACATAATCGGAGAGGTTTTCACCCGGCAGGAACCCCGCCAGAGAACGTCCGGGTGCATTGACCGCAGTCTCACCCTCCAGGTGACATTGCAGGCAAACTGAATCCCGCTTGCTGGGCGATAGCTTGGCTGGGTTCAGAATCGGAGCTGTCCCGCCGCTCGCCAAGTGGGCTGACGGATCCCCATGACAGGACTGGCATGTCACACCAGCATAGAGAAACGGTTGTGCACCAAGATGATTGTTGGCGCCGGTTGCTTTTTGTACGCCGCTGGCATGGCAGTGCAGGCACCCCGCATCCACCTTCAGGGTGAGTGGCATTTCCTTGGCGTCCAGCGATTTTGGATTCATATCCCACACCCGCTGTTTGCCGTACCAGTTGACCGGGCTCTCGAACCAAAATCCGTCTTTCTGGAACAGGTAGGTGCGGCCTCGTAGGCCAGAACCGATGAAGTAGATGAGTTCCTGTTCCCCTTTGAGAGTTTGGTCCGGCCGGTCATAGCTTAGCCAGGCGCGGCCATCGCGAAGGAACAGGCGGTAGTGAACACCAGAAGCAGCGTGGATAAACTCCCCTGGTAGCAGGCCCTCAATAGCGGGTCCGCTCGCTCGCGCCATGGGCGTCGCCTGGTAGCTGTCGTAGATTTTTTGATGACAACGGGCGCACTGGATGTCAGGGTTCTCTGCTGCCGCTGTCAAGGCAACCAACAACAGGAGCGGAAAGAAGGGTAAGCGCCGCCGGTTCATAAAATGTCGACTGCGTCCAAGTCTACGCAGGAACTGCAAATCACTCCACTACGCCACTCATGGGGCATGATGAGGTCCTCTCCGCTACTGATGGGCCTGAAGAGTCTGCGTGAGAGCTCGGTCTCCAGGAAGGGCACGGCTTCAGCCGTGTCCCCATGAGCCTGCGGCTCACCCAAGGTGATGAAAACCAGGGACAGATCGAATGGCAGGGTAAGAAATACGGTTTTCGACTGTGCCGTAATTCAGGGATAGTTCCCGGGCTTTAGCCCCTGCGGGCATCCGTTTATCGACACCCAAGAGAATTGAGAGGATGGAGAAACCGTACCCCAGCGGCTAAAGGCGGGTATGGCTGAGACGCCTGAAGCCATGCCCTTCCAGGAGACCCGATCACACAGGCACCGCAGCCCGGCTAAAAGATGAAATTGAGCGTACGAATATTGAGTGGGCGGCCCAGGTCTCGCTTTTGGAACCTGGGTGTTCCGGCCGTTGCGCAGCTACGCTGCTGGATCTTCTTGATTGGATGGCAGGGCGAAGAGCCGCTCAAGTTCCTGCACATCGGCCAGCTGACCAGCCGTTAGGATTCTGCCCAGGGCGGAGCGTTCGATTGCTTCCCAGTTGGCCAGGAATACAAGCAGTGCGTCGAAATCTGGATTTATCTGTTTCACAGCTTCATCATGCCTCTAGGCACGCACCGCCGAAATACTACAAAGGTTTTCGCGATGCCCAAGGATGGTAACGGGGGCTGACCCGGATTTCTCACTGCTGGCTGTTAATTATGGCCACTGTCCTGATCTGGGACGGTCTCTTCGCACCGTGATTGTTTACTATGGCGAGCGAGAGCCTATGGCCCAGACGAATGAAAGGCTTTTCCACCAGGTAGTAGCTAAAGATGGCGCACACCAGCAAGGCTATGAAATCGATCGGCCATTCACGCAGTGCGGCAAGTCGCGGCGGGCTGCTAACAAAGTTGTTGCCAAAAAATAGCTGCTGCCATAGGTAGAGGCTGTAGGAAATCCAGCCGATCCAGCGTACTGGCTTCATTTCCAGCACCCGCCCAGGGATGCTGCCGGGGTGCAGCACCGTAGAAAGTATGAGCAGCGGGATCACGGTCGCCTGTAACGCAGAGAACAACGGGGGCGTGGTGAAAAGCAGAACTATTTCGAGGGCGAGAAATATAGGGAAGGACCAGGCAGGTATCCATCTCCTCGCGGCTTGATTGCGCAGCATTGGATAGAGCAGAAGAGCGATCACCGCCGGAATAAAGAGTGCGTCAGCATGGGTATCGGTGCGAAAGTTGACTTGATAATTGTTCCTGAGGACGTGCGCCGCCACGAATCGCCGCAGCGCGACGGCAATGATAAAACTTAGTAAAACCCAGCGCCGCGTCCTCTTAAAGATAACCAACACACCCGGAAGTACCAGGTAGAAATGCTCTTCCATCGATAACGACCAAAAGTGACCGGTGTACCAATGCAGGGCCAGCGGGCTATGGTGCATGTACTCAAACACCATGACGTAATTGCGGAAGAAAAACAGAGCCCCGAACCAATCCACCGGCGACAGCGGAATTATATAAAACGCCGCCAGGATGGCGATCACCACCAGATAGAAGAGTGCTGCGGGCAGAATACGAAAGCATCGCCGTAGGTAAAAGCTCTTCACGCTGATCTGCCCGAATCGCGTTTCCTCTTCCAGAAGCCGGGAACAGATAAGCAGTCCACTGATGGCAAAGAACAGCTCTACGCCGACTTCACCGGCGTTGCTCATGGATTGAAGCAGTGTGCCAAAAATGGGCACATTCAACTGTATCTGTGAATGGTGCAAAATGACTAACATGATCGAAAGCGCACGCCAACCGTCTAATGTCGGCAGATAAGTTGACGGTTTCGAGGCAGAGTCAGACATGAAATCCAGAGATCCTCTAGATAGCTATACTCTGGCCAACAGAGGGAATCCATTGACTTCGATGAGTGGATGGCTAAGCACAACGCAGTTTGTGCCAAAGCGGGAACCAAGGCTTATGCGGAATTCGCAGTGCTATCGCTCTTCTGCTTTTGCGTCGCCTGTATTCAGCAGGAAATCAAAATCGCACCCCTGGTCCGCTTGCAACACGCAGTCTTCAAATAATCTGGCGTAGCCGCGGTTGGGAGTGTGGCGTTGGGGCGGGGAATCCTGCCAGGCAGCAAGACGGCGTTGCAGTTCAGCCGCGTCGATCAAAAGCTCAATGACACGTGCTTCGACGTCGAGCATGAGCCGGTCGCCTGTCTCGACGATTGCCAGCGGGCCGCCGACGGCCGATTCGGGAGTGATATGTAACACGATGGTGCCGAAGGCGGTGCCGCTCATGCGCGCGTCGGAGATACGCACCATATCTTTCACGCCCTCGCGGGCCAGCTTCTTCGGTATAGGCAGATATCCTGCCTCCGGCATGCCGGGCGCTCCCTTCGGTCCCGCATTGCGCAGCACGAGTATGTCTTCCGCACGCACATCAAGATCTTCCAGGTCGATGCGTGCCGTCATATCGTCAACCCCGTCGAATACCATCGCGCGGCCGGTGTGACGCATCAGGCTGGGCGACGCCGCAGACTGCTTGATCACTGCGCCTTTCGGCGCCAGGTTGCCCCAAAGCACCGCCATTGCTCCTTCCCTCGTCACCGGCGAAGCGGCACTCCGGATCACATCCTGCCCTGGAACCTGTTCTGCATTTGCCACTGCATCGCCGATGGTTGCGCCGGAAACGCTGGGTCGATCTAAATCGAGCATTGCGGATAACTCACGCATGAGAGCGGGCAGCCCTCCGGCATGATGAAAATGCTCCATGTAATGAGAGCCCGACGGCTTCAGGTTGAGCAGCACTGGAACCTCACGCCCCAACTGATCAAAGGCTTTCAGATCGAACGGGAGTCCCGCCCGGCCGGCGATCGCGATCAGGTGAATCAAGCCGTTGGTGGATCCGCCGATGGCCTGCAACACAATCATGGCGTTGCGAAGCGAGGCTTCCGTAATCAGTTCGCTGGGCTTGGGTGCGCCGAAAATCGCCATCTCCGCGGCGCGCCTGCCGCTGGCCTCGGCAATGCGGCGGCGGTCGGCGTGGACTGCCGGCGCGGTCGCGCTCATGGGCAGCGCCAGACCCAGGGCTTCGACCATGCATGCCATGGTGCTCGCGGTTCCCATCACCATGCAGGTGCCAACCGAAGGAGCAAGACGGCCGCTGATCAATTCAATCTCGGCAACGTCAACGGCGCCGGCCCGGTACTGCGCCCACAGCCGGCGGCAATCGGTGCAGGCGCCCAAAACTTCATTCTTGTGATGGCCCACCACCATCGGGCCGGTGGGCACGACGATCGCCGGCAGGTCCACGCTGGCGGCAGCCATCACCTGCGCCGGCAAAGTCTTATCGCATCCACCCAGCAGCACCACCGCGTCCATAGGCTGGGCGCGGATCATTTCCTCGGTATCCATCGCCATCAGGTTGCGCAGGAACATCGAGGTAGGCTGGGCGAAACTCTCGCCAATGGAGATAGTGGGAAACACCATCGGCAAGCCGCCGGCCAGCAGGACTCCGCGCTTTACGCTCTCAATCAGGTCGGGCACATTGCCGTGGCACGGATTGAAATCGCTGAAGGTGTTTGTCACACCGACAATCGGGCGATCGAGTGCGTCGTCGGAATAACCGCTGGCCTTGATGAACGCTTTACGCAGGAACAACGAGAAACCGGGATCACCGTAGCTGGTGAGCCCTTTGCGGAGGCCCCTCAGGGTGTCTCGTTGCCGGGGATCGTCCATCCCGCCATACTATACTCCCGCTATTCTCCCTGAACGGCCTCGAAGGCCGCCTTGAGCCGCACATGAAGTTGTTGCAGATCACGGGTATGGGCCAAAATCGAATCAATGAGCGCCTCGAAGAAAATTCCCTCTGCAAGCGTGGTCCAGCCTGCGCGGCGAACTACCTTGAGGAGCCCAGCGTGGTACTCTTCGCCAGGTAAACTGGCCATCGCCTGTTTCGCTTCGCGGAGTTTTCGTTCGAAGCGCTGAACCTGATCAGCCGGGGCCTCAGGTTTTGCTTTTGCCAAACTTGCCACGTACTTTTCTCCTTTTGATCACGACGCTGCGGTGGCCCTACGAAAGGGTAGTGGCCCGAACAGCATATTCGTATCAAACCGCCGCAAATTTATCCGCAAATCGGTTGATTTCAATTGTCAGACCGAGGTTTGTTCGTGACATGGAAGCACGGGCGGAAGCCCGAGCAGAGAATTTGCCTCTTATTGAATCCCTAACCGGTCGATATAGAACGACTTGAAGGATTGTTTGGCGCGGTGAAGGAGCACTCTTAAATATTCCCGGGTGATGCCGAATTCTGCGCACACCTCATCCTTGTCGCGCTCCTCCAATAGCACCGACTGAAGCAGGCGTCGATCCTTTTCCGTCAAAGCATTCAGTATCTGTCGCACTACCCGTTCCGTGTCCTTAACCTCAAGCATGCGGAGCGCACTTGGCTCGTGACTGGCCACAGTAGCCTCGGTCTCGTCGTCGATGGTTGCTTCACTTCGTTTTTTCGAACGATAGTGCTCTAACAACACGTGGTTGCACACAGAATTAACAAAGGACCCCAGCCGGTCAGGCTGCCTCAGACCCGTTTGCCCCCGCAACAGGACGAGCACGCGCACGAAGGTTTCCTGCCTGACATCTTCCATGGCTTCTTGGGAGCTCAATCGCGAGCGCAGTTTGAGACGGATCAATTCGCTGAAATAGTTCACGAAATGCCCTTCGATCTGCGCGTCCCCGGAGCGAAGCCGTTCTATGTAGGACGCGTCGAACGTAAAAAATTCCAAGCTCGGCTCCTCCCCGGCAAAAGCGAGCGCGTCCAAGTTTACACCGCCAGGTGAAGCTGCCCGGAGCACTTCCGTCACTGCGTGGTCTCTCCGAACGAGTCCTTTTGCACCGTTCATGATGCTCTGGCCATTGCGGAAACATTCGTCGCAAAGGAAGAGCGCTTATCGGTTCCAGGAGAACGGCGGAGAAAGAACGAACGTTGCCTGTGCAACGCTGAAGGCTTAGATGTAGCGGTCTGCTTTCCTGGACCGCCACTATTTGTCAAAACCGGCGGCCTTCCCCGCTTTAAAGTTACGATGCCGTTGGAGTACGTGGACGACCCCACTTATCTAATTAGTCATTAGAATGAGTTACCGGATTCGGCATAGATGAATACATATCCCTGCTGACAGGTTATAACATCAAGCGATCTATCTATGGCTGCGGAGTGGCTATGTTCGGGTGCCCCATCTTTCGCGCTCTTTGCGAAGGGTGGGCCACCCGAACAGTCTTCAGGCCTTGCGCGAAGCCACATATCTGGCCTTGGTTTCCGCATTGGGCGGATAGAGGCCAGGCAGTGGCGTACCCGCTTGCACTTCACTCATAATCCAGGCTTCCAGCTTCTCCTGCTCGACCGCCTGCTCCACTACATCGCTGAGCAGTGCGCGAGGAATTACCACCGCACCGTCTTCATCTACGACCATCACGTCTTCGGGAAACACCGCCACTCCCCCACAGCCAATCGGCTCCTGCCAATTCACAAAAGTCAGACCGGCCACAGATGGTGGCGCGGCGGCGCCCTTACACCACACCGGCAAACCTGTGTCGAGCACCCCGGCAACGTCACGCACCACGCCATCGGTGACCAGCGCAGCGACTCCACGAATCTTCATCCGGGCGCAGAGAATATCGCCGAAAATGCCCGCATCGGTAATGCCTATGGCGTCGACCACGGCGATACATCCAGCCGGCATGGCCTCGATCGCCGCTCGCGTCGAGATCGGCGAACTCCAGGATTCCGGGGTGGCCAGGTCTTCGCGTGCGGGAACAAAGCGCAGCGTGAAGGCCGGGCCCACGAGGCGTTTCTGGCCCGAGCGCAGAGGTTTAGGACCGCGCAACCATACATTACGCAAGCCCTTCTTCAGCAGCACGGTGGTGAGCGTGGCCGTAGTTATGCCGGAAAGGGTAGCCGTCGTTTTTTCGTCTAATGCTGTCATCGTTAAAGACTCGGGATCATGCCACCGTCCACGCGGAAGATGGAACCAGTGATGTAAGCCGCAGGTTCACTGGCAAGAAACGCCACCATGGCGCCATATTCTTCCGGTTTGCCTAAGCGCCCGATAGGGATGCTGGCCGCATTCTCGGCCATCACGTCGTCCACGCTGCGTCCTTCGCGCTTGGCCTTCGCCTGGTCAAGGAACTTGATCCGGTCCGTCGCAATGCGCCCAGGCACCACAACATTTGCGGTAATACCGTCTTTGGCGACTTCGCCAGCCAGGGTCTTCGACCAACCAACCAGCGAGAGACGCAGCGCATTTGAAATCGCCAGGTTGGGGATCGGCGCCTCCACCCCGGATGAGGTGCTGGTGATGATGCGGCCCCAATGGCGTGCCCGCATATTCGGCAGCACACGATCGGTGATTGCGATCACCGAAAGCACCATGGCTTGAAACTGTTTCGACCACAATGCCGTGTCTTGCCCACTGGCTGTCGTCGGCGGAGGGCCGCCCGTGTTATTCACCAGAATATCCACCGGGCCGAGTTGCTGCTCGATCTTCGCAACGTTTCCGTCGATCTGCGACAGGTCAGCGAGGTCCCAGACCAGGCCCATGCTCTTGCCACCGATCTCGGCCAGCGCAGCCTGCGTGCCCGCGATCGAATCGGCGCCCCGCCCCGCCACGGCAATGTTGGCCCCTTCACCGGCGAGCGATTTTGCAATCGAGCGGCCCAGGCCGCCCCCGCCGGCTAATACCAAAGCTGTCTTACCTTGAAGACCAAAATTCATGGACAATCTCCGTCCTTATTTCCAGCCATCCGACTGAAAGCGCGCAATCGCCTTTTCGTCAAACAAGTAGCCGAGACCGGGTTCCGTCGGAAGCACCAAGCCGCCATCGCGCACTTGCAGTTGCCGGTCGATAATTTCGCAAAAGTTGAATACCTTTCCGTCGGGAAAGTATTCGACGAATTGGCCATTGGATGCGGCCGCCACCAGGTGTACGTGCAAATCGTGGAACCAGTGCGGGCACATCGTCACGCCATAGCAATCGGCCAGGGCGGCGATGCGGCGGAATTCTGTGATGCCCCCGCAAACTGCGGCGTCCGCTTGCAGAATCGCCGCCGCCTCTTTGTCCAGCAGCTCTTTGAAGCGCCAGCGGCCAGCCTCGATTTCGCCTGTGGCCACTGGGATATTGATCATTGCCGCCAACCTGGCGTGATGATCGATCTGGTCGGGGCTGAAAGGCTCTTCAATCCAATACGGATCATAGGGCGCGAAACGATCGAGATAACGTAAGGCAGTCGGCACATCAGCCCAGGCGTTATTTGCGTCCAGCATGAGCAGTACATCGGGACCGATGGCTTTGCGCGCTGCGGCAATCCTTGCCTCTTCTGACCGCACATCTCCCCGCCCGACTTTCATCTTTACCGCGTTGAAGCCAAGCCCTACATAGCTGGCCATCTCTTCGCCCAGCATTTCCGGCGTCTTGCCCTCGAGGTAGTAGCCGCCGCTGGCATAAGCGGGAACAGTATTCTCATAAGCAGCGCCGAGATACTTGTAGAGCGGTAGATTCGCCGCCCGGGCATTTCTGTCCCAAATGGCGGTATCAAGAATGCTGAGTGCCCGCATCACGGAACCCACGCGGCCATGCAGCAACACTTCCTGATACATGTTTTTCCACAGCAGTTCGGTCGCGTTAGGGTCAGCACCGATCAGCATCGGCGCCAGCATCTCGCGCACCGCCGTGGTCACTACATTGCCCCCGGAGTGCCCGGCATAGCAGTGGCCAATGCCTTCGATGCCGTCCTCGGTCCGGATTTTTACCAAGCTGTAATCACGCGAGGTTACCTGGCGGCGCGCGAAGGCGGTCGCTTGCCGCAGTGGAA
>Ga0302307_10001359_pt1 | contig 15283 bp, 3 predicted proteins | sample III_Palsa_E3_2_FD_200530 | JGI IMG/M metagenome (GOLD analysis project Ga0302307, IMG submission 200530) | Peat permafrost microbial communities from Stordalen Mire near Abisko, Sweden - III_Palsa_E3_2 | ecosystem: Environmental > Terrestrial > Soil > Palsa > Peat permafrost | place: Sweden... | reverse complement strand
TTATGCAAACTTTGTAGTTTCGCATCAAGGCTTCTTGCTAATTGTTCATTACCTTGCAAAGCCGCTTGTGCCATTGCGTACATTTGTGCGGGTGCAATATTCGTAGTGATAGAAATAACACCTTTACCACCTTGCAACATCAAATCACAGCAATTAGGATCATTACCACTATAAATATCCATTTTATTTTGCAACATATCATAAAGCTCAGCAAAACGATCTAAATTTCCTGTTGCTTCTTTTATACCAATTATATTGGAAAAAGCGGCTAATCGTACTACAGTCTCTGGCAATAAATCACAACTGGTACGCGCTGGAACATTATAGAGAATGAGCGGAATCGGCACTGCTTTGGCAATCGCTTGATAGTGTAAAAATAATCCTTCTTGGGTAGGCCGATTATAATAAGGTGTCGTCAATAAACAAGCATCAACCCCTAGCTCCATTGCAGCTTTAGTGCGTTCAATGGTGCTCGCTGTACAATAGGTTCCCGTACCGGCAATAACAGGAATTTTTCCTGCTAATTGTTTAACCGTTATTTTAATTAATTCATGCTGTTCTGCTAAAGTCAGCGTGCAACACTCGCCCGTGGAGCCTGCTACAATAATCGCTGTTGTCCCTTGCTGCAACTGAAAATCCACTAAACGCTGCCACGCTGCTTTATCGATCGTGCCATCTGCATGCATCGGTGTCACTAAAGCCACCATACTACCTTGAAACATAGTGCTTATCCTTTAATAGGTAATAATTTTGATAATATTAAGCTATAAATATCTTTTAACTGCTCCAACTCTGCTACTTTTACCCGCTCGTTGACTTGATGGATAGTATCATTTGTAGTGCCAAGTTCTATCACTTGCGCACCTGTTGGCGCAATAAAACGCGCATCTGAGGTACCGCCTGCGGTGGACAACTTAACTCTAACACCATTGACCTTTGCAATAGCATCACTGACTACATGAATAAGTTCCCCAGGCGGTGTCAAAAATGGCTTACCTGATAATGCCCAGTGTAAACTATAATCAATATGATGTGCCTTTAAAATAGCATTCACCCGTTGCTCAATATCTTCTGCACTAAGGGCTGTGGAATAACGAAAACTAAATGAAACCTGCATTTCTCCTGGAATCACATTTAATGCACCAGTTCCTGCATGGATATTAGCAATTTGAAAACCTGTCGGTGGAAAATACTCATTACCTTTATCCCATGACGTTTGCACTAATTCTTTTAAAGCAGGCAATGCAACATGAATCGGATTTTTTGCTAATTCTGGATAGGCGACATGGCCTTGCACGCCCTGCACAGTTAAATAACCTTTTAAAGAACCACGGCGACCATTACGGATGGTATCACCCACTATGCTCGCGCTTGAAGGTTCACCTACCACAGCCCAGGTAATTTTTTGCTGCTGTTGTTGTAAGTAATCCATAACAGCTGCTGTACCATGTTTATCATCACCACTTTCCTCACCGCTCGTGATGATAAATCCTATACTGCCTTTATACTGAGGGTTAGCTTTAACAAATTCTGTGGCAGCAATAATCATAGCTGCCAAGCCGCCCTTCATATCTTGTGCGCCACGGCCATGTAAATATCCACCTTTAATCACTGGCTCAAAGGGAGGAAATTGCCATTGTGCTTCATTGCCAATAGGCACAACATCGGTATGTCCTGCAAAAACCATTAATGGCTCTTCAGTCCCATGGCGTGCCCATAAATTGCTTACACCACTCTTGGGTAAATGCGTGACCTTAAAGCCAAATCCTTCTAAATGTTGAGCAATGATGTGTTGACAACCAGCATCGTCTGTCGTTACAGAAGGGCAGCGCATTAAGGCCATAGCCAAAGTTAGCGTCGGCGATAAATCCATATTACTCTACTCCGCGTAGCAGCTCATTAATACCCACTTTTTCGCGAGTTTTCGCATCAACGGTTTTAACTATAACGACGCAATAAAGGCTATGGCTACCATCTTTGCTCGGTAAATTTCCTGGCACAACCACACTGCCTGGCGGAACATAACCATAGGTAACGTCTCCTGTATCGCGATGTAAAATACGCGTACTTTGGCTAATGTAAACACCCATAGATAATACGGAACCTTCGCCAATTACCACGCCTTCAACAATTTCAGAACGCGCTCCAATAAAACAATGATCTTCAATAATGGTTGGCTTAGCTTGTAAAGGTTCTAAAACACCGCCAATCCCCACTCCACCTGAGAGATGTACGTGCTTACCAATTTGAGCGCAAGAGCCCACAGTCACCCACGTATCAACCATAGAGCCTTCACCGACATAGGCACCAATATTGATATATGATGGCATCAACACCGTATTAGGCCCAATGTAAGCACCAAAGCGCGCAACCGCGGGCGGTACTATTCTTATGCCTAAACTGGAAAATTCAGCAGGATGCATGTGAGCAAACTTAACAGGGATTTTATCGTAATATTGCGTAAAACCCCCAGATATAGGCTGATTTTGCTGTAAACGAAACGATAATAATACCGCTTTTTTCAGCCATTCATGCACTTGCCACTGGCCGTTGATTTTTTCTGCAACGCGAAAACGTCCTTCGTTAAGACCGTCTAAAGCCTGCGCTACCGCCTGCTGTAATTGTAAGGACACATTCGCTGGAGATAAAGTTGCAATTTGATTGTACCCTTTTTCTATAACCGCTTTAAATTCCATACAAGTTCCTGTTAGGGTGAAATATTCTTGGCTGATTATATATTAGTAGACAAAGGCATGCATACCTTCTTTTAAAAGAATAAGCTAGTTAGATGGCATAGTTACTAAATAGGTGTCTTCTTAGCGGTCCATAACTCAGTAAACCAACGCTGAGGTTTAAATTCCATTGGCTTACTCGATTCCAGTTAGATTCAAGCCCCTACACTACCACCTCTTTTTTTACAGCAGGTGTTAGTATCTTGGATAATAGCTCGGCAATTTGTATAACATTTTCGCCAGAAAATAAAGAATAATGATCTGTGCCTGAAATAGTATAATAATTGACTGAGCCAAGTGGAAATAGTTGTTCCAAGATTTTTTTATTGTCTACATCTTTTTTGTTTTTATTTTTAGAAAAATCAGGAAATAAAAGATGTAATGGGTTTGTTTTTTTCTCTGCAGCAACATACTTCACTGTTAAATTAGATTCTAATAAGGGCTCTAATTTATAGTTGAGAATAGCAAAAATATTAGCGGAGAAATGCTTAACCCATTGCGAGAATTCTGCAAATGATGGCAGTAACATATCAGTGTTATTTTTGAGCCATTGATAAGCCCATTCTTCCTGTTCTATACTATTCATATCTTTCAATAAAGCTACAAATTTATCTTTAGTAAACAAGATTACATCTTTATGGCCAAAAGCCTTTATTGCCCAATTTACAGCTATGAATATAGGTGTAATATTTTTGTTTTCTTCTCCAATAAAATCAATAAAGGAATTAAATTCAACCTCAGGTTGAGCTAATTTTACAGATAAAGGCGTATCAAGCAATATGATTTTTTGGGGAAGTTGAAGATTTGCTGACTGTAACTGCTTACATATTTCTAGCGCAACAAGTCCACCAAAAGACAAACCTAAAAGCGCAAAAGGTTCTGGAGTCTTAAAATTATGAGTCACTTCAATCAAGTCAGTTGCAATTGCTTCTACACTATGGATAAAAGACATATCATTATTAGCTATGTCTTTGTATTTTACTGCATAGGGTTTATAATACTTTGAAGCACTTATCAATCTTTTAAATACATTGTAACTACCATCAGCACCCGGTAGACAAAATACATTTGTGGTCTTTTGAGATAATAATTGAACCTTTTGTTTGGAAATTACATTCCGTTGCTCACAGTAAGTTTTTAATGGAGCATTAGGGTTCATAATTAAGCCATGCATAATCGCTATTAAACGGTCTAACTTACCTTTGATAGTAGTGTTTTTAAATAAATCCGCTCTATAAGTACAAATAATAGCAAAACTATCTGCCTTTTCTATAAGAAAAAAGAATAAATCCATTAAAGCTGAGGCTTCTTTATTCAATTTAGCGAAATAAGGAAACAGATCCAAATCAATATTAATTGAGCTATTTTTGGTTCGAAAAGCAGTATAATTGAGACTATCGAGAAAAACATTGTAAAAAGACAAATTAGATTTATTACGCTTATGGCTAATTTCGCGCATTAATTGATTAAATGGGGTCTTTTGATGCGTAGAAACTTCTAACAAGGTCTGTTGTACTGCATGTAGAATTTGCTTTCCTGTTGCATCTTCTGGTAATTGGAAACGCATGGGGATAATATTTGTAAAATCTCCAATAAGATTTTCATACTCCAAGCGATTTCTTTGGTTTAAAACAGTTCCCACAATAAGATCCTTTTGCTGCGTCCACTCATTTAATAGTATAAAAAGACTAGTAAATACCAAGACAGTTAATGATATTTTTTCTTGCACAATAAAATTATCAAATAATTGTTTTTCTTCGCTTAAAATATTAACATATGCTATTTCGCCTCTTTTGGCTTCTAATGCCTCGTGATTGTAATCATAAGGAAGTTCAGTTTGTAAAGGAGCATCATTTAGCTTTTCTGTCCACCAGCCAATTTCTTTTTTTAATATTGTTGGATCTTGTCCAACTTGTTCCAAAACAAAATGGGTGTATTGCGCAGATAACTGTGGCAATGCTATTTGTTCTTCGTTAGATTGTGAACATATTTCATATAAGGCTATCAACTCATCCATAAACAAAGACACAGCAATGCCATCGCAAATAGCATGATGAATGTTAAGAATAATGATAGATTGGCCAGTATTTTTATGAATCAGTTTCAAACGGAATAAAGGCCCATTGGCTAGATCAAATTGATATTTTTTTTCTTCTAACAATAAATCACCAACCTTTTCGGTAATTTCTTCGGCAGTATAGTGAAAATCTTCTATCTTGATATTAATATCCGCATGAACTAATTGCATCCATCTATTTTGAATTTTAGGAAATGTTGTACGTAGAATACAATGTCGCTGCACAAGCTGTTGCAAAGCTTTTTCCAATAATACCAAGGTAATTTCTTGACTGATATTAAAAGGAACAACTAACTGATAAGCCGAATTTTTGTATAACTCGCTTTGCACGCACATCATTTGTTGGGAAAAAGAAAGTGGATAATAACATTTACTTTCTTGTAGGTAACTTGCTAAAACATTTGGAGCAGCAGTGATTTCGTTTATTATACTTTCTGCTTGTGGTAGGTTTGCATGCCGCTCTATAATCAGTTTTAAGTTTTCTTTCCGAATTCCCAGGCCCTTTATAATTAAGGCTGTAAGCATTTTTTCGCTTTGCTCAACAGCTTCGTTTGTTAGTACATCAGTAAAATTATAATCTATATAAGGAATTACTGTTTTAATAATAAACTCGGGTGCAGTTTCATTTTTACCTTGCAATTCTTGATCAATTTTATCTGCTAAAGCTGTTACTGTAGAATAATCCATTAAAGTAATAGGCTCTAACTCTAACTGATAAAAATCATTTATACGATTAATCAATCGCATACCACGCAGTGAATCAATACCATAGTCAGTGAATTTTTTATTAGGCTGAATGGATTCTGCAGGCTCATCTAAAATATTCGCTAATAGTTCTATTACTTTATCTTGCGTTTGTAATAGTGCCAAGTTAGTTTGAAAAACTGGCTCTGAGATTATTGATTCTAACCAATAGCGCTTTTTCTCGAATACATACCCAGGTAAAGGTAGTCGTTTTGGTTTAGGAAATGCATAAAGGTTTTCCCATGGAATATCAGTCCCTTTTACCCATGCTTTTGCTAATCTGCTTATATCTTTTTCTTGTATAAGCAAATCAATGGCGATCACCTCAAAAGTGGAATTATCTGTACTATCTAAATAGCCATCTCTCTCATTAAATGAATCATTTATGTAATTGACAAGTTTACTCAATAACTCTGTATAACTAGATGCTAAAATTGCTAAGCGATACCGCATAGCCTCTCTCGTCATCTGCAGAGTGTAAGCAATATCAGACAAAATTACATCAATATTTTTTTCTAAATATTGGTGTATATTGACAACTTGCTTCTTTAACGAAGATATACTCTTTGCTGAAAACAAGAAAAGTAATTGCTGAGGATTACCGATTGGTGTAACGGTAGCCACGGCGCTTAGAGGTAGCATATATTCTTCTACCAGCATATGAGCATTTGAACCACCCGCACCAAATGAACTAATCAATGCTCGACGTGGATATTCTATTTTATTATCTTTTTCTTCTACTACAGGGCGTTGCCATGTAGTAAGCTCGTTTTGTAGGTAAAAAGGAGAATTACTTAAGTCAATATCAGGATTTAAAGGTTCCGCATTAATAGAAGGAACCAGTTTGCCCGCTTTAAGTTGACAAATTACTTTTGTTAACTGAGAAATACCTGATGCAGCCTCTAAGTGGCCAATATTAGATTTTACAGTACCAATAGGACAAAATTGTTTGGCAGTAGTAAACTCTTTAAACGCCTTAGTAAGAGCCTTTATCTCTAACACATCGCCCACGCGAGCACCATTTGCTGCACATTCGACATAGCTAATGGTATTAGGGTGCACATCCGCTTGTTGTAGCATATGTTTAATAGCATTAGCTTGTACCGTAGGATTAGGCAATGTTAAGGTGTGAGTGCCACCCCCATGGCTTATTACAGTATTTTTAATAATACCTAGAATATTGTCTCCATTTTCAATAGCTAACTGTAATGATTTTAATAAAACGATCCCCAAACCTTCGCCCGGTATATATCCATTTCCCTGCCCCAAACCACGACTTTCAGCTCCTTTACTCATTAATCCGGTTTGTGTTAAAACTTCATAACTTGCTGGATGTAAATGTAAATTGACGCCTCCTGCAATTGCCATCATACATTCCCCATGACGTATATTTTCGCAAGCCATGTGAATAGCTGTTAGTGAGCCTGCGCAAGCAGCATCTAAGGTAATGCTAGGACCCTGAAAATTAAAAAAATGGGAAATCCGATTTGCCAAGAGTGCTGGGGTATAAACTGATAATAAAGCTGCATTTTCTAATTGCTGTGCAACAAAAGGATATTGTTGATACATGTTTGCAACGAAAACACCGATACCTTTGTGCTGTATATCCTGATAAAGTTCCAATTGCTTACGAGTATACCCAGCATTTTCTAAAGCGTGCCAGGTTGTTTCCAACAATAAACGCAATTCCGGAGTCATCATATTTGCTTCTTCAGGTAACACGTTGAAAAAAGCAGCATCAAATTTATCAACATCATTAATGTAACCACCATAATAATTCTGGCCATTATGCTGCCAACGTTCAGTTGGAACTGATTTAATGCAATTACGACCTGCTTGTAAAATATTCCAAAACTCTTCTAAGGTATCTGCTTCTGGGTAACGGCCGCTTATACCAATAATGGCAACATCATTTTTATTTACTGGTAAAATTGCAGTGGCTTTGGGCAATACGTGCTGAACAGGAAGTGTGGATTGTAATTTAACGGGTGCAGTACCAGGCAACAAGCTTTTTACTTGCTCAATATGCTCTTTTAGTAAATAATCTGCCAATTTTTCTAAAGTTCGATATTCAAAAAATATCGTATTAGATATACCAGGAAAATCTTGACTTAATTGCTGATTAAGTGAAATCAACACGACAGAATCGACACCGTATTCCTCTAATGGTAGCTTAATGTTAATTCGTTCTGGTGGTATTTTATTTACTCTTGCTAGTAAATTAATTAAATAGGTATGTAATGCTGAAAATAAACTATTAGCATCTACTGGAAGTGCAACAGAAATGGGCTCTTTAGTGGTTAAATCTTGGGATATTGCAGGAACAGATTGTATACCCAACACACGCTCAATCTTTTCTTGGCTTCCTATTGCCACTAATAGCGTGGATTCATTTGCCAGTAAAGATTGCCTGAAAAGCTCTAAGCCTGTTTCTTGAGTTAACAATTGCATGCCGGCATATTCAAAGTAAAGTTTTGCTTCCTCTGCTGGCAACTGCATACCACCATCTGCCCAATAAGGCCATTGAATGGATAAACTTATGCCATGACGTTGATCTTTTTTAACTAATTCAGTACGCCGTTGCATATAACAATCCATATAACGATTACTAAACGCATAACTACCAATACCATAATCTCCTAGCTCCGATGCAATAGATGAAAAAGTAACAAAAAAATCTAGCTGCTGATCTTGAGTAGCTTCATCTAAATAACGTGTACCCTGCCATTTTGCTCGACACGCTTGTAAAAATTCTGTTTTAGTTATGTTCACCAGCGGGATATTATCTACAATACCTGCTACATGCAAAATTCCTTGTAATTTTCCAAACTGTTTTTGCAAGTTGACAATAAACTGTTGAATCGTAGTTTGATCAGCACCCATATCAACAGAAAAATAATGCGCTGTACCTCCTAATGCTCTAAGCTCATTTAGAAACGTTTGATTTTCTGGATTAAGCGGTGAGCGACCAGTCAAAATTAAAGTTGCGTGATAGTGACGAGATAAATAGCGAGCAAATATTTTTCCTAACCCTCCCAAACCACCAGTAATTAAATAAATACCATTTTGCCGCAATGGTAATAAAGAAACGTCCTTATCTGGTAGTTCAGTCGCTATTAAAGTACGGACAAAACGTTCGTTACCCTCATAATAGATAGCATTGTCTTTTCGTGCTATTAATTCCTGTGTTAAAGTAAGAGGGAGTGACGACAGGTTCATACCAATAACTTTCATAGTAAAATTAGGAGCGAGTAATTTTACTGCCCTATTTAAGCTAGCTAAAGCAGCATGATGTGGCTGATCAGTTGCAGAATCAGTAGTATAAATAGCAACATAATGCAAAGCAACCTTTGGTGCTTCATTTTGCCACGTTTGGAAAATTTCTAACCACATTGCCAAATCTTCTGCTTCATCGCCTTCTTTTTTTGCAGACAATATGTGCAATAGAGTTTGCTCATTTTGCTGATTAGCTTGTAAATACGTTTTGAATTGTTGGCTTAAATTTTTATTAGCATCAAACTTTAGAATTTTTTGTGGCCAGTTGAGGTGATTAATAAAATCAGTCAACCCTTCATCATTTTCCCCTATTACTACTAGAGGTGGTAATACTAGCTGCTCAGGAATACTTACCTCATTTAGTGCTTGTTTTTGCCAAGTTGGTCGATAAGTATAAGCTGTTTTAATCTTATTCTTAAAAGGTCGTGCGTTAAAGCCTTGGATACTAACACAAGTCTCACCATGGCTATCAGTAAGAGTGATATCAAAAGAAGAAAGCTCTTTACTTTGTATTTGCTTAGTATAACCAGCATACGCATACGCTGTTGCTGGAATAGATTTATAAATCACCAACTCTTCCAAATAAAAGGGAACACTTAATTCATTGGCTTGCATAATATTGTGGTTAATAGCAAGGCCAGCGCGTAAGCCAGCATCTAATAAACCCGGGTGCAAACTAAAAGCTGCAAAATCGTGTTGGCAGATAGCAGGTAAGCTAAGAGAAGCTAAACCTTCTTTTTCATTGCCATATAATGTATTTGTGGCTTGGAAGCTAGCACCATAATTAAAGCCTTTCGCATGCAGGTAAGAATAAATTGCTGCTTTATCTCCAATAGCTGTACATTGTGCTTGCAACATGGCGATATTGACACGTTCTGGTAGATTATTAGGCAACTGATAATCTAAATGTCCTTCGGTATGTATAACAATATTATTGCCATTTTGTGTATAAATTTGAAAGTTTGCCTGTTGGTCGTTCTCTTCAGGTACTAGTTTAATCCAAACTGTAACGGGTTGGTCTATACATATAATTGGTTTTAACCATCTGATTTTTCGCATAGTAAAAACAGGACGCCCTCCCGCTAAGCTACCTGCTACTCTAGCCATTTCTAAGTAGGCAGTACCAGGTAAGATCATTTGGTTAAATATTTTGTGATCTGCTAAATAGATATCGTGAGGGTAAAATACTTTTTTAAATAAACACTCTTGCAGGGAAGATTCATTACTGTCAATTAAGGGATGCAATTTTGATCCAGAAAGATTTGATGACACAGTATTTGTCACACTGGATAACCAATAGCGCTCTGGCAAAAAAGGATAAAGTGGCAAATGTATATGTTGCCTTGCTTCACTTTGATGTAAAGATAACCAATTTATTTGATAGCCTTTCATATATAAATCAGCTAAAGCTAGCAATTTTTCTTTGTATACAATTGGTTTATCTAGATTAACAGGTAAATCTCGAATAAGCATTGCAGATAATTCTTTAAATAGCGGTTCGCTTGCTTCTGTTATCTCTACTTTTTTGATTGGTTGATGCAAGTATGTGATGAGCTCTTCTACAGAAGATACCGCTGTAGCGTAACGATAATTAAAATGACAACGGTTAATATTTAAAGTATAAGCTATAGCAGCTAATGGCAAGTCAATATGTCTTTCACAAAAATCCCGTAAATTTTTTACTTGTTGCTCCAATGAATCGGGATGCCTTGCTGATAGAGTAATTAAATAATAGGGTTTAGTTTGTTGCGCGGGTAAGGCATAGGAGGGGCCTTCTTCAATGATAAGATGTGCATTACTACCTCCTGCACCAAATGAACTAATTCCTGCACGTCGTAGATACCCGGGTTTAGCGTGCCATTCACTTAAATCTTGCTGAACATAAAAAGGAGAGTTAGCAAAATCAATATGAGGGTTTAATTGTTTAGAATGAATTGAGGGAACTAATTTTTTATATTTTAATTGCAATAAAACTTTCGTTAAAGCAACAATACCGGCAGCAGATTCTAAATGACCTATATTCGATTTAATTGAACCTATAGGACAACTTGCCGGCGCAAGCTCTGCAAAGGCTTTGTTTAAGCCACGCACCTCGATAGGATCACCTAAACTAGTTCCAGTGCCATGTGCTTCCATATAGCTGATACTCATAGGGTCAATCTTCGCACGTGTAAGTGCTTGCGTAATTAAATTACCTTGGGCAATAGGATTAGGAACTGAAACTCCATTGGTTTTTCCACCATGATTAATTGCGGAAGATTTAATTACACCATAAATGTAATCCCCATCTGCTAAAGCTCGTGTTAATGACTTTAGTAAAACAGCGCCTACCCCTTCACCAGGCACATATCCATCACCTTCTATTCCAAAACTTTTACATTTTCCCTCGCTCGATAAATATTTACCTTGACTTAAAAATAAATATTTATTCGGATGAGTGGTCACATTAACTCCACCTGCCAGGGCCAATTCACATTCTTTTTGTTTAATACTTTTACACGCTAAATGGATAGCTGTTAATGATGAAGAGCACATCGTGTCCACTGCCAGACTAGGACCATGCAGATTCAAGTAATAAGACACACGATTAGCAATAAACGCAAATGATGAAGGGGCAAAACCAGCCTCTTCAGAACTATATTGTTGATAAGTACCATACATGACGCCAGTAAACACACCAACCGAAGTAGCATCATATCCTTGCCCTAAGCGTTCTGGAGTGTACCCTGCATCTTCTAAAGTATGCCAGGCTACTTGTAAAAATAGTCTTTCTTGAGGATCCATTAATTCAGCTTCACGCGGTGAAATATTAAAGAATAATGGATCAAATTTATCATAATCCTCAAGGAAACTTCCCCATTTACTATAGCTCTTTCCAGGTTTATCTTTACTTGGATTATACATTTCTCGCCAATCCCAACGTTCTTTGGGTATTTCTACAATGCAATCTTTACCTTCTGCAAGGTTATGCCAGAATTCTTTTAAATTTTTTGCCTGTGGATAATATCCTGCCAAACCAATAATAGCGATATCTTCTTCATCTATGGATGAAGATTTTTTGCTTATAAAACGCTGAACAAGTGGAACTGCTTTCGGTTCAGATCTGGTAGTAGAAAGCTGCCATTTTTCTGCAAATTTTTTTGCATGCTCTGCAACTAAATAGCTTGCTAATTCGGCAATAGTTTGATATTCAAAAAATAAAGTTTTTGGCAATATCCCTACTTCTTTTTCTAAAGCTTGCGTTAATTCCATGACTAGCAGAGAATCAATACCATACTGATCAAAACGAGTATCTAGCTCAATTTTATTTGCTGGAAGTTTAAGTGCTACCTCTAATAGATTTTTTAAATAATTCTGTATCTTACTAGTTAATTCTGAGCTCTGTTGAGTAGGCAATAAATTAAGCGGCGCAGATTTTTCCGGAATTGATATGGTACGATTTAATAAACGTGAAAATATAGATGTTTGCCCATAAAAAACAATTGTTTGATTTTCATTGTTTTTTATCGCCTGTTCAAAAGCGTGTAAACCAATCTCTGTAGGTAATGGTTGCATGCCAAAATTATCTGCTAAATATTGGCGGGCAGTAGCATCAACTTGCATTCCTCCTTCTGCCCATAATGGCCAATTGATATTGATCGTTTTACCAAATGCTTTATCTTGCTGCACTTGCTGATCTCGCCATACTGAAAAATCATCTAAAAAGGCATTCGCAGTTACATAATCAGCTTGCCCAGCATTGCCTATAATACTGGCTATCGAAGAGAATGTAATAAAATAATCCAAAGGTTCGGCACTTGTAGCTTCATTTAAATACACTGTGCCTGCTACTTTCGCAGCCAACACCTCATTAAATTCTTTATCCGTTTTATTTAACAATAAACTGTCTTTTAAAATACCAGCACTATGAATAATACCGTTAATAGAACCATATTTTTGTTTTATCTGCTGGATTAATTGGCCAACCTTTTTTTGTTGGCTTATGTCAGCACTGATATAAAGAACTTCACCGCCTAATTTTTCTAAAATTTTAATTTTTGCAGCTGGCTTTTTAGAACGTCCTGTCAATATGAGTTTTGCTTTATAGTTTTCAGCTAAATAGTAAGCAAAAATTAGCCCAAGGCCACCAAGACCGCCTGTTATAAGATAAATCCCGCCTTCACGCCATAACAGCGGTGTGCTATTTAAATTGATTAAAGGTTGGAATACTTGTTTATAACGTTTATCTGCTTCATAGCGAATAACCTGATCGGACGAACTTGTTAACTCATTGGTGATTGTTTCTATCCAAGTTGTTTCATTAATATTAGAAGACAAATAAACAACTTGGTAACGATAGTTAGGCTGTTCTAAGTGTACAGCCTTAGCGAAACCTTTCACTAATCCTGACAAAGGTAATTCAGTCGATTCCTCTGTTATATATAAAAAGTGAATGGCTTGGCATTTAGCGTGCAATAATGCTTGCGTCCATTTAAATAAATCTTGCACAAAAGACTGCTCTAAAAGTTGATTTTTAACTTTATAAATTACATGACTAATATGGGTGCCTAAGGAATGTGCTAATGAATCACTCAAACTGGAGGCTGCCACAACGGAGCAACCTAAACGGTTTTGTAAACCTATTTGCTGTTGCGAACTTAAACCTATAGCTAAAATACCGGTAATTGCGTAAGAGGTTTGCGGCTGTGGTGAAGTGGATTCCCATACCGGACGGTAGAAAGCCAATTTTGCTACTTCTGGCCCAGCAGATTCTTGTTTGAATAAACGTGCACTCAAATCTTGTAGAATGAGCTTTATTTCTCCTGCTTCATCAGTAATTTGTAGATTGTAATGTGCTGTAGAGGTATCAGCCGATATACATCGTTCTACTATGACATAGATTGAATCAGGTAAATCTCCATAAATAATTGCTTGATTTAAAGCAAAGGGTACAAGAAGTGCGATGTTACCTGTCTGGGATAATTGTAAGCCCATTACAAGCTGTAAAGCACCATCCAACAAGCTAGGGTGTAAGCCATACTGCTCACGATCGGGTGCTTGTCGTTGCCCATCATTTAAGCGAACATACCCAAAGGCTTTGGCGCCATCACTCTTAAGCCATTGCACCGTACGCATGCTCTGCCCATAAGCAAAGCCAACATCAGCACATGCTACGTAGAATTGTTCTTGCGTTAATAATAACGGCAATCCCAACAATTCAGCTAGATTTATAGGAGGTAATTTTTCCACTTCCCCATAAACTAACAATCCCTGTCCATATTCACTATTATTCGTAGCATCCCGTATGCGATAGATGATGTTATTTGCTGCAAGCTCTACAGTAATAAATACTGTTTGCGATTCTTGCAATTTAATCGGAGCTTGCCATACCACTTGTTCTAATTTTACTACTTGATTATTCTCGCGAGACAGTTCACCTGCTTTTCTTGCCATTTCTAAATAACAAACACCTGGCAATATTTTTTCGCCTTTAATAACATGATCCTGCACATAAAACGCTGCACTTCTAAAGTTGAAGCATTTTCTTCTACTAAGGGATGTAGTTGTGCTGGAAGAGCAGAATTTAATAAAGAAGCTTTTATAGCATTATCAATCCAGTGGCTTTCGAGCATAAATGGATAATTAGGCACGCTAAGCTTACAACAACTTTCACCTTGATGCAATAAGGTCCAATTTAAATTATGTCCTTGCAGATAAGCATTAGCCATGCTTTTTAATATTTCTTTATAATCATTAGGTGAAATTGGCGCTTGCAACTTTTCAAATAGATTATTTACTGGTGAGTTTAATTTCTCATTTGCAAGCTTTATCAAATGCCCTTCTTGATTTTCCAGAATTATTTGTTTTAATTTAGCCTGTAACTCCTCTTTGGTGGCAACTACAAATGCACAACGCCACGCAAAATGATGCCTAGTCGTATTGAGAGTAAAACTGATATTTTCCAAGTGTTCAGTAGAATGATTATCCAACCAATGCATTAAATTTTGCAACTGCGCCTTCAGTATTGTTTCCTGCTTTGCCGATAAAGTCACCAAATAATGTGATTTATTAGCATAGTTAATCATTTTTTGCGCAGGTGGTTCTTCAACGATAACATGGGCATTAGTACCACCAAATCCAAAAGAACTTATGCCAGCGCGTCTTGGGATTTCATTACCCCTCTCGTCTTTCAAACGTGCCCATTCATGGCTTTTTGCTGCAATATAAAAAGGGCTGTTTTGCAGATCAATATAGGAATTCAATGACTGATAATTTACGATACCCGGTATTTTTTGCTGTTGCATAGCAACTAATACTTTAACTAAACCAGCTAAACCAGCAACAGCCTCTAAATGACCTACATTCGTTTTAACCGATCCTAACCCACAATAAGCAGTAGATTGTTGCGAATCTGATAATTCGGCAAAAGCGGCCTTTAGGGCTTCAACTTCAATCGGATCACCCAAAGCAGTGC
>Ga0302307_10001356_pt1 | contig 15292 bp, 11 predicted proteins | sample III_Palsa_E3_2_FD_200530 | JGI IMG/M metagenome (GOLD analysis project Ga0302307, IMG submission 200530) | Peat permafrost microbial communities from Stordalen Mire near Abisko, Sweden - III_Palsa_E3_2 | ecosystem: Environmental > Terrestrial > Soil > Palsa > Peat permafrost | place: Sweden... | reverse complement strand
TTGATTTTGTGGAGCTGCCGCTCAATTATCCTATCTACCACCAGAAATATGATTTCCAGAACGGACCGCCCAAAGTGCATGAGCACGATGGTAAACGCGCGCAGGGTTTCGGGCTGATATACAAGGGGCGCCTGGTTTGTTTTTACGATTACCAGTGCGATTTGGGCAATGGTTGGGAGGATTATGGAACCTACGCCGGCGATACCCAGGAAACGCGCTTAAAAGCGCTTAAAATGGGCGCCAATATGATACAGTATATATTCACCAATCGGTAACCGCGACCGCTGATTTTAATAATTTGTGGATTTCGCAGATAATAAGGTGGAATAGAATTAAGTGAACAAATTGTAGTTAAAATTCGTGTAATTCGAATTTTAATTGGAGATAATTAGTGTTATTTGAGATTGAGTTACGAATTTTTTTTCGAATTGAATCGAATTTCACGAATCAGGTTTAAATATTATTGAAGGCAGCTAAAATTCGTGTAATTTGTTTAATTCGATATAATTAGTGCCTATTTCAAAATTGAACTAAGCACGAATCTTTTCGAATTGGTCGAATTTCACCAATCATGTTTAAGTTTGTTATTAAGGTAGCTTAAATTCGTGTAATTCGATTTTTAATTCGATATAATTAGTGTTTAATATAATTAACGGTACATGCTACAGATCAAAGTAAACGGCAAATACGATTTCGATATTGATAAGCATACTGCGGGCTTATCGATTAACGGCGAACCTGCAACTGCTGATATTAGGCAATTGAACGAGTTTTCCTATCATATCATCAATCAACTCAAATCCTACAATGCCGAGGTGATCAGCTTTGATGCCGCCGCCAAAACCGCCGAAATTAAGGTGAACAATAATATTTATACCCTTACCGCGAAAGATCAGTTTGATGTATTGCTGGATAAACTGGGTTTAAGCAGCCTGAACAGCGCTAAAATAAGTGAGTTAAAAGCGCCAATGCCCGGCCTGGTACTAAAAATATTTGTCGCCGAAGGCACGGAAGTTAAAAAAGGCGATAACCTTTTCATACTGGAAGCCATGAAAATGGAAAACATTATAAAGGCCCCGGCCGATGTTACGGTAAAAAACGTTAAAATAAAACCGGGCGATAAAGTGGAAAAAGGACAGGTGCTATTGCAATTTATTTAAGTTGAAAGTTGACGGGGCCGGAAGAAGCAGATAAGAAAATAAGGAAAGGCGAAAGTTGAAGCATTATGCTCATACCTTTCGCCTTTTATTTTAAGCTTTAGTCTGAAGTTGCTAATCTCTAATCACCAATCACTAATTAGCTTTATAAGCTTTTGGTTTTTTAACACTGAAATGCGGTTTGCCTGATGGGCTTATTTCCGCCGAACCTACAAGGTCCATAGCGCAACGGAACCCAACTTCGGCACTGGCATCATCCTCATCCATAAAACGGCGGGTGGCAGGGTTTAGCCAAAAGGCCAGGTCATTCCATGAACCACCTTTGTAAACCTTGGAGTGGTCGTTAACCAGCGTAGTAGTGCCATATAACGAACTATTTACCGTGTCTTTCTCACCTCTCTGGTCAGGGTCATAAGGCTTGCCGGCAAGCGCGCTTCTTGGTGCAACTGATATGCCAACAGGTAATGCGCCGGGTGCAGCAGGGGTAGTAGTTGCCGGTGCTGCGGTGCCATTAGCAGGGGCAGCGCTCTGAGCTTGTTGCGCTGCCTGTTGCTGAGCAAGCAGGTCGGCGTATTTAAGTTTTTTGCCCGATGTAGCCGGATCATTAATTGGGCGGCCGTATTTATCCTTGGCATAAGTGCCTTTGCTGGCATCGGCAAAACGTTTGTTAGTATACTCATTACCACGGAAAGGGTTAAAATCTTCCACCTCTTCAAACGAAGTTTGGCGATAGGTATCTTTAACCCATTCGTTCACGTTACCGGCCATATTATACAAACCAAAATCATTTGGCGGGTATGAGCGTACCGGCGCGGTTATATCGGCCTTGTCATTCAAATAACCACCAACACCTGCGTTATCGCCTAATCCGCGTTTAAAGTTGGCTAATATCAATCCACGGGTCTTCCTGTTTGGCGAGCGTACGCCTAAGCCGTTCCAGGGATATATTTTACCATCGTTAATATTTTCAAATTGGGTGTTACCGCTCAAAGCAAGGGCGGCATATTCCCATTCAGCTTCTGTAGGCAGGCGGTAAGCTTGTTTTACTATACCATCTTCGCGGCGTGCCGGCCTTACCGGTTGTCCTTTGGTACCCGGCGCGGCTGTAGCGTTAGGGTCAAGATCCGGAAGCATTTTTTTACCATTAATACCTGGACCCTGGTACTGCCCGTTCAAATACATATCGGTATTAAATGGCGTGGTGGTTGAAGCTGTTGCAGCAGGTGTATTTTTTTTGCCTTTGGTATCCTGCGGGCGGGCCAATAAGCCTTTTTGCTGTAAAATATATTCGTTTGAGCGATCGGTGCGCCATTGGCAATAATCGTTCGCCTGGTTCCATGATACGCCAACTACGGGGTAATCCTGGTAAGCAGGGTGGCGCAGGTAGTTGTACACATACGGATCGTTATAAGATAGCGGCCTGCGCCATACTAAGGTATCAGGCAGGGCATCGTAATATAATTCATGATCGGTTGGGAAAGTAATGGTAATCCAGTGCAGGTAATCCAGCCAATCCTGGTTAGCCACCTCGGTTTCGTCCATATAGAACGATGGAATAGTAACACGCTGGCGCACATTGTTATAATCGTACGTAACATCCTGGTCGGCACTGCCGCCCAATACAAATGTACCGCCTTCAATGGCAACAAGGCCGGGGCCGGGTGCCGGGTGAGTTTGCCGAAACTTAACATAGCCTCCATAATTTTTATTATTATAGGGGATTCCTGTTTTTTGCGACTGTTGATGCTTGGCACAACTGCTTAACAAGGCTACTGTACCTATCATCACTAAAGCAGTTTTAGTAAAAAGTATTTTCATATTTTTACAATACATAAGGGGTTTGAAACGTAAAATTAAAAATTTTTGAATAAAATGCTAATTTTTATAAGCACTCAGGCTAAAAAATAAACCCTTTTTCGTATTTAAACGTAAAATACGCGGGTTGAGTTACATTAATAAAAATATTTTGGTTTAAAGGTAACTTAATTATATGCTTGCAGCCCAAAGTATATTTATATATTTGAAACTATAAACTCAATTGATTTATAATGCTGTTTTCTTTAAAAGCTGGTGTTTTTTCTATAGTTCTTTTATTGCCGGTTCTGGCAATAGCTCAAACAAGTACCAGTACTAATGGAAGCAACGCCGGCGCGATATCAACAGCTGTACCATTTTTAACCATCACGCCCGATGCACGTTCAGGTGCCATGGGCGAGGCCGGTGTAGCACTATCGCCCGATGCCAACGCCACATACTGGAACCCATCAAAATTGGCGTTTATTGAAGATGATAACGAGTTTTCGGCATCATACAGCCCCTGGCTGCGTAACCTGGTGCCCGATATAAGCCTTTCTTATTTAAGTTACGCCCACAAGGTTGATGACCGCAACAGCATTGGTGTATCATTGCGTTATTTTAATATCGGAACGGTAGCTTTAACTGATGAGAACGGAAATTCGGAAGGTAATTTTTCACCATCAGAGTTCTCGCTCGATGGCTCTTTCGCCCGTAAATTCGGCGATGATTTTTCGCTCGGTTTAACTTTGCGCTATATTCACTCCAACCTATCAAACGGCTCGGCTTCATCGCCAACCGAAGGCGAAAAGGCAGGCAACGCGGTTGCCGCCGATGTATCATTCTACTATAAAAATCCTACCCAGGAATTTGGCGACGACGCGCTTTTTGCCTTCGGTGCCGATATATCCAACATAGGCTCCAAGATCAGCTATTCTACCGATGGCCCGTCTTATTATTTACCAACCAATTTAAAAATAGGTATAGCCAACACTGTTAATATCGACGATATAAACAAACTTACCTTTGCGCTTGATCTGAATAAGCTGCTGGTGCCCACTTCGCCCACCAGCGATGTATCGGTGCCGCAGGGTATTTTTCAGTCGTTTTCCGATGCCAGCGGCAGCGAGGAGTTTAAAGAGATTTACTATTCCGGTGGTTTGGAGTATTGGTACAATGATGTATTTGCCTTGCGCGGTGGTTATTATTATGAAGATCCATCCAAAGGCGGCCGCAATTACCTTACCCTGGGCGTTGGCGTAAAATACCAGGAATTTCACTTCGATTTTTCATACCTGGCGGGCAGCCAGCAAACCAGCCCTTTAGCTAATACATTACGTTTTACTTTATCGGCCAGCTTTGGCGGCACAAAATAAGTGGGAAAAATAAAAGTAGGATTCGGCTTTGATGTACACCAGTTAAAGGAGCGGCACCCCTTTATTTTAGGCGGAGTTGACCTGGAGCACCATGCAGGCGCCTTCGGCCATTCCGATGCCGACGTTTTGCTGCATGCCATTTGCGATGCCTTGTTAGGCGCCGCCAACCTGCGTGATATCGGCTTCCATTTTTCGAATAAGGACGATAGGTGGAAAGGAATTAGCAGCCTGATATTATTGCAGCATGTGGTGAAATTACTAAAGGAAAAGGGCTGGCAGATAGGTAATATTGATGCTATGGTATGCCTGGAAGCGCCCAAAATAAACCCGCATATCCCCGCTATGAAAACGCATATAGCTGCTGCGGCAGGCATAAGCGAAGAAGATATCTCCATAAAAGCTACCACCAACGAGCAGCTTGGTTTTATAGGCCGCGAAGAAGGCGTTGTTGCCTACGCGGTTTGTTTGATAGAAAAGAATATTTGATTTGAAGATTGGTTGATTTTAAGATTTCTAATAAAATCCAATCTGCCGACACATCCTGCTAAAAAAATCGTTACAGCAACCTTAACAGCAAACCTATTTATGAAGATAAAGATGCGTAGCATCGGACAATATTGTAGCAACGGATTTTAATCCGTTGAAATAGCAATGAATGGTCAGGAGAGCCGTAGGTTCGGCCCATATAAATCAGCAGGCAGAATAGTAATATTGTATAGATATGTGCCGTGCTGATGGCACTCATATTTGCTTCTTTCAGGTAACAACGGATTGAAATCCGTTGCTACAATATCTGTCGAGCCGATGGCTCTTTAAACGGGACAGATCCAATTAAGCTATGCGCTTTTATAAAAAGCATTGTGCTACGAAAAGATTTAAAAAAATGCCGGGCATGCAAGCCTTTCAATCATCTTCAAATCACCAAATCACCAAATCAACCAATCACCAAATCATCAAATCAACCAATCATCAAATCATCAAATCATCAAATCAAATTAAGCTTTCTTCATGGTTACGCTCCCAGTACGTTTTACTGTTCCCCAGCCGCTTAGCTCGCCTTTCAGCGCCCGGCGTACCGATTTAAACAGGATGTAATACATCAGCTGGCGCCATATAAAGCGCTGCGGGATGATGTACAGCAGCTTTTTGTAGTTTTCCCGCTCCATGCGGAAGGCGATGATGCCCACCACAAAATCAACCAGGATGAACAGGATGTAATAGAACAATATTTTGCCGGGTTTACCTTCCGCCAGGCCAAATAACATCATAAGATCGGCCACGGGCGAGAATAATGGCAGGATGATCTGGAACAGCAGTATGTTAGGCATGCCCACCATGCCAAAGTATTTGTATTTTTTGTTAAATAGGGCATCCTTGTTTTTCCAGAAGCTTTGGATCACCCCAAAACTCCAGCGGAAACGTTGTTTAAGCAGCATATTCAGCGTTTCGGGTGCTTCGGTATAGGCAAGGGCCTCGGCGCAGTTTTTAACCACGTAATCAGCCTTTAATATGCGCATGGTAAGGTCGCAATCTTCGGCCAGGGTATCATAGGTAAAGCCGCCTGCCTTAAATATGGCCGATTTGCGGAACGCGCCGATAGCGCCAGGTACAACGGTAATACTGTTAATAAGGTCGAAAGCGCGCCTGTCCATATTCTGGGCAGTGATATACTCTATCGATTGGAAGTTGGTGATGATATTGTTGGCGTTACCCACTTTAACCGTACCGGCCACAGCACCCACCTCATCGCCGGTAAAATAGGTCATTAAATGGTATATGGCGTCGTTTTTTAGCTGTGTATCGGCATCAATACAAACCACAAAAGCGTTTTTAGCATGGCTTATCCCAAAATTTAGTGCCGAAGCTTTACCACCATTCGGTTTATCGAGAACTTGCACCAGCGGATGATGGCCATAGGCCTTATTTACCACTTCAAAAGTATTATCCTTCGATCCATCGTTCACAAAAATGATCTCGAAATTATTGTAATCCAGCTTTAATAAGCTTTCAATGGTTTTTGCAGCGGTAACTTCCTCGTTATAAGCAGGTACTATAATGCTTACCGCCGGCAGCAGCGCCATATCAATTGGGGTGGCTTTACGCTTTTTGCTGTCGCGATATTGTTTAACAGCCAGCACGCCAATAAGCACTACGCGGCCCAATGCCAAAAATATAGCGGCCAGGAACAGGTAGATCAAAAACCAGTTTAAAAAGAAGAAACCATTTATATATACGCGGTATAATAAACCGGTTATGCCACTATTGGCATCATCTTTTATAGGCGGCATCAATTCGCCTTTGGATTTATGCAAAACATCAGCTATGGTAGTAAACTCATACCCGTGGCTCCTGAAAAAATGGATAATGGTAGGCAACGCTTTAACGGTTTCCTGGCGGGTTTCGCCACCGGCATCATGCAATAGCAGGAATGAACCTGCATCTTTTTGCCGCTCCACACGGGCAATAATGCTATCGGCGGTTACGCCGGGGTACCAGTCCCAAGGGTCGATAGATTCGCCTACGGTAATATAACTTTGGCGCCGGGCCTCAGCCACCGGGATAATTTCGGCCAGTGTTTGCGGCTCGGCATCGGCATTATACGGTGGCCTGAACAGGATGGTACTGCGCCCGGTTACCGATTCAATTATGCGGCGTGTGGCATTCAGTTCCAGGTTTACACGCTGTAAGCTGATGGTGGAAATATCCGGATGGAAATAAGTATGGTTACCAATTTCATAACCCTCATCAAATTCGCGCCGCAGTATTTGTATGTTTTTTTCGGCCATTGATCCTACCACAAAAAACGCGGCAGGGCAGTGCTCCCGTTTCAAAATATCTAATATTTGTGGCGTATAATCAGGGTCGGGGCCATCATCAAAGGTTAATACTATTTTGTTGGGGGCATAACCATAGCGGCGTATAACATATTTGGTAGGCAGCTTTATATATTGCTGATTGGTGATAACAAAGTTGGTTGAATCAAGCTTAACGTCAATTTTACCCGCGGTAGGGCTGGTTACCAGGTCCAACACTTCACCATCGCCGGTATAGCTTATGCGGTTATTTAAACCAACCTCGGTTAAGCCTTTAATATCAACCCCTGTTTTTCTCAACGAGTCGATAGAAAGGTTTTTCTGGAAGAAGGTCCACAAACGTGGGTCCTCCGCGCCTAAGCGCCATAAGGCAACGCCGCCCGTCGCCCAATCATCCGCCATGCGGATAATGTTAAAATTGGTGGCCGCGTCGGTAAAATAAACGGTGTGGCTTAAACCTACCTGGTCGTTATAACTGTAATGCAGGTTGGCCGATGCCGGGTCGAAAATAATTGGCTTTTGATTCTCCTGCGCCGAGCTGATAGCCTGTTGATAGCTTACAGACTTGCCTATGCTATTGATGGGCCAGTCATAAGCGCCGCCCGCTATGGTTAAAATAACCTTTTCACTCGGGATTTTCGAGCATACATCATCCAATATTTCCTCTACCCAATGCTGATCAGACAGTTCACCCGGCCCGCTATTCTCATCATGCTGATCAATGGCCATAATGAACAAAAAGTCGTTATACTTTTGCAGTATCTGCAAATCGTACTGCTCATCTTCGGGTATTACGTTTTGAGTTACCAGCAAACCCTGTTTGTGCAGGGTGGTATAAAGTTCCTTTTCAAACTCTATATAATTCGGAGATTTACGGTCAAGGATATTATCGAAATCCAGGTCGACGCCTTCAAATTTATATTTGATAAGCTGGGTGGCAATGCTGTTAATGAACGTGGTACGCGATTTTTTACTTTTAACAATACGGTCAACATCTTTGGTGTCAAAATCGCCGTTTACATTGTTATAGTTGATATAGTTTGATAGCGAGATGAGTACCGGCTTTTTATATTTTCTTTTTAGCCTGATGAGGCCGGTATCAATGGTAGCAGTTATATAATCGGCATTGGGCGTAATGGAAAAGCCTTCGCTCACCACCATATCCAGCTTGTTGATGTTGTCTTCCAGCGAACTATAAGCCTGCGGATCCCAGGCCATATAAAAAGCGGCATTTATACGATCCTTATTATTGGGCTGTTTAAGCTGATGCAGGCGTTTCTGGCGCTCCAGCTTTTGGATCTCTTTAACCTGTATGGTGAATTTTTTGTATTTGGCGGTTTTCTTGAGGGCCTCAATACCTTCTTTGGTTAATGGCTTTGGCGCCTCGTTAAGGTTAGGCAGGTCGGGATATTGTTTGGAGGTAATGGTTATGGCAGCGCCGGCCAGTGCAGCAGCTACAACAACCAATAATACACGGGTAACCCATTTAAAACGGGTCCATCTACCCTGGCTGTCAGCTTGAAAAACTTGCTTATCGGACATTCAGTAAATTACTTTTAGGCAAAATTATTGGTTAGGATAAAAATAAGAAATAAATGCTAATGTTATTTATGTGCTTTTACAGTCTCCACGTCCGAAAAATCAACACCACATTTACAGTTGCTGCCACAGCCCTTTTTTGCAGACAAGCTTTTATATATCATACGGCCGATGTAAAATACAGCGGCGGCAAAAAGAAGTAATATAATGATCACCTGAATATTCATGTCACAAAATTAATACAATTAATTATATTATATACGAACAGATGGCACAAATAGTATAAGCCCTAATAACGGGCGAAGGCAACTGTACCGCCAACCCAGTCAAAATCCTGGTTATAACGCACGCCTATCATTTTACCACGGCTTAAACGTGCCAGGTTTATAGCCAGTGTTGGTTGTGCATCGTCATCGGGCCATAAATACAGCAGCCTTATCTCCACTTTTACGCCGCCGTCCGGCGCCTGTACCACAGGTTCGTAATTTACTTTTTCCTGCAATATCCAGTTCTCGGGGTCGGGAATGCGGTCAATATCGGCCCGGCTCACATCTATTATAACTCCCTGCCCTGCAAAGGAAAACAATGGTTTGAGTACATAGTTTTCCAGATCAGGAGGAATTTGTTGCAGCTGATGCAAAAATCGCGTTTTAGGGATATAATCGCCGGTTAAATAGGGCATGGTAAATTTGCTTACGCGATAGAACCAACTGGGGTGCGTTATCCATTCCACATCCAGCGGCTGGCGAATATCCACCACTTTATCGAATATATTGGGGTCGTTGTCTATCTCGTCAAATATCAGGCGGTTGTAAATCCGTTTGATGGGCTTTTTTTCGCCGTTTGCTACATAAAAAAGCTGTTTGCCTTCCTGTTTTAAATCTTCGAGCGATACTACCGGTATGCCCAGTATATTTTGGGTGATATAAAAATCGACCGCTGTTTTTTGTTTGGGAGCGTTCACATCCATCAGCACCACTTCGCCAGGTTCGCAGTGGCCGACAATCGTTTTTTTAAGTAGCTCAACATAGCTTTCCTTATCCAGCCCGCTAAAATAAACCGACCACTCATCAGCTAAATTAAAAACTTCCTGATAAGCATCGGCCAGCAAAGCCTGAAAACCATATAAGGATGGAAATCCCTGCAATTCAATCAGTTTTGGTACGATGTTGCCGGCATTATCCTTACAAACTCCAAAATCCAGGGCTATAAAATGCGGGTGATCGTTCTCATTAGCTACCTGCCATTTTTGGGGGATGGCACGTTCTGTTAACCGTTTAAAATCAGGCTGTAAAATGGTTTTAATAATATCGTTACCCGCGCTGATGAGCTTATCCCTGAAATCGTCCGTCAAAAAAACCGGCGTTTCCGCCACACGAAATTCTACCTTAGCCGATGAGGCATCATTTAGTTTTTGCAAAAACTGCTGATACTTTTCGGTGCTGAAGTTTTCGTTATAGGATTGGCGGGGGGATGGATTCATTTTTTTAATTTTTATTTTGTCATTGCGAGCGATAGCGTGGCAACCTCGTAGCCAATGCATGTTCATTAGCATAGCTACGAGATTGCTTCGTCGTTCCTCCTCGCAATGACAAAGGGAAACTAACTTACCTGCAAACTCAGCACCGCTTCGTCTAAAAAATTGGGTATCATGGTGTTTTGAGTATGCAATAACTTATCAGGGTCATCCAGCAGTTCCAGCATCTGGTTATACTTATCCAGGCCGTGCTCATCAACCACTTCCTTTTTCTTTTCTGGCTTTAATAATAAGGTTTTCATGCCCGCCGGGTCGGCCTCGGGGTGAAACTGGGTGCCTACAAAATAATCGCTGTAGCGAATGGCCATCATGGCGCGCGGCAGGTCGACATGCGGGCGCTGTTTTTCAATAGCCAGCAATTGCATGCCCAGGTCGGTAAACTGCTTTTCGTTAGGGTGGATCACCTGCCAGCTGCGCGAATCCACCGCGTAAAACGGATCATCCAGCCCCTTAAATGTTTGATCCTTTTTGCCTGCCGATGTTTTATGCACCGGCAATATGCCAAATGAAGCCGACTTACGCTCGTTAATATGCCCCAGCTTATACCAGCGGCACATTAGCTGGAAGGAATGGCAAACAAAAAAGCCGTATTTCTTTTGCGTGTCATCCAATTCATTGTGTTTTTCCAACCGGCTTATCAAATCAAAATATTTCTTCTCCCATTCCGAGCCCTCACTATCCAGCGGACTACCCGGCCCGCCGCTCGATAGATAAATATCGAACTCTAAACCAGGCACCTCGCAATTTTTACGCACCTCGAATATCTCGTAACTCAGATCGAGCTCATGCTTCACTTTATAACGCTGCAATATCTCCTGGAAACCGCGCATCCCCTCATTCTCAATACCATCGTACAGATCCAATATGGCTACTTTTACTGGCTGTTTTCCCATTTCTGTCATTCTGCCCCTTCTAACCCGATAGCTATCGGGTTCTCCCCCGGTAGGGGAGACTTTTATTTATTTTGATAATTATTTTTAAGCCCTCCCTGCCGGGGAGGGTTGGGCTTATATCCCCTTCAACGTTTGTGATGTAATATAATCAACCACATCCACAAAGCTATTATTTTGTTGATAAACCGCCAACTGCCTGTCGGCACCGGTGCCATGCTCCAATATTTTGTGGATGTATTGCAGGTCATCGCGGCAACCCACCTCGTCAACAACATCGTCAATAAAATCGAGCAGCTCAATAATTAAGGCACGGGTGTTCACTTCCAGTTCCTTGCCAAAATCTATCATTTTACCATCTATACCGTAACGCGCGGCCCGCCATTTGTTTTCATTTATCAGCGCCCGGTTATAGGTAATAAACTCCATATTTTGCAGGCGTAATTTATACAGCTTGGCACAAAGCGCCTGGAAAAGCGCCACAAAAACCATGGTTTCATCAACCAGCATAGGGCAATCGCAAATGCGGAACTCAATGGTTTCAAAAAATGGATGTACCCGGATATCCCACCAGATCTTTTTGGCGTTATCGATGCAATTGGTTTTTACCAACAGCTTTACGTAGTTATCATAATCCTCAATGCTGTTAAAATAATCAGGTATGCCGGTACGTGGAAATTTATCGAACACCTTAGTCCTGAATGATTTATAACCGGTATTACGCCCCTCCCAAAATGGCGAATTGGTTGATAAGGCATAAATATGCGGCAAAAAGTACCGCGCCTGGTTAGCGATATGGATAGCCATATTGCGCGACTGTATGCCCACATGCACATGCAAGCCGAAAATAAGGTTGGAACGCGCGGCCTCCTGCAATTCATCCACTATCTCAAAATACCGGGGGTGATCGGTTATTAACTGGTGCTGCCAGTGCGAAAAAGGGTGCGTACCCGCAGCGCCAATGCGCAGACCGAGGTCGCCGGCTAATTGCGAAACGGTGGTGCGTAATTTGCCTACTTCGGCACGGGCCTCGGCGGTATTGCGGCAAATGTGGGTGCCCACTTCTACTACGGCCTGGTGCATTTCGGCCTTTACCTGGTCTTCATGCACCTTTTGGGCACCTTCCACAATTTTTTGCTCATGCGATTTCAGCTCCCTGCTCACGGGATCGATCACCATAAATTCTTCTTCAACACCTAAGGTAAACTCATTCATAATTGGTTAGGGTTTGGTTATAATTCTTATCTAAAAATATCATTTCGAACGAGGTACGAGAGAGAAATCTTCTACACCATGTAATTGCGCTATTGCAAAGCGTGAATACCTATTGTAGAAGATTTCTCCCTCCGGTCGAAATGACACGGGGTGTATCTATTTCTTAACCGCCTTTTTCACCGCCGCTTTCTTCACAGTTTTTATCTCCCCCTCATCAGTCACCGGATGATCGATAGCGCCGGATGTTGATTGCTTTTTATTCGCTTTCTTCTCTATCTTTTCCTCGTGCGATAAAAGCGGTGTTCCGGCAGCGCCGGTTTTTACAAATTCGCCCCAGGTGAGGTTATCCAGGCCGTCTTTTTGCTTTTTGGCGCGCTCAATAGCGTAATCGGCGGCTGTTTCAACCACCCACTCAAAGTTATCCTGGCCCACGCTGGTAACTTCGGCGTCGGGTGCGGGGTTGCAGAAGTCAATGGCGTAGGGTACGCCACCGCGTATAGCAAACTCAACGGTGTTAAAATCGTAGCCTAAGTACTTGTTTAGTTTTATTACGTAATCCTTAACGGTTTCCAGCAGTTTTTTGGCAGCAGGGGCCTTGCCGTGCTCATAACGCAGGTGGTGCGGATTGCGCGGCTCGTACTGCATAATACGCACATGCTTGCCGCCAATGCAATAACAGCGAAAATAATCCTCAAAAATAATTTCCTCCTGCAGCATCATCACATATTGCTTGGTTTGGTTGTATTTGGGCCACAGATCTTCCAGGCTGTTGATCTGGTAAACTTCCTTCCAGCCGCCGCCATCAAAGGGTTTCATATAGGCCGGGAACCCTACGTATTTAAATATGCCGTCCCAATCCAGCGGGTAGGCCAGGTTGCGGAACGAGCGGTCGGTAGTATCATCCGGCAATTCCTTCGAAGGTAATATCACTGTACGGGGAACGGGCACGCCAATTTTTTCGGCCAACGCGTTGTTGAAGAATTTTTCATCCGCGCTCCACCAAAAGGGGTTATTGATAACGGCCGTGCCGCAAATGGCCGCGTTTTTTAAAGTGGCACGATAGAAAGGCACATCCTGCGATATGCGATCGATGATCACCGCGTAATCCAGCGGTTCGGCCTGCATCACTTTATCAATGCGCACAAACTCCGCGCTTATGTTTTTCTCGGCCTTTTGGTTAATACGTTCAACAAACGCCTGTGGAAATGAATTTTCCTGTCCGAATAAGATGCCTATTTTTTTCATGGTTGTGGTAGTATATTGGTTTTGTATTATGGGTCAATTATTGATGCTAATTTTTACTGATCTCTAATCACCAGCCTCTAATCACTATCTTATCGTTGATAAATAATGCGGGAACATCGCCTTCCAAACCGGCCAGTCGTGCGTGGCATTTGGGCGGATGTCCAACCAATGATTAATATGCTTTTGCGCCAAAATGTTTGAGAGCCGCTTATTATCGCCCAAACAAATATCATGCTCGGCCGTGCCCAGTATAATGTTCATTTGCCAAAGCGCGGGGTTATTGCTGCCCGGCACAAAATCAACCGGGTTGTTAAAAAATACGTTATCATCGTAATAGCCATCCATAAACTGCCGCATGTCAAAGGCGCCGCTCATGCTGAACAGGTGCGCCGAGCGGTCGGGGTGCTTCAGCGCGAAGTTCGCGGCATGGTAGCCGCCAAAACTGCAGCCTGCCAGCGCCACTTTACCTACGCCGGTTTCGTACATGGCCCAGGGTGCCAGTTCTTCGTACAGCATTTTATCATACCAGGCATAATTACGCGCCCGCTCCGCCGGGTGTACGCCTTTGTTATACCAGGTGAGCCAATCCAAACTATCGGGACAGTAAATTTTAACCAGGCCCTGGTCAATAAACCAGCGCACGCTATCTATCAGGCCCTCGTCCTTATTCTGGTAATATTTACCCTTCGATGTAGGGAACAGGATAACAGGAAAGCCCCGGTCGCCAAAAACCAGCATCTCCAGGTCGTGGTTAAGGTTGGGCGAGTACCAGCGGTGATATTTTTCGGTCAAAACAGTGTATTTTCAGATGGTAAGTTAAAATTAATTTGATGATTTAGCAATTTGATGTGTTTAAAATTTTGGCGAATAGGCTTCATCTTCAAATTATTAAATATTCAAATCATCAAATTACGTACTTTTGCACCCTTAATTAATACGAATAAGCGATGTACCGGGGCTGGATCACAACTGAAATGACAATAGGGGAAGATAAAATAACTATAAATTCAGAGTTGCTTAAGCGCGAAGTGATCTGCGATGTACTGATGCCTGATGAACTCGACCACGCGCGGCCCATCAGCCTGCTGCTGCTGAACGACGGGCAGGAAACCGCTAACCTGGAGATAAAGGAAACGCTGCAAAAGTTAGCTGATGCAGGCAGCATAAAGCAAGTGGTTGTGGTGGCCATACATGCCGGCGAAGAGCGTTTGCAGGAGTATGGCGTAGCCGGCAAGCCCGATTTTAAAAAGCGCGGCTCAAAGGCTGATATCTATACCTCGTTCATCAAAACCGGGCTGTTGCCCGCGCTGGCACAACTGATTCCTGTTGAAAAATATGAAAGCATCGCTTTCGCCGGTTACTCTTTAGGTGGCCTGTCCGCTTTGGATATTGCCTGGCATAACCCGCAATTGTTTGATAGGGTTGGCGTATTCTCCGGCTCGCTATGGTGGCGGAGTAAGGAATTGGGCAAAGGCTATACCGATGCCGACCGTATTGCCCACGCCATGATACGGGAAACCGAAGCTAAACCTGATCTGAAATTCTGGCTGCAAACCGGCACTAACGATGAAAGCGCCGACCGTAACAAAAACGGCATCATCGATTCCATTGACGATACTATCGACCTGATAAAAGAATTGGAAGCCAAAGGCTATACCCGCCCCAATGATATTCGCTATGTGGAAATGGTAGGCGGCCGCCACGACGCGCCAACCTGGGCCAAAGC
>Ga0302307_10001340_pt1 | contig 15411 bp, 6 predicted proteins | sample III_Palsa_E3_2_FD_200530 | JGI IMG/M metagenome (GOLD analysis project Ga0302307, IMG submission 200530) | Peat permafrost microbial communities from Stordalen Mire near Abisko, Sweden - III_Palsa_E3_2 | ecosystem: Environmental > Terrestrial > Soil > Palsa > Peat permafrost | place: Sweden... | reverse complement strand
CCGGATCCTGCTCAATCGAGGTAGAAACAACTCGATGATTGTTCTTCGTTCGTCGCCAGACGGACATTGGCTGGCATTTAACCAGTGGGCGGCAGGAAGTAATGCCTGGCTCCTGCAGAACTTCTAATCTGAATCGGTCTTTGGCGCTTTAAAGCACACAACCCTAGCTGATTTCTTTCACCCTGATTTCATATTTAAAGTTATCGGGATCGAACGGACCGCGTTTTCTGGATGTCGGTCGTCACTCCAGCGGTCGCCTTCAGCGCAGTCTGTTTGACAATGCCATCTGTGGGGACATATTGACTGAGCCGAAGGAAGTAGTCCGATCCAGCATGTGAAGCAGCGCCCTGGAGGGAGCCCAACCAGCACACACTGAGCTATTCGCTCGCAGGAAATCTCGCCGATTCATCATTTCGCCTCGAAAATTAACATGAATGATATTGGGTGGGGACCAAAGTGAGATAAATTCAGCACAAAGTGCGGAATCGATGCTCGATACAGTAGGTGCGGTTGCAAGAGACATAATGGCGGTATGTCTGCTGCGCCCGCATCAACCAAATGGATGAAGCCGAGGCACACCGAGTCGTGGAGACTCGCACGGAGGAACCTGCAAGCGAGGCTGCTCTTTCGCACAGTGGTTGCGACAGATAAGATGGCCGGTTTTTCATGTCACTACGCCTGTGTTTAGGTGTAACCGAAAATTGCCTTGACAACCGAAAAGCGAGTCTCCTACCATCCGCGGGCGTGGCAACGAGGAGAAATCAGCATCACCAAAAGATCCAGGTTGTCGTGTCTTGTAGCTGTGAATTGCGCGACTGTTATGGCTGAAAAGCCCGAAGAGTGGGCTCCAGCCAGCGAAAGATCCAGGTTTTTTCCGGAGGCCCTGATGAACGAGATTCTGCGCAGCTTGTATACATCGCGTTGCCACAAACTCACGCGCGCGGGTATTTTTTGCCTTTGCGCCATGCTGCTGCTCAGCGTTTTCTCTCACCCCGCACTGGCCCAGAATGACGTGGGCTCCATCGTCGGATTTGTCACCGATCAGTCCGGAGCGGCGTTGGCCGGCGCATCCGTGGTCTCGATCAACGAGGGGACAGGGGAAACGCGAACCGTCAGCACGGATTCAGCAGGGCATTACGCGATACCTAACCTGGTTCCCGCCCCCTACACCATAACGGTCGAATCGAAGGGCTTTCAGAAGTATGAAAGCACCCATAACACGCTGGCTTCGAACAGTACGATCTCCATCGAGGCGAAACTCACCGTCGGAGCGGCCAACCAGACGGTTGAAGTGACGTCCACCGCTGCGCTGCTGCAGACCCAATCCGCTGCCGTACAGAGCGAGGTCACGGGGGAGCAGGTCCAGAAGCAGGAGCTGAACGGCCGCAATCCGATCTACATGACGCAGTTTCTTCCTGGCGTCGTCAGCACAGCCACGCTGGGCGACTTCAATTACGCGTTCAATAGCGGTGACACGTTCAACATCAACGGCGCCCGCACGCAGGATACCTTGTACACCATTGACGGCGCTCCGGCGGTTCGTACCCGGGACGACGGAGAGATCATTGCCGGCGTGAAAAGTGAGTCGGTGCAGGAAATGCAAATACTCACTGCCGACTACTCGGCGGAGTACGGCGGTGCTTCCGGCGCGCAGGTGCGCATTGTGACCAAGAGCGGAACCACCAACTTCCACGGGACGGCGTACGAATATCTGCGTAATTCGGCCATGAACGCCAATACCTGGTCGCGCAATCTAAACCCCGCAACCAGGTTTCCTTCTCCCTTCGTGTACAACAATTTTGGATTCGCCGTGGGTGGCCCCATTTGGGCCCCTGGGGTGCCTTTCCTGGACCACCTCCGCAACAGGTTCTTTTTCTTTGTCAACGAGGATTGGGTCCGCTACCGCTTCGCCACCACCAACAATGCGACGGTACCCACTAACCTGATGCGTCAAGGCAACTTCAGCGAGTTGCTGAGCCCGGGTAATCCCTACTACTCCGGCGGAAAGCAGCTCTACGTGCCCGGCACTTGCCCGGTATACGGTGCCTCCACATGCGTGCCTTATCCGAACAATATAATTCCGCAAAGCCAGTTTAGCCCAAATGGGATAGCCATCATCGACGCCTACCCTGCACCGACGCCCGGCTTCCAGCAGGGAGCAAATAACTGGGCGGGTTCGGCTGCCGCCCCCCAGAACCAGCGGATAGGCCAAATCAATGGAGACCTGCTGGTCACGCCGAACGAACACATTACGTTCCGGCGTTCCGACGACAGCTACAACAGTCTCTCGCCATTCAGCACGACCCTCAGCTTGATTCAAGAGTTCCAAACCCGTCCGAACCAGACCATCTCGGTTGGCCTGACCTCGACCATCAGTTCCAGCATGATCAATGAGGCCCACTTTAGCGTCAGCATTGATGATGTTTACAACTCTCTGTTAGCGTCGAGCCCTGGCCTGGACCGCGGTCAATACGGGATCGACTTTCCCTACATTATTCCCGGCGCGAAATCCGCTGAAAACAAGATTCCCACGGTCAGCCTTCCGACTTTCCAAAGCCTGGCGGGTGGTCCTTACCCTTCCAGGTCTTCCGGCATCATCTACGCGGCGACTGACAGCTTCACCAAAGTTTGGGCGAACCACACGATCAAGGCCGGCATTTTCTTTGACTGGATGGGCGAAAACGACAACGATCAGATCAACGTCTCCACCGTTCCCGGGGGCGCCAGCAACCAGAACGGCACCTTCTTCTTTACCGACCAGCGTACCGGCCTGGGCGGCACATCCGGCGTAGCCCTAGCCAACCTCGCGCTCGGCCTGGCCGACAGTTACACCGAAATCGGTCCCCGGGCATTCACTGTCTGGCGGGGCAAGATGTTCGAGGAGTTCGCTCAGGATAACTGGCAGCTCACGCCAAAAATGAATTTGGATTATGGTCTGCGCATCACCACCATCGTTGCTCCGAACGCGCAGTGGGCCAATGCCGTCTATTTCGATCCGGCCTTGTACAGTCCATCCGCCGCGCCGGTAGTAAGTCCCACCACGGGGCTTGTCACCCTGGGCACCGGGAACCCGTATAACGGTGTGGTCATTCCCGGTTTTAAATCCTTCCCCAGCTCCGCCCTTGAAGCTAACCGTGTCCCGGCTGCGAATCCGGCCAATAATGCCTGCGCTGGCCAGCCGTGCAACTTCCTGTTTGATCCTAGCCTGCCCAAGGGATTCGTGCAGACCACCACCTCGGTTCAGCCTCGCGTCGGGGTCGCGTTCCAGCTCTATCCCACGACTGTGCTCCGCCTCGGCGGCGGCAGGTTTGTGGAGAATAAGGGGATCATCGACAATATTTTCCCCGGCGGCAATTCTCCCTTCCAGCCGACGGTCACGGTCAATAACGTCTCGGTCGATAATCCGGGCGCTGCTTTAACCAAAGCCGTAGAACCGGCTATCACACTGACTTCGATGGCCGGCCATCTGAAGCCACCCAACAGATGGAATTGGAACGTGACCTTGCAACAAGAGCTTCCGTTTAAATCTTCCTTCCAGATCGCCTATGTGGGTGCTCGAGGTAACCATAATTGGGATGTGTTTGACATCAACCAGCCGACAGCCGGTGCGCTGACCAGCCATCCGGGCGTCAACGTGAATTATCTCCGGCCTTATCAAGGATTCTCCTCGATTCAGCAGGCACAGAGCGGCGTTAATGAAACTTATAACGCGCTGCAGGTGGGATTCGTTAAGCGCGCCGCTAACTCAACGGTTCAACTTTCCTACACCTGGTCCAAGGACATGGATAATGGCTCCAATTACCACACCATCGTCCCCGACACCTACAACACGACAAATCTTTGGGGGCCTTCGGAGTTCGATATCCGGCAGGTTTTCGTCGCCAACTATTCCTACGCGCTGCCCTTCTTCAGGGGACAGCAGAGCCTGGTTGGCAAGGTAGCGGGCGGATGGGAACTCAGTGGCAGCACCCAAATGCAAACCGGTCTCCCGTGTTCCGTCGGAGTCGCGAACGATTACGCTGGCGTTGGTGAGGTTGGCAGCTTCAATTGCGAACCACCCTTGCTTTCGACGGTTGGGTCGACATCCGTAGGCCAGTTCTGGGTGCAGCACGGAGGGGTGAAAACCCCCCACAATTTTGCCGGCGCTAAAGGTGGGGCCGGCAGCCCGCAGTGGTTCAGCACGACGAACGGTGGAAATCCCATCTGGACCGCGCCGCCTGCTGGGACATTTAACCTTCAGCGCGGTATTCGCGACAACATCTACGCGCCTGGGCTGCAGAACTGGAATCTCGCGCTCATCAAAGCTTTCCCCGTCTACAGAGAGAATCGGGTTGAGTTCCGTGCTGAGGCTTATAACTTCATCAATCATCCCAACTGGGCTTCCCCGAACTTCACCCCAACTTCCGCCACGTTCGGAGAAGTCACGCAGAAAACCACCAGCAACCCGCGAACTTTGCAAGTCGGATTGCGCTATAGCTTCTAGCTCCATTCCCTGCCGAAACGACTCCCGTACTAATATGGGAGTCGTTTCTCTTTTGTGGGATCTTTGCGTCGTTGTTTCGAAACCCTGGGGAGCCAAATGTATAAGAATTTACTCGCCACAGTGAAAGTATCCGTTCGGCCGCGAACGTTGAGCGGATGGCTTTTGCCCGTTCTGACCGCCGTCGCCTTAATGCCGACGGCTCACGGCCAAACGATGAAGGCTCCTGACATCACCCAGGACCCCACCTTGTATGTGGTGCCTTATGCGCACCTTGACACGCAGTGGCGCTGGGAGTTCCCGCAGACGATCAGCGAGTACCTGCTGAAGACGCTACGCGTCAACTTCGATTACATCGACAAGTACCCACACTACGTATTCAATTGGACAGGGGCGAACCGCTACCGCCTGATGAAGGAGTATTACCCGAACGACTATGCTCGCATGAAGCAGTATGTCGCAGAAGGCCGCTGGTATCCGGCCGGCTCCTCAATCGAGGAAGGAGATGTCAATCTCCCCAGCGCAGAAGGAATCTTCCGTCAGGTTCTTTACGGCAATACCTACTTTCGCAATGAGTTCGGCAAAGCCAGCAGCGAGTACATGCTGCCCGACTGCTTTGGGTTTCCCGCCTCTCTGCCCAGCATCCTGGCCCACGCCGGGGTGAAGGGCTTCTCGACGCAAAAGCTGAGTGCTGCCTGGCAGCCGGCAGCAAAGGTGGGCGGCCCGGATTCCCCCGAACAGACGCCCGAGGGCATTCCGTTCAACGTCGGGATCTGGGTCGGGCCGGATGGCAAGACAGTGCTCGCCGCGCTCGACCCTGGCGGTTATGGCAGCAATGTTTATACCGATCTCAGCAAAGTACCCGGACCTCCGCCACCTGAACCACAACTCACTGACGCGCAGAAGGCGAAGCTCACGCCGCAGCAGTTGCGCGTGTTGAGCCGTCCCCGCACGCCCGAGGTGGACTGGGTGAAGCGGATCGCTGTGGACGGCAAAGTGACCGGTGTTTTCGCCGACTACAAGTACGTGGGCACCGGAGACATTGGCGGGGCAACGCAAGAGTCGACGGTGAAGCTGCTCGAGGCTATCGTCACCAAGAGTGAGACCGTATTGCCACCCTATCCGGTGCCGCCTTTCCTGCGCTCCGTATTACCTCCGCCTGCTCCTCAGGGCGGCTCAGTGCAGGTGGGGGATGGACCGGTGCATGTGGTGGAGTCGGCCGCGGATCAGATGTTCAATGACATTACGCCCGATCTGAGCTCTCGTATGCCGCAATACCAAGGCGATCTTGAGCTGATCAATCACTCTGCCGGCTCATTGACTTCGCAGGCATATCACAAGCGCTGGATCCTCAAGAATGAAAACCTCGCCGATGCGGCGGAGAAAGCCTCGGTCGCCGCCGATTGGATGGGTGGGCGAACCTACCCGCAGCAGCGGCTGAACGACGCCTGGATGCTCGAACTCTCGGGACACTTCCACGACAGCGCCGCCGGCACTGCGACCCCCCGCGCCTACCAATTCAGCTGGAATGACGACATCATTGCAGCCAATCAATTTGCCGAGGTCCTGACCAGTGCCAGCACAGCGATCGTATCGGGTCTCAATAGTCAGGCGAAAGGCACACCGATTGTCGTCTTCAACCCTCTCAACATCGCTCGCGAGGACCTGGTGGAGGCTAAGGTCACCTTTCCAGGCGCTGCTCCCAAGGCGGTGCGCGTGCGTGGTCCGGACGGTAAGGACGTACCAGCGCAACTGGAAGAGGGCACAGTTCTGTTCCTGGCCAAAGCGCCCTCCGTCGGGTACGCCGTATTCGACGTGTTGCCCGCGGAGAACCAGAGCGCGAACCCGGAGTTGAAGGTGACGGAGTCGTCACTGGAGAATGCCCGCTATCGCGTTCAACTCAACGCGGACGGCGACGTCGTAAGCATCTTTGACAAAAGCCTGAACAAAGAGCTGCTTTCCGCTCCCATGCGGCTGGCTATCTCCAACGATGCGCCCACCGTTTACCCCGCCTGGAATATGGATTTCGATCAGGAGCAGGCAGCTCCACGCGCTTATGTTGGCGGTCCGGCAAAGGTTCGCATTAAAGAGAAGGGGCCGGTTCGGATCTCGATTGAAGTGTCACGTGAGGGAGAGAACTCGAAATTTGTTCAGACCATCAGTCTTGCCGCCGGCGACGCAGGCAATCGCGTGGAGTTTGCTAACGCCATCGACTGGAAAACTCTTTCCGCCAATCTCAAGGTGGCCATCCCTCTGAGCGCATCGAACAAAAATGCTACGTACAACTGGGATGTGGGAACGATCCAGCGGCCCAACGCGACGGAGCGGCAGTTCGAGGTGGCGTCGCATCGCTGGATCGATTTGACGGACAAGAGCGGCAGCTTCGGCGCAACCATTTTGACCGATTGCAAGAATGCGTCCGATAAGCCCAACGACAACACCATCCGTGTGACTCTCTTGCGCTCTCCTGGCATACGGCCCCCGGCCAACGGCGGACCGTCGGGATATACCGACCAAGCGAATCAGGATTGGGGTCATCACGAGTTCGTGTTTGGATTGGCAGGGCACGCAGGCGATTGGCGTCAGGCTCAGACGGACTGGCAGGCTCACCGCCTCAGTGATCCTATGATTACGTTCGAAGCGACCAAACATCCTGGTTCGCTGGGCAAGAGCTTTTCGTTGCTGCACCTGAGTGATTCCCGCATCCGTGTGCTCGCGGTTAAAAAAGCAGAGGGCAGCGACGAAATCATCCTCCGCATGGTTGAACTTGACGGCAAGCCGACGCCTAACGTTCGGGTTTCTTTTGCCGGGTCCATCGCTGCCGCGCGCGAGGTCAACGCCCAAGAACAGCCGGTGGGCGCTGCCACTGTTACCGACGGGGCGCTCGTCACTTCGTTCACCGCGTACCAGCCACGCACCTTTGCCCTGCGGCTCAGCTCGCCCACTGAGCGGCTCGCTCCCCCTCATTCGCAGCCGGTGAGTTTAAATTACGATCTTGCGGTCGCCAGCAATGATGACACCAAAACCGAAGGGGGCGGCATCGATGGCAAAGGCAACGCCATGCCGGCCGAGATGCTTCCCGCGCAAATCAATTTGAGCGGCGTGCAGTTTCAGCTCGCTCCGGCGGGGACGGGCAAAGCAAATGCGGTGGTTGCCAAGGGGCAGAGTATCGCGCTGCCTGCAGGCAATTACAACCGCATTTTGATTCTAGGTGCGTCCGCGGACCAGGATCAAAAGGCACTATTCCACGCGGGTGACAAAACAGTCTAACTGAGTATCGAGTGTTGGAGCGGGTTCATCGGCCAATGGGACAACCGCGTGTGGAAAAATCGGCCGGAGGAACATTGGGCAATCTCCGCAAACCATGCGCCATGGCCGCCACCCAATGAGGAGCAGCGAGAAGCGCGCATCCCGTCGCCACGCTACCCCGAGGACTATGTTGGGCTGGAGGCGGGTTTTGTTAAACCGGCCAGTCTGGCCTGGTATGTCTCCCATCATCACACCGTCGATGGGCTCAATGAGCCTTACCAATACTCGTACCTGTTTGCTTATACGATCGATGTTCCTGCAGGAGTGCGGACCCTTACCTTGCCTGATAACAGCAAAATACGCATTCTTGCCGTATCCGTAGCCGAGGATAGTCCGGTCCTGAAAGCCGCCGCTCCGCTTTACGACACACTGAACCGGACGGAACCGCCGCAAAGCATGGAACAAGCAGCTCGTTGAGAACGGGGCAAAAGCAAAGATGGACGCAAGGGAAATAACCAGAAGGAAGTTCCTTTTACGCGGTGCCGCTGCAATGGGCACATTGGCCGGCACAGAGTTCCTGGGTCAAAATATGCAGGGCGCGGCGCCCGGATCTCGCCGGGTTCTGCACGTCATTGGCTACTCCCATGTGGATGCTGCCTGGTTGTGGCCCTGGCGGGACAGCTCGAACCTGGTGCTCACGACGGCGCGTAGCGCGTTGGACAGAATCAACGAAACGCCCGGTTTTCGCTACTGTCATTCATCGGCGATTCACTACCGTTGGATCCAGAAAGCCGACCCTGCTATGTTCGCGGAGATTTTGCATCGCATTCGCGAAGGCAGATGGGAAGTGGTCGGCGGCTGGCCTGTGGAGCCGGACTGCAACCTCCCGGCAACGGAGAGTTTTGTTCGTCACGCGCTCTATGGAAAGGCCTACTGCAAAGAGGCCTTAGGCGCGGACGTGAAAATTGGGTTTAACCCGGATTCGTTCGGTCATGCAGCCGGGCTGCCTACCATTCTTAAGCAATCGGGGTATGGCTACTACGTCTTCATGCGGCCAGGCGACCAGGAGCAGGAGCCCGATAAGAAGTTGCCATTGCTGTTTTGGTGGGAGGGTCCGGACGGCTCACGTGTGCTAACACTGAGGATTTTGGGCTCGTACGACAGTGCTGCATCGAAAATCCCCACCGTCGCCGGAAATAGTTTTGCTCCTGGATTTTCAGATGGAGCGTTATTCCTGGGAGTAGGCGACCACGGCGGCGCCGTGACCAAGGCCCAGATTCAGCAGGTGTTACAGATGCGCAATGACACCAGCCTGCCTGAACTTCGTTGGAGCACCACGACTGAATTCTTTCAGGCTGTCGAATCTTCTCCTGCCATGGCAAAGGTACCGGTCATCAGTGGGGATCTTCAACACCACTCCCGTGGTTGCTATTCGGCCTGTGGCGAGGAGAAGTACCAAAACCGCCGGTCGGAGCGCGCCATGGTACAGGTGGAGAGCCTTTCATGGTTGACTTATGCCACGCTCGGACGGAAATATCCCCAGGCGGCGTTCACAGATGCGTGGTGGAACATTCTCTTCAATCAGTTTCACGATCTGCTTGCGGGCACGGCCCTGTACTCGGATTATCAGGATGCACGCGATGGGTTGGGCACTGCTTGTCAGATGGCGACGGCCACCAAGATAGAGGCTTTGGAATCGATTGCCAGGCAAGTCAATACGGAGCAGGCTGAAGGCGGCCTGGTGTTTGCGTTCAACCCGCTGCCCTGGCGGCGCAAAGCGTTTTTGCAATACATTCCCGGAAGACGCGAAGCGCCGATTACCTGCCTGAAGGCGCAAGATGGCAGCAAGGTCCCGATCCAGGTGCGGCCATCTGAGAGCATGACCACGTTCTACACTCGCTTGGCTGCCTGGGTAGATCTCCCTGCGTTTGGTTATCGGGTCTTCGCTGAAGGCTTCGACGCAGCGCCGCCGGCCCCGAGTTATGGATCTTCTATTACAGTTTCAGAAAACGCATTCGGGATCTCTTCGCTCAAAACGCCTGGGGGCGCTGAACTGCTGGCTTCGCAGATCGGATTGGTCGCCATTGCTGATCCGAGCGATACCTGGTCGCATGGAGTCGATCAATTCCGTCAGGAGATAGGGCGGCCTGAGCTGGTCTCTTCCAAAGTGGTGGAAGATGGACCGGTGCTCAAGATCACGCGCCAGAAACTGCGTTGGCAGCAGTCGGATATTGCCGTCGATATCTTTACCTTTCCGCAATCGGACATAGTCAAGCTGCACTTTGTCATCAATTGGCAGCAGCATGAACAGATTCTGAAGCTTGAAATTCCAACCGGGCTGGCCGATCCGAAAGTCTTCGCCGCTGTTCCAGGCGCCGTCACTGAAAAAGCCACGAACGGAAATGAAGAGCCTTATCAGGATTGGGTGGCCGTGCAAGGAAAGAAGAACGGGGATGATTACACGGTTGCGCTCTTGAATAATTCGACCTATAGCTATGATTGCCTGAACGGGCAGCTGCGTACCATCTTGATTCGATCCGCACCCTATGCCCGGCATAACCCAAGCCCGGTTGAGCCGGATAGTCTTGACGCCTGGCAGGATCAGGGACGCCAGGAGCGAATTTTCTGGCTTGTAGGACGATCGGGCAGCTATACGGACCTCCACCTCGACCAGCTGGCAAATGAGTTGCAGACGCCGGCAGAGTACGTGATGGATTCAAGGCACGGTGGCAGCGAAGCATGGGAAAAGTCTTTCCTGGATGTTGCTCCCAGTACGATTTCGGTGCTTGCCATCAAACAGGCGGAGGATTCTCCAAGCGCGGTGATCCTTCGGATGCAGGAACGATCGGGGAAACATACATCCGCGCATGTCGAATCCTCTTTGCTTAAGCTAAGTCATGATGTCTCTTTCAATCCCTGGGAACTCAAGACTCTGCGAATCGAATCTTCGAAACACGCCACAGCGAAAGTGCGCGAAGTGTCGACTCTCGAAACTTAGGGTTAGCCGCGTTGGAGTTTTGTGCCGTCCTTTCGGGACTCGCCTCATGAACTTAAGCCTACCCGGCACTGACGTGCCGGGCTACAGGTTGTTCCGTCCCCGTTCGACAAGCTCAGGGCAGGCTCTGCGGGACTGGCTTCGTTTGCAATGTCCGAGTCCCTTCGAACCTCACAACGGGCTCCGGAAAAGATGCTGTTGGGTGGATCGCCGCCACCAGGGCTAAAGCCCTCAATTTGTGTACGGGAGCATTTCCGCGGGTTTGAAAACCCGCTCCCCCGGACTAAAGTCCGGGGCTGGCACAGGTTAAGCTGTGTATTCGATCTAACACGGCAACCTATCCTGCGAAGATCCACAGGGACCAAGAGCCCGACGTACTCTCGATACTCTAGAAATGACAATATCGTGACATTTACGTGACAACCTGAGGCTTGACGAGCGCTATTGTTGGGCAGATAGGAAATCCCCTGCCCCTCCCCCGACCATGTTCCTGGGGGAAGTCCAAATGTCTACGCAGGTCCTGCCGGCTCAGCCTTTTTTACCCAGCCAAACAATTGAATTTGCGCGCATTAAGCGAAAGATTTCTTTCGAAGTTATTGCGCTTACCTTCATCATCATTCTCTGCGCGTTGTTGAGGTTTTACCATCTCGGGGCAGCCTCACTGTGGAGTGACGAGATCTTTTCGCGGTATTACGTGGATTTGTTTGGACTGCACTACGTGCTGGCGGATGGCTTGTCCAAGGAGACGAACCCTCCAACCTATTATCTATTGCTACGTGGATGGATAAGCCTATTCGGCGACAGTGATCGTATGGATGGTCGCGCCGCTTTGTTTGATTGCAGGGAAGCAGCTCTTGATCGCTGGACGGGCTCGTTATGTTGTCTTGGTGAACCTGGTTGCTGCGTTCGGAACAGGCTTGTTCTTCCAAATGACAAGACCGAACAGTGACAAGGAGCCCTGGCGAGACATTTCGCGGGAAGTCGGACCTGACCTTGAGCACGCGGATCTGGTGGTGCTTAGCCCGGTTTCAAATCCGATGGTGCTAAGTTACTATGCACCGCGGGTGAAGAATGTCCGTCTCTGGGATGCATCGTTACGTCCGACCATTATGAGCGCTGCGGCCGAAAGACTTCATATCGCATCGATTTCAGAAGCTGAGATTTTGCAAGCGATCAAGGCGAAACAAAACGTTTGGGTGCTGTCGCATTCGTTCGATTTAGATCGCGTCAATAATCTTCGAAGTCAGGTGCCGGCCACGGTGTTCAGGGAGTGGTACTGCGGTAAAGTTCCCTGCGCCGCGGCGGCGGCTTGGCAGCCTCGCCCATAAGGCATATTCAGGCGGTCTTCTCGATTACGGCTTCGGGATGTTGCGCGTATTCTGCCCAGGAGCCATCGTAGAGGCTCACACTATCCGCACCGGCTATTTCGAGGCCGAGCGCGATGACCGCAGCAGTGACGCCAGAGCCGCAGGTCGTCGTGATCGGTTGCTTCAAATCTACGCCCTTGGACTCGAATACCTTATGAAGTTGTTCGACGGCCTTCAGACGTCCATGCTCGACCAGTTCGGTGAAGGGGATGCTGATGGCGCCAGGCATGTGCCCTGAGCTGATGCCGGGCCTGGGCTCCGGGGCGGCGCCGCTGAAGCGACCGGCCGACCGAGCATCCAGAATTTGCCCGTGCCCGGCGCTCAGCTGCTGGATCTGCGCGAAGTCTCTTACGGCGTCACGGTCGAGTGTGGCGTGGAAGGTTGCCGGCGTGCGGTGAACGGGGCCAGCGCACGTGGGAAGACCTGCCTCGATCCAGGCGCGGAGACCTCCATCGAGGATGTAAACCTCGCGGGCTCCGAAGGTGCGAAGCATCCACCAGGCGCGCGGAGCGGAGAAAACGGCTTCCTGCTCGTAGATACAGATGGCCATGCGATCATCGATACCAAGCGCCGACATGTCGAGCGAGAAGGCCTCCGCCGTGGGCATCATGTGGGGCAGCGGAGTGGAGGAGTCGGAGAGTGCTTCGATATCGAAAAAGATCGCGCCGGAGATATGGTTGGCAAGATATCGCGCATAAGTATCGACCGGCGGCGTGATCCCCACGGGAGGCAGGGTGGCGTCCAGGATGACGGTACGCGGATCGTCGAGGCGACCGGCTAACCAGGAGGTTGGGACGAGAGGATTCATGGAAGTAAGCTTACTTCGTTCCCGGCCCAAAGGAGGCGCCGATTGAGGTTGCGTATTGCGCAGCTTTTGCCAGGATGGCAGGCTCATCGAGCGTGAGCATGTGTCGATCTTCCATGACGGGCTTGCCGCCTATCACCGTAGTTCTCACATCGGAAGATTTGAGCGCGTAGACTATTGCCGAATAGACGTTGTACATGGGCGTGGCATGGGGCGCGGTGGTGTCGACAACGATGAGATCTGCTTTCTTGCCCACTTCGAGCGAACCGATCTGTTGCTCAAGATGGAGTGCCCGGGCGCCGGTGATCGTAGCCATCTCGACGACCTGCAACGCAGACAAAGCCTTAGGATCCATGCGCACCAACTTCTGCTGTTTGGCGGCAAGGTTCATCTCTTCGAACATGTCCTGATTGTTGTTGCTGGCAGCGCCGTCCGTTCCGATGCCGACGGCCACGCCGGCAGAGAGCAACTCCACGGCCGGCATCGAACCAGCAGCAGTCTTCATGTTGCTGGAAGGGTTGTAGGAGCAGCCCACACCAAAGTGAGCCAGGGTCTGGATGTCTGCCTGGTCTAACCAGATGCAATGCGCGCCCAGAACGTTAGAACCCAATAGGCCGATACGCGCGAGATACTGCACGGTTGTCAGACCATGATCGTGCCGGCTCTGCTCATTCTCGAAAGGCGCTTCGGCCATGTGGATCAGAAGCGGCGCCTGATTGCTACGGGCAAGAGCTGCAGCCTGCTTAAGAAGCTCCTCGGGGCAGGTGTAAATCGCATGCGGCGCAACGGCGGGCGTAATCAGCGGGTCGCCCTTCCAGTGTTTCAGGAAAGACTCGGTATAGGCGAGTGCCGCAGCGGAAGTTTTGCTGTCGGGCGAAGGAAAGCCAATCACCGTTTCGCCCAGCACGCCCCGCATGCCTGCGGCTTTGGTAGCCTCAGCCACCTCTTCTTCAAAGTAATACATATCAGCGACGGTGGTTGTGCCGCCGCGCAGCATCTCCAGCAGGCTAAGCCGCGTCGACCAGGTAACGAAGTCTCGGGTAACGTAGCGGCTTTCGGCTGGGAAGATATACTTGTGCAACCAATCGTCCAGCGAGAGATCATCAGCCAGACCGCGAAACAAGCTCATGCTCATATGTGTATGAGCATTGATGAGTCCCGGCAGAATAAGCGCGCGGCGGGCGTCGATTACCTTACCCGATTCGTACATTGAATCAATTGTCGCGCTCGAGTCGACGGCGACGATAGTGTCGCCCTGAATCGCCACCGCGCCATCCTGGAGAACGCGGCGCTTTCCGTCCATCGTAACCACAGTGCCGTGGATCACGGTCAGATCCACTCGCTGCTTCGCCAATGCGGGTGGCGAATGGGCGAGTGCGAGCAATCCGCAGATGAGTAGGGAAGTGAAGAGTTTCAGTTTTCGTACCCCTTTCCAAGTTCCGCTAGTGAGCATTTTCTTCCATCACGGCTACGCCCCAAGCGGGCAGCGAAAGATTTCCGCCTTGGGTCACACGGCTACCCGATAGGAGGTCGGTCCCGTCGGTGAAGGCGTAAGTTACTCGTGCAGGGTCAGCCGAATAGTTGAGAAAGTAGTGCACGCGGTGTCCGTTCGACAGCACTCCACTGCGCACAGTGGCGGGGAAATGAGTCGACTGTTGCGGTCCCCAAAGACCGGCGCGTTTTACAGCGTCATCGAGAATCTTCTCGACAAGGGCGTCGCTGGGCATGAATCCAACATAAGTTACTTCGCCTTTGCCGTAGGCGTTTCGGGTGATGGCTGCATACTTGCCCCAAACCGGATGGTGGTAGTGAGCGATGACCGTCGCCGTTGTGGGCGTTAGTAGCTCCATCCACCAACGTGCCGTGTTGTCTGCGGCGCCGGCCTGGTAGGGGTCGCTCTCAAGCGAGACGCCTTCGGGGATGGTGAACTGGTTGTATTTCACACCAGCGGCCTCGGCGATGAGGCCCGGCTGAGTGCTGGAGCGTACGCGTACGTTCTCGTCGCAGAAGCCACTCTTGAAGGTGTAGAGCAAATGACCTCCCGCCTTGGCAAAGGCATTCAGTCGCTCGATCTCCGCGTCTGATGCAGCGTACAGCGCAGGTACGATGATCAGCTTGTAGGCAGAAAGATCAATGGTCGAAGGATCGACGAAGTCGACCTCGGCATTCATTCGGTAGAGCGCGTCATAGAAGGGGCGCAGCACGTCGTTGTAGGTGGTCTTCGAAGTCCAGCCGAACTTGAATGCATCGAAGGCTGTCAGCGCGCGATTGCTCACGTAGATCGCGATGCGATTCTGCTTGCGCATGTTCACCAGTTGCGGACCCAGCCGGGCAAAGTCTTTGCCGATGGTTCCCGCCTCATCGTATGTGGGGTTGGGTTTGAAGTCCTGGCTCAGTAGACCGCGCCAGTAGGTCTCGATCGCATTTGCGGTTGTGCCCCAGTGCCAATACTCCACCATATTGGCGCCGGAGGCGAGGTGACTGAAAGCCTGCAGCCGAAGTTGGCCGGGATAGG
>Ga0302307_10001315_pt1 | contig 15588 bp, 14 predicted proteins | sample III_Palsa_E3_2_FD_200530 | JGI IMG/M metagenome (GOLD analysis project Ga0302307, IMG submission 200530) | Peat permafrost microbial communities from Stordalen Mire near Abisko, Sweden - III_Palsa_E3_2 | ecosystem: Environmental > Terrestrial > Soil > Palsa > Peat permafrost | place: Sweden... | reverse complement strand
TTGATCGCCTTTAGTCCCAGCGTCCCGTCCGTCGCCGTTCCCGACAAGACCACGCCGATCGCATGGCTCTGGTGCACTTCGGACAACGACGTAAAAAATACGTCGATGGGCATGTTCTTTTCGTTCTTAGGCCCGCGGGGACTCAATTGCAGCCGCCCGTCATTGGCCGTCAGTAATTTATTCGAAGGGATCACATATACATGATCAGGCTCGACCCTGACGTTATTGGTGATCTCTTGTACCGGGATGCGCGTGACCTTTTGCAATATATCCACCAGTAAGCTCTCATGCGTCGGTTCCAGGTGCTGCACTAAAATATAGGCGACCCCCGACTTTTCCGGGATGCCCCTGATCAGTCTCTTAAACGCCTCCAGGCCTCCGGCAGATGCCCCCACGCCCACCACCGGGAAAAGGTTCTCGGAACGTTCCTTTGTTTTGTCTTTATTTTGCAATTCAGCCATGCTTTTTGCCGGTCATTTGCCAGAATTTATGATTGAAAAACCAATCTAAGTTACATTTATTAACAATCATCTCAACAATCCCTTATATCACAGCGTTTAAATAAGGAAGCAGGAGCAAGAAATTTTCTTGTTAACCCGATAGTAACAAAAAATGGGCTTCTTTGAAACTCTATATTAAAAATATGGTCAGCTTCCGCTGCATAACCGTAGTGAAGGATGCGTTGGAAAAGCTCGGTTTTCAGGACATTCAAGTGAATTTGGGCGAGGTCAGCCTAAAAGAAAAAATACCCGATGCCCAGCTTAGCCAGATCAGATCGATCCTGTTACAGTCGGGTTTTGAATTACTGGAGGATAAAAAAAAGATCCTGCTGCAGCAAATAAAGACCCATATCATTCAACTGGTCTATTATTCAGATGAACCCTTAGTCCAGAACCTATCAGTCTACCTCAGCGATAAATTGAATCATGACTATACTTATATGTCTAACCTTTTTTCAGACAAGCTGGGCATTACCATAGAAAAATTCTACATCTGCCATAAAATTGAACGAGTCAAGGAATTACTTACTTACGGTGAACTTTCCCTGACCGATATAGCCTTTATAATGCACTATAGCAGCGTCGCGCATCTTTCCAGCCAGTTCAAAAAAGTCGCCGGCATGACACCTTCCGATTTCAAACAACGAAAAGGCAATTAACCCCGTGATCATTCATATTTTTTCGAATCGCCCCGGTTTAAAACTAAAGGTAGTGAACCTTCCCCGGATCAGCTTGCCGAAATGACTACGCAGACAGCTGTAGAAAAAATTCCACACACCGAACGATTAAGCGCCCCAAAACCCATCCTTTTCACCCTTTTTTCAAGTTCGGGAACCCTACAAATCATGGCTTTATAATTGTTCAGCAAAAGACTTACATCGCAAAACCCTACGCCATGCCCACCACGACTATCCACACAGCCGACACCCGCAGCGACAACAGGAATATACTGCTGATAGAAGATGAAGGTGAAATGTGCCTGCTTTTAAATCTGATTCTTGGCCAGGAAGACCTGACCATCGAACACGTAAAAACGCTTGCCGAAGCCGATATCTATCTCGAAAAAAGGCTGCCGGCCCTTATCCTGCTGGACAATCGCCTGCCAGATGGCTTCGGGCTGGATTATCTTGGTCACCTGAAAAAGAAATACCCCTGGATAAAAGTCATCCTCATTTCAGGAGTGGATGCGGCAGCGGGGGACCTTGCCCTGGAAATTGGCGCTGATGATTTTTTGAGCAAACCCTTTACGAAGGCAAAATTACTGGCATCTGTCAATGCACTGCTGAACTAACCCCCCATACTATGCAGTATTCCAGGATTTTGTTAATTGATGACGATGAAGACGACCAGGAACTGTTCCTCCTGGCCATGAAAGAGATTGCAGCATCCGTCGAATGCATAACCCTGGACAATGCCCGTAGCGCATTGACCCAATTAGAGAACCGGGCGCTGATCGCAGATGTCATTTTCCTGGACCTGAATATGCCGGTTATGACCGGGCAGCAATTTTTGTCGGAGCTGAACAAAAGGGCAGCACTTAGCCAGATCCCCGTCATCATCCTGTCTACTTCTTCCAATACCGAAACCATCGATCAGGCGAAGGCACTGGGTGCAAAAAACTTCATCACAAAACCCAGCAATTTTAAAGAATTAAAAAACATCCTTCACAGAATACTCCAATAACACTATGCAGAGCTATGTCTTTTTGACGGGTGGCGGCGAAATGGGGGAAAGGACCCGGCAGTATGATTGGGCTAAAACCTCCATCGGTTCCCCCGATCACTGGCCCAAGAGCTTGCGTAGCACTGTCGCTACCATCCTTTCCTCGCGTTTCCCCATGTTCCTGTGGTGGGGACAAGACCTTATACAATTTTACAATGACGCCTACCGGCCCAGCCTGGGCAATGAAGGCAAACACCCCACGGCACTTGGCCAAAAGGGAAAAGACTGTTGGCCCGAGATCTGGGACATTATTTATCCGCTCATCTCGCAGGTACTCTCTACCGGAGAAGCCACCTGGAGCGAGGACCAACTGGTGCCCATCTATCGGAACGGAGCTATCGAAGACGTATACTGGACATTCGGCTATAGCCCCATCCGGGATGATGATGACAAGATCAGCGGCGTACTGGTGATCTGCACAGAAACCACGCAAAAAGTCAACTATCTCCACGATCTCACCAGAAGCAAAAAAGAGCTGGAGTTTGCCATCGATGCTGCCGACCTCGGCACCTGGGACCTGAACCCGCGCACCAATAGGTTTACTGCCAACGCCCGCCTCAAGGAATGGTTCGGCCTGCGGCCCCAGGAAGAAATAGAACTGCCGCTGGCCATTGCCGCCATGCACGAGGACGACCAGCAACGGGTAACCGACGCCATCCTCCGGGCATTAGACCCTGCATCCGGCGGTTATTATGAAATAGAATACCGGATCACCAACCCGCTGACCGGTGTTACCCGAATGGTCTGCGCGAAGGGCAAAGCGCTCTTTAATGAAGAAGGCAAGCCCACCCGTTTTAACGGCACCCTGCAGGATATCACTGAACAAAAACAGGCCGAGATCAAAGAACTGCTCGCCAGGAGACAGATCGAACAAGTAGTCGCAGAACGGACCAAGGCGCTGGCAGAACGTACCGATGCACTCGCAGAAGCCAATAAAAATCTTGAAAGATCCAATGCCGAGCTCAGCCAGTTTGCCCACATCGCCTCCCACGATCTCCAGGAGCCCATACGCAAAATCGTTACCTATGCCGGTATGCTGGAAAACAGTCCGCAAAATATGGGGGAACAAGCCAAACAATACATCCAAAAAATATCCACTGCCAGCCGGAGAATGCAGGTGCTTATCCGTGATATCCTTACTTATTCCGAACTTTCCAGACGATCTCCCGCTTTCGAACCTGTCAACCTCCAAACCATAGTCGGGGAGATGCTGGTCGAATTCGAGTTGCTCATCGAACAAAAATGCGCCCGGCTCCAATACCATGATCTGCCCACCATCGATGCCATCCCGTTGCAGATGACACAACTCTTCAGCAACCTTATCTCCAATGCGCTGAAATATTCCCGTGCCGACAGGCCGCCGCTGATCGCCATTACTTCCTCTATCGAAGACCAGGAGGCCCACATTGAGATCCGGGACAACGGCATTGGTTTCGATCAACAATATGCCGACCAAATCTTCAGCATCTTCCAGCGTCTTCATCGAAAGACCGAATACAGCGGCACCGGCATCGGGCTCGCCATGTGTAAGAGGATAGCGCAGAATCATCAGGGCGATATTACCGCCACCAGTGAACCCGGGCAGGGAGCCACGTTCCATATCACCCTTCCGCTGCATCATCAAAAACCAGCTGAGCACTGATCAGTGATCTTCCGCCTTTAACGCCGCCTGTTTATTTTTAGTCACCACTTTAGGCGGATACACCGGGGTTGCTATTCCGTCAAGATCATAGACGATCTTCCCCGCCCTGATAGTCAGCTCACACTCCAGTTTTTGATTAGTCATTATTTTATACCCGGTGTAATCGAATAGTCCGAATTTACCTTCACGCATGTTCAATACGGCCACATCGGCATCCGATCCGACAGACAGGTTACCCAGTTCTTCATGCTTAATTTCCCTGGCCGGGTTTGAAGTACTGGCCTGGATGACATCATGCAGGGACATGCCCATCGCCAGGAACTTATTCATGCAGGTCAGCATATCCTTCATCGCCTCATTCATGCTGCCGGAATGAAGATCGGTACTGATGGAATTAGGAAAGAAACCCTCCTTCACCGCGGGTATTGCCTGCGAGTAAGCAAAGCTTATTCCTCCATAACCAACGTCAAAAATGATCCCGCGCTTCCTGGCTTCATACACAAAAGGTTTTACTTTATTGGTCTGGAGATCTACAATATATTCCCGGCTACCCAACTGCCCAAAACAATGAGTGAAGATATCGCCCGGACGCAGGTGTTTCAAAAACAACTCCTCAATCGACATCGGCGGGTTACTCCCACCGAAATCAATCATAGCCGGGATGCCGCCTGCCAGTGTACCGGCCTCCACCGCACGGTCGGCAGGCGTCCAGTCGTGCCCATCATAATGGGCCAGCTTAATGCCTACTATAATGTCCTTATATCTTCTGGCCACCAGGGCCGTCATCTTCGGGTCCATGTCATTGACGTTCTGCTCGTACCCGCCGCGCATGCCCTCACCGACAATATTCAGGAACGCCAATACCCGCGTCTTTGACACATCGATGGTCTGTGCTTTAAACGTCGGGAAAGTTCGCCAACCCGAACTGCCGGCATCCACCACCGTGGTAACGCCATTTCGGAAAGTAAACCCATCGGGAACAATACCACCATTGCCGTTTTCATACGCATGATCGGGCTCCGTACCATAAAAATCATGCGTATGAATATCTACTAATCCGGGTGTCACATACATTCCCGTGGCGTCAACGACCTGCACGCCTTGCTTTGAATCAATGTTTTTTGCAACAAGGGCTATCTTACCATTATCAACGGCAATATCCATCACGGCATCTATATCATTTTTGGGGTCGATGACGTGACCGCCTTTGATCACAATATCATAGGACTGTGCCATGGACACTTGGCCAAGCATGCCCGAAAAGGCGAGTAATAATAAGATAGCTTTTTGCATATTTCTGTCAGATAGCCTGTTGTAAAATAGATTTCACTCTGCCTGATACGACATCAACCTGATCCGGCCGCAAAAGTACCACGCCGACCGTCAGGTGATCGTCGTTGCCATTGACCACAATGCTCGGCGTCCCGCTTTTCAACGCCTTGACCACCTCTTTGGGGCTGATCTTAATTTTACTCTGGTCCCAGGTCACATGCAGGCTTGGGAAAGCATTAGCCGGTCCGGGGTCAACATAGGTCTCTGTTTTAACCGTTGGCAAACTTTCCAGTTGGGAGCCGATATGTTTAGTACGCTGAAGCCATTCCTCCCATTCTTTTTTATGGTCCCTTTCAAGATAAGCCTTCAGCGCAGCGTACATGCCGAACATCTCTTCTTTATTGACCTTCATCGGCCGGCCAATAGGTGCTTCATTCGGGCTGTGATTGGCACGGGCTGCAGTGATCAGGTCTTTCCGTCCAAAAAGCAGGCCCGCACTCTGAGGGCCGCGGATCATTTTACCGCCCGAAAAAGTCACGAGGTCAAAGCCTATCTTCTGATACTTGAAAAGGTTCTCTACGGGCGGCACATCCGCAGCTGCATCTAAAAGCGTGGGAATATTGTGCCGTTTTGCAATAGCCACAAAGTCACTGTGCGAAACACTGCTCTTACCTGCCGCATTAAAGAATAATGCCATGACAGTCCTTTCGTTGATCGCTTTTTCCATTTCGTCGGGGCCTTCCACCTCGATGATCCTGGCGCCGGTAGTGGTGACGGCCTGGTCAAAAAGGTATCGGTGCGTCTTTTGCATGATCACCTCCGGCCGGGGCCCGGGCAGGTTGGGCAATTGCCTGATCTTTTCCGGATCAAGGCCCGTTATGGAGGCAGCCGTGCTGAGCAGGATGGCACAGGAGGCGCCCGATGTCACCATGGCGGATTCCACCTGCAGCATTTCAGCAATTTTAGCCCCTACCTTATCCTGCAATTCATACATATCGGCAAAATCGTGCGACGTTGAATTAATTGCGGCCAATACTTCCGGGAGCATGAGCGACCCTGACAGAAAAGTCATGGTGACCGATGCATTGATCACCGGTGTCACGCCGAGCTCTTTAAACAGGTCGCGCTCTGTGGATGGGGGCTGGTGCGGGGTGGTAGGGCTGATGAGGCTGGTCTCTCCAAGGGCAGCTGCTTTGCCGACCAGGCCGCTGGCCAATGGCAACAGCGTCAACCCCTTTAATATGTTTCTGCGTTTCATAATTAATTATTTAGATGTAAGCGATACAGTCCATCTCTACCAGTGAGTTACCGGGTACGCCGCCTTTGGCCACGGCCACAGTGGTACGCACCGGCGGGGTTTTACCAAAGCGGCCTTTGTATACCTCGTTCATGCCCTGGTAGTCTGCAATATCATTCAGAAACACGCCGACTTTCAGCACTTTCTCCATGGAAGAACCGGCTTTGATCAACTCCTTCTCCAACGCTTTCAATACAATTTCGGTGTGCGCCTTAATTTCAAACGGTTCCACATGCGCCCCCTGGCCGGCGATAAAAACCAGATTGCCAAGTTTCGTCGAAGCGGAAAACAAAGGCACGTCCTGGAAGGTAGTTACATCACCCGCTACCTTTTCTTCAGCAGGCGCCGCCGCTGCATTTTTGCTGATTCCCAATACAGACAGCCCGGCTACTGAAGCCAGTATTTTTTTCAGAACAGATCTCCTTTTTTCCATGGTGTGTTAAGTTTTAGTTCAATGTAAAAATATATTACTGTTTCGATGATATCATTTTTCTTATCTCACCTACTTCCGCCGGCGTCACAATTTCCGGGGTATTACGAAAGTTTGATTTGATGTAGGTCAGCACTTCGGCCACCTGTTCGTCTGATAAGATGTTGGCATGAGGCGGCATCACCTCATTATAAGATTGACCTTTGACCTGTATAGGGCCCTTCATCCCGTTCAGCACTACCTTGATCAACCTTCTTGTATTATAATTTACCCATTCTGATTGCGCCAACGGAGGAAAACGATTTCCGTCGCCCATACCGTCATGCTGGTGGCAGACAGAGCAATAGGTATTGTATACGGCTGACGTTTTAGGTACGTCTTTGAACAGGTTATCTTTGACCGAATCGGGCGTTTTGATATTGGATGCCGTCATCTTACGCCGCTCCATTGCTGCCAGCTGTGCTGCCCCAAAAGCCTTTTTATCGCCCTTGAACATAATACGCCAGATCCTTCCTTGTTCGGTATCGCTTACATACAAAGAACCGTCTGGTCCTTCAGCCAAACCCATGGGACGAAATACGGCGTTACTTACATTGACGATAGGGTCGACCCGGGCAAAACCATCTGCGAATACTTCCCAGGGGCCTGAAGGCTGTCCATCTTTAAAGGGAACAAATACTATGATGTAACCCGCCTGCGGATAAGGGGCCCGGTCTGTGGAGCCATGAAAGGCAATAAAAGCGCCGTTTTGGTAATGAGCGGGGAATTGTGTCCCGCGATAGAACAACAGGTCATTGGGAGCAAAATGCGCGGGAAAACCGATGAGCGGTTTGGTCAGTTTTGCCCCGTCGCCTTCTTTCACCTGGTCGCCGCCAAACTCGGGGTTCAGCAGCTTTTTACTCCTCAGTTCGTCATAGTAATAATAGGGCCAGCCGCCGTCAAGACCTTGGTTCACTTTAAAGAGCTCTTCCGCAGGCTGCATGGCGCTTTGCCAGGGCGTATAAAGATCGGGCCACAACAGCCGGAAATCGTCCCGGCCATGACTAACCGTATACAGCGATTTACTGTTCGGGTCCCAATCCAGGGCGACGATACTTCTTAACCCTGTGGCATATCTTATTCCATCGGATTGATGCTGATTGGTTTTATTGGCATCGAACATCCAGATCCCGCCATGGTCTTTTAACCAGGGGTTGACGCTATCGCGGGAACCAGGAATGCCAATACCCGGAGAGCCTGGTTCGCGGTTATTGACCTGGCCTGCGTTGGATCCGGCCCCCCACCCTACAAAGATGTGCCCTTGATCATCAAAGGCAACCGGCTTGGTCTGATGTTCGTGATAAGGGAGGCTATCCATAACGATCGTATCCATTTGACTATCCGGGACTAATTGTCCGGGGGTGAGCCGCATCCGGTAAACTGTCAGCTCTGAGCTGAAATACAGGTAGCCGTCATGGATCCGCATAGCCGTCCCGTATGTGTGGCCCTCATATTTACCGAAGGGGACGATAAGATCGGCTTTACCATCGCCATTTGTATCTCTGAGCGCAATATTACCATACCCGTTGTTTAAATAAGGACTTCTGGCTTTTACATAAATATCGCCATTCGAATTCACCGCGATATGCCTTGCCTGGCCGCTTAAACTATCGACGACAACCAACGCCTGGAAACCGTCAGGCAAAAAAAGCCCGTCATTGGGAGCATCAGAAGGCACCGATTTTAACCGGGCGCAATTCCACGAAAAACCTATCAGTATCAGCAATGCCCCCGCAACAATAGCTTTTCGGGGATTATTTGTAAAGTTCATCAGGCAATAACAAATTATAGAAACAGTTAATTTGGATTGACGGCAACGGACGAGTCTAAGTTAGTCAAAAGTCGGCTAGAATGGTCCACTGAACGGAACATTTAGAAAATGTCGCGAACCGGACTACCTAAAATCTAAAAACTGGCCTATTAAATGGTCCCCTACCCTTTCTATTTTTGACAAAATTCATTCTTTTCAAAAATAGGTTATGAAACCCATACGCGAACAACTACCGTTTTTCTTAGTGCTATGCACTATCCTGATGACCTTACAACCTATCCGGAGTGTTGCAGGGCAAGCCAGCCAACCTATCGACTCCCTGCGGGACGGCCAGCATGACTTCGATTTCAATTTCGGTAGCTGGCACACACATATTCAGCGGCTGCTGAACGTTTTCACGGATTCCAGTTCCTGGGTCGAGCTGAACGGCACGGTCAAGGTCCGGAAAGTCTGGAATGGCCGGGCTTCGCTGGAGGAAATAGAGGCAGACGGCTCCTTCGGCCATTTCGAAGGTACGACGCTGTTCCTGTATAATCCGGCATCACATGAGTGGAGCCAGAATTTCGCCGGCAGTTCCGACGGCGTGCTCGAAAATCCCACGATCGGATCGTTTAAAGATGGCCGTGGTGAATTGTTTGGCCAGGGAACGGAAGGAGGAAAATCCGTCATGGAAAAGGGGGTCTGGTCCGATATTGCTGCGGATTCGCATACCTATACCATCTATTTATCCAATGACGGGGGTAAGAACTGGACGGTGGTTTTTATCGCCCACCTGACCCGGGACACATCCACTCCGGGCAGCGCCGGCTATGTCGCGCCGAAATTCCCCCCCGAAGTACCGGGCCAGCACGATTTCGACTTCGCGGTCGGTACCTGGAAAGAACATTCTTCGCGGATCCTGCACCCGCTGACGGGTTCAACCTCATGGGTCGACATGGACGGCACCTCGATTGCCGGCAAGATTATGAATGGGCGCGGCAATCTCACGGAACTGGAATCCGATGGTCCCAATGGTCACCTGGAACTGCTTGCCCTGCGCCTTTACAATGCACAGACGCACGAGTGGAATCTCACGTTTGCCACCAGCAAAGTCGGGGTGTTGGGAATGCCGCCTTGCGTCGGGGAGTTTAAAAACGGACGCGGCGAGTTCTATGACCAGGAGGAATATAATGGCCGGACCATTTGGGTACGTTTCACAATTACGGCTCTCACTGCGAATACCTTCCGTTCTGAACAGGCCTTTTCCGCTGATGGGGGGAAGTCCTGGGAAACCAACTGGATCAATAATTATACACGGGCATAACACGGCCTACCGGCCGGGGCCATCCGGGGTAAAATTCAGGGAGACTGAATTCATGCAAAACCTTTTATGGGTTGGCGGCGGACCGTCATCAAAAATGTGCCCCAGGTGCGATCCGCACCTGGCGCAAATGACCTCTGTCCGGTTCATATTATATGAATTATCGGTTTTGTAAATAACGCTGCCCTTTCTGATGGGCTGAAAGAAACGTATCTGTCATCGAATAATACGGATTGTTCTTATGCGAATTGTCCGATGTGAGGTACTGTGCCCGGCCGGGGGTCGAAGACAGCAGTATTAAAATAATTGAAAATACCGGTCTCATATTATGGCTTGAGTTTGTCTTTGAACACCTTCCTGAATTTTTCCATTTCGGGCTGAATCACATATTGACAATAGTGCTGGCTGGGGTGCTTATTGTAAAAATCCTGTTCGTCCGCCTCTGCCATATAAAATACGGTAAAAGGCGTTATCTCCGTGACGATGGGATCTTTATATGCCTTTTCCGTGTTGAGCCTGTCGATATAATAATGGGCCTTCTTCTTTTGGACCGCATTGTGATAAAAAATAGCCGACCGGTACTGTGTCCCTACATCATTACCCTGTCTGTTCAGCAGCGTCGGATTATGGGCAGTAAAAAATGCGGCGAGCAATTCGTCATAGGAAATCACCGAAGGATCGTAAATGATATTGCACGCTTCGGCATGCCCCGTATTACCGGTACAAACCTGCTGATAAGAGGGGGTGGCTACATGACCGCCTGTGTAACCGGCGACGACCTTTTTTACTCCTTTCAGCAATTGAAATTGCGCCTGTGTACACCAAAAGCAACCCATGGCAAACGTTGCCGTATCCAGTTTACCGGTCCTGGCTTCGGCTTTGGCGGCAGCTTCCGCCCGGGCATTAGGGATAAAAGTCAGCCAACCGACAATCAAGGCCAAAAGCGTTCCGCAAAAGAATCTCATGATGCAAAAATACGTATTCATCATTATCAATAGATCCCGCTGCCGGATTATCACTTATCATTAACACGTCTTTGCCGCTGTCACCCCATGGTCAGGAATGGATTTCCGGTGAAAGCGTACATGATCCTGGAGACGATCGTATTGACGACAAGACCTACTACGATGATCACTATGGCGCTGACGATCATATACGAAATCCTTTTGTCTTCCGGTGTCTTCTTCATGACGGGAAGCCCCAGGTAGAAAAGATAGATGCTATAGAGACCCAGGATACCAAGAATAGACAAAGATGGGAGAATGTTGAATATACCCGCTACCCAAACAGCCGTGTAGGAATAAGCCACCAACTGAGCCGATTTACCGATATTCTTTTCCGAAGAGAAACTGGGCGCCAGGGCATCCACGACATACGTACAGATATAATACGTGATGATAGAGGTGATAAAACTATCGACAGCCATGATCACACCCCATCTGATGCCGCTGATACGGATAATGACGGCGTCGATTCCGATCAATCCATGTCCGATAAAAAAGGCGATAGCCGGAATCAGGGCCATCGGGATGACATATTTCGACAACAACGATTGAGGCGTCTCCGTCTCAGTAAGAATCACCAGCCATTCTGTCTTTGGAGACAGCAGAATGTTCTTCGCACGTGTAATAAGTGGCATATCGTTAGGGGTTTATTGTGATAACAAGGTAAAAAATCCTGCCTGCCCCGGCAAGTATTTCTGTAGGGATCAATCTACCGTTATCAACGGGCCTGCCATTCGTACCCCAAGCCTGCCGAATGATCTGCAAAACGCGGCCGGCAGTCCCTGCTTCCGCAACAGCTCTTCAAACGCCTCCGCTCCTTCTTCCTGCACCGCCACCAGCAGGCCCCCGCTGGTCTGCGGATCGGCCAGCACATAACGCCATTCGTCCGGCAACGCACTTACTTTGTGCCCATAGCTGCTCCAGTTACGCTGCGTACCGCCGGGATAACAACCCAACTCCAGGTAATAGGGCAAATTGCCCATCACCGGCACCTTATTATATTCAATGACCGCAGATACACCGCTGCCTTCACACATCTCCGCCAGGTGGCCCAGCAGCCCAAAGCCGGTCACATCGGTCATGGCCCTGACGTCTTCAAGCCCCCCGAACATTTCTCCCCACTTATTCAAGGTTATCATGCTTTGCAAAGCTATCGCCGCATCCTCGTCACGCAATACCCCCTTTTTCTGGGCAGTAGAAAGGATACCTACTCCCAGTGCCTTTGTCAGGTATAACCGGCAGCCCGGCGTCGCCGTCGAGTTTTGTTTTAATTGCGGGATATTCACCAGCCCATTCACGGCCAGACCGAATATCGGCTCGGGACAATCGATGCTGTGCCCGCCCGCCAGGGTGATCTCCGCCTCGGCACAGATGGCCCGCGCCCCTTCCAAAACCCGCTGCGCCAATTCCGGCGGCAGTTTGCCGACAGGCCAGCCCAGGATCGCTATGGCCAGGACCGGCCGCCCCCCCATCGCATACACATCACTGATCGCATTAGCCGAAGCAATCCGTCCAAAGTCATACGCATCATCCACTATAGGCATGAAGAAATCTGTCGTAGAGATCAGCGCCGTCCCGTTACCCAGGTCCAGCACCGCAGCGTCATCCCGCTTGTCGTTGCCTACCAGCAGCCGGGGATCGGCCGGAAAAGACAATGGGCTATGCAGTATCTTATCCAGTAGCGCCGGGCTGATCTTACAGCCGCAACCCGCCCCGTGAGAATATTGCGTCAGTTTTATGGTCGTTGTGTCCATCGTCATGTTTTATGAGTTCCTGGCAATTCCGCTCCGCATCATCATCATTGACGGGCACGGCAAAAATCGCCCTTCCGATCCTGCTGTTCAACCCCCTGCGGTAGGTCTTATCGTAATGTACCAACAGCAGCCGGATAAATTCAGCCATCTTGTCTTCGCGAATAGCGGCAATCGCATGCTTCGCCCGTTCGGTTCCCAGCCGCTTGCGGATGCGTTGCGTACACGACACCAGGAATTCCTTATCCAAATGGCCGTATTCCTGCACGAGGGCCGCGACACGCCACTCCTCCGGCACCTGCAGATCAAACAACACCGCCGTCTGTACCTGGTCCCAAAAAAGCCGTGGCACCAGGCATTTACCAATTGCCATGCTCTCATCTTCCACCCATACCCGCCGGCAGTCATCCATCCCGTATAATACTTCCGCCAGGTTGTTCTCGAACTGTTCCTGCGAAGGCTGAATGAGCCGGTTCAGCGTACCATAAGCAGACCCCTGGTGTTGCGCCAGGCCTTCGAGGTCGACCATCTGTTCGCCTTTCGCCTGCAGGGCATACAATATCCGGGTTTTACCCGAACCTGTCATCCCCCCGATCACCCGTAAATCCCTGACTATTCCAAATTGGCGCTGCACCCAGCGCCTGTAAGCCTTATAGCCACCTTCCACGAGATATACCTCGAACCCATATAAGTCCAGCGCCCAGGCGATGGCTGCGCTGCGCATCCCGCCGCGCCAGCAATGGACAGCTATCTTTTTGTGCGGTGCTATTTCCAGCGCCTGCCGGATAAAACCGGCCCATTTGGCGCCTGTCAGCTCAAAGCCCTGTAAAATCGCCGCCTCCCGCCCCACCTGTTTATAAGTGGTACCTACCTGCACCCTTTCCGCGTCACTGAACAAGGGCATATTGAAGGCCCCGGGCATGTGTCCATGGCCAAATTCGGCCGGCGTCCGTACATCCAACACAGGTGGCGGGTCTGACATGGTCATCCAATCATGGATTTTGATCTTGTGCGTCATTTTTTTTGAAAGGCCGGAAATGGGTACCGGCCCCGTAAATATAATTGTAATAAATTGCACTCAAACACCACCACCAATGAAGCGTTCCCCTTTCCTGGCTATTGCCATTATTCTTATAACCTTGAACGGTTACGGCCAGCTCACGCCACAGCCCAGCTCGACTCAGACGGTTACCCAGCAGTTTGGCTTAGGCACCATCACGCTGACCTATTCCCGGCCCAACGTGAAAGGGCGCAAGATCTTTGGCTATGTCGAACCTTACAACAAAGTATGGCGTATGGGCGCCAATTCGGCAACCACTATCCGTTTTAGCGACGACGTCGTCATAGAAGGACATCCGGTGCCTGCGGGGGAATACGGTTTATTCAGTATACCCGGAGAAAGCGAATGGACGATCATCCTGAGCAAAAAACCCAAACAATGGGGGGCCTATTCCTACAGCGAGGCGGATGATTTTCTGCGTTTCACCGTTCAGCCTATAAAATTACCGCGACCTGTGGAGACCTTAACCCTGGCGTTCGAAAATATGTTTCCGACGAGCGGGGAGTTACATCTGCTGTGGGAGAATACATTCCTGGCGATGCACATGACCTGTGATATCGACGCCAAGGTAATGGCCAGGATCGACTCGGCCATGCAAACGGACAAAAAACCTTATTACGATGCCGTCATCTATTACTGGAATAACAATAAGGACATGAACAAGGCATTGGAATGGGCCAACCAGCTGGCGACGATACCCGGCATGCCGCCCATGGTTGCCAAGCTTTGGAAAGCCAGGGTCCTTTTAAAGAAGGGCGATAAAGATGCTGCCATCGCTACCGCGCAGGAAGGAATAAAAGCAGCCAATGAAATGAAGAGTGACGAGTATGTGCGGATGAACCAGGAAGTCATTGCTGCAGCCGGAAAATAGAAAAAGATGGTATTCAGGTAATCGCAAGGCGACGAAAGACCGGAACCTTCACCCAATCCAGTAAAAAGGCGAATACGACCGCCGCAGCAAACATTCCCGCTACCATCAAAACCGGCAGGGGCTTCATGGCGACGCCCCCAATGGCCAGCGTCGAGGCGATCAGCACATCGGCAATGGAAGAAACGATCAGCCAGGAACTCGGACGCGAGGACCACAGGTGCCGCCGTTCGCGGTTGGTGTAGGTCGTCGCCTGGTTGCCGAATACGATGGCGACAAAGGCCAGCGTTTGCAGCGCTTCGATGCCAAGCCGCATCCGGTAAATGCCGAACACCAACACGGAAATACAGAATGCCAGTTCTCCGATGCCCATGGTGACACCGGCGATTGTCAGATTGCCGATGCGCCACGCATTCGGGGCGGGCGATGGCCGGACATTATCCGTGGTCAATGACATACCCAGGAAGTCTCCGGTGATCATGATCAGCACCATCAGCAAAGGCGACAGAATCGCATGGCCTGTCATGACCAGGCCGATCGTCAGAAACAACACCTGGAATGTCTTCTTGGTAATGGAGTTCAGCGTATAGCTCAAAATGCGTTGGAAGGTCGTCCGACCTTCTTTGACCGCGGCCACAATGCCCGAAAGACCGGGTTCCGTCAGCACCATGCCGGCGGCCGATTTAGCGACGTCGGTTGCTGTCGAGACGGCAATTCCCATTTGCGCCTGACGCAATGCCGGTGCGTCGTTGGCGCCGTCGCCGCACATGCCGACTGTATGACCGCCGTTTTGAAACGCCTTGACGAGTTTGTACTTATCCTCCGGCAGCACGCCCGCAAAGACCGCGTATTGTTCGGGGTGGACCGGGTCCGGGATTGGCCCAGCCGGACAGACAGCGCCGTCCAGTCCGACCGCCTTCGCCACAATAGCC
>Ga0302307_10001312_pt1 | contig 15623 bp, 10 predicted proteins | sample III_Palsa_E3_2_FD_200530 | JGI IMG/M metagenome (GOLD analysis project Ga0302307, IMG submission 200530) | Peat permafrost microbial communities from Stordalen Mire near Abisko, Sweden - III_Palsa_E3_2 | ecosystem: Environmental > Terrestrial > Soil > Palsa > Peat permafrost | place: Sweden... | reverse complement strand
GCAATGGTCATCATTCCACGATCAAACACCCACACCCCATCACCGCACTTCGCACGCCACAACTTCAGCAAACCACGGACAGGTTGAATGATGGGAAGTGAGCGAACGGATTTCTCGGTCTTCGGTGTACCAACGTTGCCGCGCACGATGGCTCGGCGGATGTGGATGTACTCACCATCAATGTCTGACCACTGCAAACCTTGTATCTCACCCTTCCTCAATCCGAGGAAGAACGCCAAGGCCATGATGAGTTGAGCGTCAACGTGGTCAACCAACGCGGTGATAACGTTCTCCATCTCTTCCAACGTGTAGTGTTGCGTTGCGCTGTTCTTTTTGGTGTACTTGCCGAGCACCTTGCAGTCGTGCCATGGGTTCGTTTCAACCTTCCCTGTGTTGACTGCGTGGGAGAACAGACCCGAGCAAAGGAATTTGATGTGAGCCACGGTGCGTGGCCGAAGTGTCTTTGCAAGCTGCGTGAGGAAGAGTGAGCCATCAGGGGTGCGATACTCGCGCAACGTCTTCTCACCAAAGTGAGGCTTGAGGTGTTTCAACCACACCTGTTGATAACCGAGATAGGTGCTCGGCTTGAGGTTGGCGGTGATGAATGGCAGGTAGGTCTGTTCCCAAAACTCGGTGATGGTGAGGTCTTCCTCCGGCCTGACCCCATCACTGGCATTGACCTCACGCATGTGATCTTCAGCCAACTCGCGCACGGCGGTTGCGCTCTTTGAGCCATGGCCGGTGGCGCGGTTTTTCTCGCACAGCTTATGCCAGATTTGCTTGCGCTCGCTGTCCACGGTGGTACGATAAACAACGTAGAAAGCCCCTGATTTCTCGACAATGGAGCCACGCTGATGACGCTTGCGACTGACGTGCTTTTTCGCTTCTCTGTAGATCGTTGCTGCGTCCATTGCTTCCCCCTAGCAACAGCGAATCAACCTGAGGGGATTTTACCAGAGTTAGACAAAGTTAGAAAAATCTCTGGTAACGTGTTGCTAAGTTGTTGATTATAAACGTGGAGAGGTGGCCGAGTGGTTGATGGCTCCGGTCTTGAAAACCGGCGTACCCGAAAAGGTACCGGGGGTTCGAATCCCTCCCTCTCCGCCACTCAGTCTGAACCTGCAGAGATCAGCAGTTCTTCCCTCGAAATCCGCGAAAGAAAGCAAACCGGACTACAGAGAACGGACCACTTAGCGGTGGGCTGCGTCAATATACCGCTCGGTCTGACCAACTACCACGGATAGGACCTCCCAAACAGTGATACCCTCGAAGTTCGTTGGAGGCTTATGTCTGACAGGCGCGCGCTTCGGGTGCTAGCACGGTTGGGTTTCACGGCGGGGCTGCTGGCAGCGGCTCTGCCGGCACTTGCGGCGAAGGGCGTGAAGCCTGTGTTTGGGCCTAATGTTCTGATCTTCGATCCGTCGATGCCATCGCATTCGATCCAGAAACAGATCGATTCGGTGTATGCGATACAGCAGCATAACGAGTTTGGGCCGCAGCGCAATGCGCTGCTGTTCCTGCCCGGAAGCTATTCGGTGGATGTGCCGGTGGGTTTCTACACCGAGGTGATGGGGCTGGGCGCGTCGCCTGATGCAACGCGGATCGCGGGCAACGTACATGCGGATGCGAACCTGGAGCACAACAATGCGACGACGACTTTCTGGAGAGCTGCGGAAGGGCTCTCGGTAGCGCCAGCCGGTGGCACGATGCAGTGGGCGGTCTCGCAGGCAGTGTCGTTGCGGCGCATGCATGTGCGCGGCGACCTGGTGCTGCACCAGAATCACGGCTGGGCAAGCGGCGGTTGGATGTCGGATTCGCTTGTGGACGGAAATGTCGACTCCGGCAGCCAGCAGCAGTGGATCTCGCGCAACTGCGATTGGAAGAGTTGGACGGGCGCAAACTGGAACATGGTGTTCGTCGGCGTAGTGCATCCGCCGCAAGGCGCGTGGCCTTCGCCACCGTACACGACGGTGGCGCATACGCCAGTAGTGCGCGAAAAGCCCTTCTTGCAGGTGAATGCCGCGGGCGAGTTCAGCGTACGGGTTCCCGGGTTGTACAGCGACAGCGCCGGCGTTACGTGGCGTGGCGGAGAAACGGCGGGAGAAACAATTCCGATTGAGCGGTTTTACATTGCGCGCCCAGACGTGGACACCGCGGAGACGATCAACGGGCAGCTTGCACTGGGCAAGGATCTGGTTCTGACGCCGGGAATCTACGAGCTCACCGCCCCGCTTCGCGTGACACAGCCGCATACAGTGGTGCTGGGACTCGGCTTTGCGACACTGCGCCCGGTGAAGGGCACTGCGGCGATGACCACAGCGGATGCGGACGGGATCGAGATTGCGGGGCTGCTTGTCGATGCAGGCCCGAGCGAATCGCCGGTGCTGCTGGAGGTAGGGCCGGAGGGAAGTCAGGCGCGCCATGGGAAGGATCCGATCACGCTGCACGATGTTTTCTTTCGCGTGGGCGGCGCGGGCGTAGGCCGGTCCAAGGTGAACTTGAGGATCAACAGCAACGACACCCTGGTGGACCATACCTGGATCTGGAGAGCAGACCACGGCGACGGAGTGGGCTGGGACCTGAATACCAGCCAGAACGGGTTGGTGGTGAACGGCAACGAGGTTACGATCTACGGCCTGTTTGTGGAGCACCACCAGCAATTCCAGGTCCTGTGGAACGGCAATGGCGGGCGGACGTATTTCTATCAGTCCGAGATTCCTTACGATCCTCCGAACCAGGCGAGCTATACGAGTGCTCCGGGGGTGAACGGCTGGGCCTCGTACAAGGTCGCGGATGGAGTAACGAGTCATGAGGCGTGGGGGCTGGGTGTGTACAGCGTCTTCACGTACCCGGATGTGGTGCTGACACGGGCCATCGAGACGCCGGACCTGAGCAATAAGAGCTTGGGCATTCGATTTCACGACATGATCACCGTGGCGCTGGGCGAACACGGTGGAATCAGCCACGTGATCGATGACACAGGCGAGGCGACCGCGATGCATCCCCGCGTGACGCCGAAGGTGACGAGCTTTCCCTGAGCGGTTGTGCAGAATCGCCCCTGGGGCGGGCGGATATTCCACCGATCAGTAGGGCAAGCAGTCACGTTCGCAGTAAACCGACCGTGGCTTTTTGGGACCGATGAGATAAACATCGCTTCGTTCTCCATCGCTTCAAACGGTGCACTAAAACTGACGGATTCGTTCTTGGCAGAGGCGAACGGAGGGCTGTTCAGTCTCTTCCTCGATCACACAGGATCGACGCTGTATACGGACTACTACACGACGAACAACGATTACCTTACGTACGGCATTGACCAAGCTAGCGGTCAATTGACGTTCGTCAACGATCTGGCCGGGGGGCCCTCCAATAACAGCCCAGTGAGTTTCGTCGGCAACAATGAGTTTGCGTACTCATCCAGTTGTTATCACTTCACGCCATCCATATACGGGGTGCAGCGTGCCAGCAATGGGGCGCTTACTTACCTGACCAGCAACCCACCGTTTCCCGCGGCTCCGTCCGGCGACTTCTGGTGTCCTTGGCTGGCCGCGGCCGATCCAACCAATCATCTGGCCGTTGCGATGCAACCGTTAACAGGGGACTGGGGAATCGCCGGTCCCTATCAACTCGCATCGTATACGGTGGACGGCTCCGGGAATCTGACGACCAGCGATACGTATGAGAGCATGCCGAAAGTTCTGGTGGGCACTGTCAACGACTATTGGATGTCTCCCGACGGAAAGTACCTGGCGGTGGGCGGAACGACGGGACTACAGATCTATCACTTCAACGAAGCGAATCCGATCACGAGGTTTACCGGACTGCTGACCAAGAATGAAGTGGACCAGATGTTCTGGGACAACGCTAATCACCTGTACGCGATCACCAGCACGGCGGGGGAGTTGTATGTTTACACGATCACGTCGAAGGGCGTGGCCCAGGCTCCGGGATCTCCGCACTCGATCACGGCTCCGGAGAACGTCATCGTGCTGCCAAAGTAGTCTCACGTTTTCTCTTGCCGGTCAGGGAAGAATTATATTCTGGGGTGCGGCTGAGCTGCGCCCCAGTCATTGAAAACCAAGAGCTTAGGTTTTGGCATGTCCGTTGCAACCTTTCTCTTATTCTCGTCACCTGAAAGAGATCAGTTCGTTGGCTGGCGAAGGAAAGGACGCAAAGGTTCGCGTCCTTACCGGTCGTCGGGCCACGGGAATTGCTCACGTCTTTCGTTCTTTGCTCTGAGTTCTTCGCGCTGGCTTGCGCGCTCTTCGTCTGATGACGCGGTCCGTGGGGATCGCGTCGCGTAGTGTCTGGTGGCTTGCTCGCGGTCGGAATCGCGCATCGTCGGAATCGCGCATCAGTGTCGCTGGTCGCCGTGTTGTCGCATGAGGTGGGCCGTCTCGCTCTTGGTGGTTTCGGAGAACGTGTCAGATGCGATTGCTAAGTGCTCGACTCATCGTATCGCTCATTGTCGGAGTCACACTGGTTTCGCTTTCCTCTTCATATTATGAGGTTCTGGTCGAAAAGCAGGGCTTGCGCAAAGATTTGGAGCGTCGCGCCGAAGTCTTGGGAGAGAGTCTCGCCAGGAACGTGGAACGCGATCTGGAGCGGGACGCTCAGCATACTCTGCAGCGAACCGTCGAGCAGTTTGCCAACCGGGAACACCTGGCTGGTTTGGCGGTCTACGATCCCCAGGGCCGTCCTATTGCCGTCACTACCAGCATTGAGCCGTTGATGGGGAAAGCGCCCGCCATTGTGCTTCAGTCTCTTAAGGAGAATCACGATAAGGAGGCGTTTCTGCGCAGCGGAATCGCGTCCATCCATGTGTATGCGCTGCCGCTACATCGGGGAGATGAACTCATCGGCAGTCTGGCGATCGTTCACGATACCGGATACATCCGGGCGGAGAGTCTGAGGATCTGGCGCCAGACTTTCTTGAGCGCGCTGGCGCACGTAGTTCTAATCGTGTTCATCACGCTGGTGATTGTGCGCTGGAGCATTGCCGGACCGATCGCGCGGACTGCCCATTGGATGAAAGTGTTGCGTACCGGGCGGGGTGCGATCCGGATCAAGGTGCCGGATCTCGAATTGTTTCGTCCGTTGGCGCGGGAAGTGGCGACGTTTGCCGAGAGTCTGAACACGGCGCGCTCCGCGGCTGAGTTGGAGGCGCGCCTGCGCGACAGCCGAGAATCCATGTGGACGGCTGACCGGCTCGCGGTGCACGTTCGTGACCGGCTGGAGGGCGGCAGGCTGTTCGTGGTTTCGAACCGCGAACCGTACATGCACATCCGGCGCGGCAAGTCGGTCGTACTGAATGTGCCCGCCAGTGGCCTGGTCACCGCGCTCGAGCCCGTGCTTCGCGCCTGCGATGGAACCTGGGTCGCGCATGGGTCGGGCGACGCCGACCCGGAAACGGTGGACGCGCAGGACCGGTTGCTGGTTCCACCGGACGATCCGCGCTATACACTGCGCCGAGTATGGCTCAGCAAAGACGAAGAAGAAGGTTATTACTACGGGTTTGCCAACGAGGGGTTGTGGCCGCTGTGCCACATCGCGCACACGCGTCCGCTATTTCGCGCCGGTGACTGGCAGCATTATCAGGAAGTCAACCGAAAGTTTGCGGATGCGCTGCTCGAAGAAATGGAGAACATCCAGCGCCCGATCGTGCTGGTGCAGGATTATCACTTTGCTTTGCTGCCGAGGATGATAAAGGAGAGCCGGCCCGACGCCCGAGTCGCCATCTTTTGGCACATCCCGTGGCCAAATCCGGAGGCGTTTCGGATTTGCCCATGGCAGCGCGAGCTGGTGGACGGCCTGCTGGGCGCGGATTTAGTTGGCTTTCACATCCAGGCGCATTGCACCAACTTTCTGCAGACGGTCGACCGGATCGTGGAATCGCGTATCAACTGGGAGCACTTCTCGGTACAGCGCCTCGACCACCTCACAACGGTGCGGCCTTTCCCCATCAGCGTGGAGGTGACAGAACCAGCCGCCGATCCTGCTCGTGAATCGGCTTATGAAGAACGCGCAGCGCTTCTGAAGACTCTTGGTGTAGAAGCTGCGCTCATGGGAGTTGGTGTCGACCGAATGGATTACACGAAGGGAATACTGGAGCGGCTTCTGGCCGTAGAGCGCTTTCTGGAAACGTATCCGCGCTACCAGGGGGTGTTTACTTTTGTGCAGATTGGCGCGCCTACGCGCATTCATATCAAGCGTTATCACGACCTGCAGGCTGAAGTGGAGGCAGAAGCCAACCGGATCAACTGGCGATTCCAGGCCGGCCAATGGAAGCCGATTGTTTTATTGAACCGTCAGCACAGTCATGAAGAGATTGCACCTTACTACCGCGCCGCCGATTTGTGTTTGGTGACTTCGTTGCACGATGGCATGAACCTGGTGGCGAAGGAATTCGTCGCCACCCGACATGACGAGCGCGGGGCGCTTATCCTCAGTTGCTTCACCGGTGCTGCGCGGGAGTTACGGGACGCGCTTCAGGTGAATCCTTACGACATCGATCAGACCGCGGAAGCGATTCGAGCGGCTCTCGAAATGCAGCCCGAAGAAAAGCAGATACGCATGCAGCGTATGCGGAAACTCGTGCGGGAAAACAACGTCTACCGCTGGGCCGGCACATTAATCGGAGCCCTGTGCGAAGTCCGTCTGGATGTTGCTGAAGACGGCAGCACGAACAAATTTCGGGCAGGGGCAACTGTGGGATAAGGAATTTGTTATCGTAGGGTCGCAAGATGGAAGACAACCTTATTGACCCCAAGATGCTACCTAACTAGAGAGACTGGGATGATTGGACGAGGCCATTGCGAAAACCGAACAAACCGTTTTACTTCAACACGTCGGAGCACCTGCTGAGAATCGGACGGCAGAAGGCGGCTACTCTCGCTGAGTCTGAGAAGAACAAGGAATTGCCGGAGGAAGTGGTTCAGAAAGTATGCGATGAATTTGGAATCAACCGCTCGCGCCCCATCGTGACCCAGGTATCGCGATTCGACCGGTTGAAAGATCCGGGTGGGTGTTGTGCAGGCCTACAAACTCGCCAAGAAATATGCGGACTGCCAACTGGTTCTGGCCGGTGGTGGCGCATCGGACGATCCGGAAGGCGCGGCTGTGTTACAGGAAGTGAAAGACGCAGCGGGCAACGACCCGGACATCATCATCCTTGATCTGCCGCCCTGGTGCGCGCTGGAAATTAATGCCATTCAGCGGGCTTCGACGATCATCGTGCAAAAATCCCTTAGAGAGGGATTCGGATTAACCGTCACCGAGCCGTTATGGAAGGGGAAGCCTACCGTTGCCGGCGCCGTAGGAGGCATTCCCAATCAGATCATTCACAAAACTACTGGTCTTCTGGTGCACTCCGTGGAAGGATGCGCGTTTCAGATTCGATAATTGCTGACGCATCCGGACTTTGCGAAACGCATTGGCGTCAGCGGGCGAGAGCACGTTAAAGAGAATTTTCTGATGACCACAAACGTAAAGCGGTGGCTTTTGCTGTTCCGAATCCTGGAGCAGGCCAAGTCCCACCGGGGGGCGCAGCGCTAAACGACTCTAGCAGGGGCTGTCGAGATTCCCGCGCGGGAAGAACGTTCAAAATCACGAAAGAAAAAAAGTCCTGGCACTGGAGGCCAGGACTTCGCGAACGTTAGATTTTGCTTCTGAATCGCTCGCTAACTTCGCCTCTTAATTAGGAGGCGCGGCGCTGCCGGTCCAGATTTTCGTTCTCTTCTTCATTCTGGTCCTGGCGCTGGCCTTTCTTCGGCTGCGCAGGCTGGCCGCTCTGCTGCCCGAACTGCCCGCTCTGCTGACCGGACTGCCCGGACTGCTGCCCAGACTGTCCACCCTGCTGTTTGTTTTTATCCATATCGTCTGCCATAAAATAGTCCTCCTTTGGAGCGCGCGACTAGGCGTGCTCTGTGATTTAAATCGACTACCTTCTCTTAGTTGCCGAAAAGTCTGGGAAGGTTGAGAGTCGAAACAAGCGATGCGAGTCGCGGACTTATTCAGGGACTAAGGTTGGCAGGAAAGACGAATCATCCCGTAGCATCGACTTGGCCCTTGCGCCTGCTACTGAGGTTTGCGGGGATCTCGTTGATTTGGATTTTGTCGGGCGGTGCGCAACGTGACCTGAATACGAATCGTTCATGAAGCCGCAGAAATCGGCCTTCCTTCAAGCGGCAGTCGGGCAAGGGGCACCCGGGCGGTTACGGATGTCCCGCCGCTGCCGGACTGAATCTCGAGTTCTCCGCCGAGCTGTCTTAATCGCTCTCGCATTCCGCGGAATCCTACGCCGGCTCGATCAGTACCAAGTTCCATCTGTTTGTCCGAGGAGATGCCCTTGCCCTGGTCTTTGATCTGAACCAGAATCGTGTGATCCTCCTGCCGAATCGCGATGCTGGCGGTCGAGCTTCCGGAATGACGATGAATATTGGTGAGACATTCCTGGATCAGCCGGAAAATCGTGAGTTCCATCTCCTCGGAGAGGCGACGAAATTCGGCCGGCACTTCCATGTCGACTCTGATTTTGCTGCGCTCCGAAAAACCGTCCACATACCAGCGGATCGCTGACGCCAGACCGGCTACGTCGAGCAGAGGCGGATGCAACAGATGGGAGATGGTGCGAATTTCTTTGCTGATTTGTTCCACGATTTCAGCGTTTTCCGCGACCGCACTGGCAGCCGCGGGATCCAGTCTTTGGGCCTGAGACCGCACTTTTGCGATATTCATGCTCAAGGCAGCCAGCATCTGTCCGACGCTGTCGTGCAGTTCGCGCGCAAGCTGTTTACGTTCTTCATCCCGCAGCTGTTGCAGCTTGCCCGACAGCTGCCTCAGATGTTCGTTCGCCAGGCTCAGCTCGGCGGTTCGTTCCTGCACCTTCCGCTCCAGTTCTGCGTGGGTACTTCGCAGTTGTTCTTCGGCCGAGCGGCTTCGGGTGATGGAACGGCGCGTGGATTCTCCAAAGGCAACGATAACACTTGAAAGAAGCACGAAGCCCAACATGCCGGCGATATCTGATCTGGGGTTTGCAAGGGCAAAGGAACCATTCGGCGGCAGGAACCAGAACCAGATTCCAATCAGATCGAGGAGAATGGTGAGAACGGAGGGGCCAATGCCGCAATACCACGCCGAAAAAACCACCGCGGCCCAGGCGGTATGGTAGGGATTCTGCAGGCCCAAAATCGGGGCAAGCAACCCTCGAAGGAACAAAGCCGCTACCGCAGCCAGCATGGCTGCGCCATAGCGGCGCATATTCTCCGGGGCTGAGGTTTGTCGCATCTCCATCTAAATTCACCTTTCGAATTACGAAAGACGAAAACGCCGCTCCTCTTTGCTAAGTGCGAGTGGAGCCGGGACTGTTCCTCACTGCGGCCCCTCCTTGGCTGCTGCTTTCCGCCGCTCAGTCCTGGCTTTCAGTTTGGCCATCAACCATGCCAGCTTCTTCGGGTCGGTGATGATCCTGATTCTGGGAACCGTAATTTGTGCGTGCGCTCGACCGTGCTTAGGCTTCATTGTTCCTGCTCCCTCTCCGGAGTCCAATGGCTCAAGTCGGTTTGAGCATAGGCCTTCCACTAAAAATAGGGAGGAGTATTCAATTCGCCTCTCGACGCAAACCCGTACGTAGCGGTTGTCCAGCATCTGACATCGGCCTATCGTAGTATGGTTATCGTAATCGTATGTATTCCGTATAGTTAATTGACAGAGATTATTATCATTTGCTATGGTCGCTGTCAACGGAGGTGGTGGCGGATGGTTCGAACGGGAAAATCGAATGTACCAACGGATCCAAAGTACCGGCAGGTCAAGCTCTCCAGCTTGAGAAAGGGCCGTCGCGGGAAGCACCATGATCTGGTGAAAAGAATTCTGCAGGAACTTGAAACCGTGCCCGCGGGATCGGCGCTGCAGGTTCCGCTGGCCGACGTAGTGATCGGGTTGGCAAATGTTCGCTCCGCAGTTCACCGCGGTGCGACTGCGAAGGGACTTGAAATCGAGACCTTGGCGGACGAACAGAATTTCTATGTGTTCAAGAAAGCGGCCGACGCATCGAGGCGAGTTAAGGGGAACTGTTAACCAAAGATTTCTCGGGGAAAATAACAAAGGCCAGCAAAAGATTGCTGGCCCTGGAGAAAAACGGCCGCTTCGGATTAATTCTGCGGGCTGTCCTTTTTCATGTTGTCTCCCGCCATTTTGAGCGACATGACATCGACCGAGGTCTTGTCGGCGGAAACATTTGCTTTCAGTGTGACATGGTGGCCCTCATGACCTTTGACGGCATCCGGGTTGTTGATGGTCCAGGTCTTGCCATCGCTGTCGCTTACAAACGTCTTGCCGTCATCGCTGATTTTGCCTGTGATGTGGGTGGGTTTGGTTGAGGTATCGGATTGCATGCTGCTCTGCGCTGAGGCGTCGGTTTGCGTGTTGCTCGGCGGGGTGGCGTCTTGAGCCGACAGGCTAATCGACATCAGCAGGCTCAGAGCGAAGGCAATCATCATCAGTTTTTTCATTTCGGTCTCCTTTGCGAAACTAACTTCCGCCGGCGCCGTTTGCGGCGGATCCGCTTCAGGCCGGGGAGGGTAGTCGTGAGGGTCCAAATGTCGATTCAAACTCACGACGCTAACCCATGACTACCGAAATCCGTTGTGTACCACTCGACAAAATTAAGCGGCATGCAAGGCTGCTGCAATACGGCGAAGGCCGTAGCGGAGCCGAGGGCGGCTCAGCTGATGCAACCCCTATACAAAATGTACCGTATGGACGCTTTTGGAGCTGGACAGAATGATTCATGCTGTGCCGAGCTCTACTTTCGAATCCCGCAGCCGCTTTGGCGGCGGGCCCAGAGGCACTCGATCTGGTCTTAGCTTGTCCAGTCTTAGCCTGTGAGGAGAAATGAGCGCAATCAGAACTCCAAATTCATTTGCTCAGATGACTACGGATCACCACGCCCACGTGGTTCAGTTTTACAGCGAAGACCGGCTTTGAGCACCGCACCACGACTCGGGCGACACGAAAATTCTTGCGGCAGAATTTGCCTGTTGCTTCCCAGGTGGGTTTTCGTCTTCTGTCGGTTTGCATCCGTCAGTTTGGCCAGAGAGTCGTCAAACTGCTAGTCCATGTGGCAGAGACCCCGGCCCACTGCTCTCATGGTCTGGTTGTTTCCTGGTGGTTGGCCGCCGCTGTTTTTCGCTTTCATCCAAGGCTCTGATCAATTCGGCGATGAGATCCGTGAGCTTCGCCGGGTCAAGCTCGGTCGCTACTGCCTTGCAGAGTTCCCGCCAATCCCTAGTTCGATCTGGTATGCGATCCGGAGTTCGATCCTCGTCCACGAGTACCTCCGTTGAAATCGAGATTCAAGACCGTCTTCCGCTTCGTAGTTAGTGCAGTCTGATCTCCAGACCCGAAAATCTCTGGCATGAAACAACTTAGAGGAAAATCCGTGGATTCCGTGCGGGACAATTTATCCGGTCAGGGTAATTTCGCCATGCCGCCGGTTCGCCGTCAGATTTCTGAGCACCATGTAAGCGATGATCGGCGAACGGTCTCTTTGATCCGTTCGCCTGCTACTCCTCGTGCGCATGCCCGGTTAGGATCGAGGCCGGTGGGCAGCCCTGGCGATGACCGGCGAAGGAACGGCACGACTGACGCCATATTTTCCGGCCAGGGCGTACCAACGGATCCGAAGCATCTCCAGCGCCATCCGCGAACCATCCGTCAGGGGATGGATTCTCGTTCGATCGTCATGGCTCCACAAGACGGGCACTTCCTCCACTTTGAAGCCGAGCCTGCCGGCCAGGAATAAGAGCTCTGGGTCAAAACCCCAACCTTCGATCCGTTGTCGAGCAAAAAGGGCCTCCGCGGCACTCCGGCGGAATGCCTTGAAGCCACACTGCGTGTCCTTGAAGTCCAACCTGAGAACGATGCGGAGGAACAGATTGAACCCTCTGCCCATCGCCTGCCGGGCGAGAGACTGGCGCTGCGTTTGCAGTTCGCTGCGCAGCCAACGGGAACCGATGGCCACGTCGGCTCCTGCCTCAAGAGCCCCAAGGAGCTTCGGCGCCTCTTCGATCGGCGACGATAGGTCAGCATCGGTAAAAAGAATGATATTGCCCCGCGCGTTCATGACACCGTTTCGCACGCTGTAGCCTTTGCCGCGATTGCCCGGGTTCTGCACGAGACGCACAATCCCGTCGTTTCCAGCCCAGTCACTTCCGGCGTAGTTTCGTACGATGTCAGCCGTACGATCTTGCGAGCCATCATCGACTACGATCACTTCAGCGTCCCAAGTCTGTTGACTCAGGAAATCAAGAACCCGCCTGAGGGTTGGTCCCAAACGGTGACTCTCGTTGTAGGCAGGGATGACGATGCTTATGCTACGAGAAGTATTCAAAATCGATTCTCACTTTGCGTTTTAGATTCGTGTTTCGGATTCCAGTTTTCCGTCGCATCCTGATGTTGGGGCGCGACATGTCGGGCGCAAACCGCGAGCATCCGAGCGTTAGAGCTTGAAAACCGCTCCGAAGGTTGTGTACGAAGCGCGGGTGGGGATATCGCCGGTAGGGGCAGCCCGAGCGGGGGATAATTCCTACAGGAAATACCTTAGAGCTTGCCATCCGGCGATCGTGGTATCAATCGTGAGACGAGGTCAGGTTGGGACCGTTCTGGGCTCGCCCGGTCCACCGCCACCACCCGTTGTCCCGTTCAACTGACATGGATTGCCGAATTGCATCCTGATTGAACTGCTCCTTACCTTGGGAGAAATGATGAAAAGATCTGCGCTCAACGAAATCGCGTCTAATGGTGCCGAGCACCTTCCGACACCAGTTCCGAAGAACAACAATGGGAAGTCAAAGGGCGCAGATGGATCCCTGGATCTGACCGTCATACTCACGAGCCTTCAGAGCATGCGCGATGGCGACTTTACCGTGCGCCTTCCGGGCACATGGGTTGGAATGGCGGGAAAAGTGGCCGACACGTTCAACGAGATTGTCGCAGCCAACCAGCACATGGCGCAGGAATTGAAGCGCGTTGGGCACGTGGTCGGCAAACAAGGCAAGACGCGGGAGCGTACCCGCTTCCATGAGTCCAGAGGCGCCTGGGGGGAGATGGAAGTTTCGGTCAATACTCTGGTGGAAGACCTGCTTCGGCCCACGGCCGAAGTTACGCGCGCGATCGCGGCCGTCGCGCAAGGCGACCTTACGCAAACGGTGCGGCTCGATGTGGATGGACGTCCGTTGGAAGGCGAGTTTCTGCGCTCTGCGAATCTCGTCAACACGATGATTCAGCAACTCGGCGTGTTCACCGCGGAAGTCACACGCGTGGCCCGTGAAGTAGGTACAGAAGGCAAATTGGGCGGCCAGGCGCAAGTGCCTGACGTGGCCGGAACATGGAAAGATCTCACCGACAACGTAAACCTGATGGCCAGCAACCTCACTGGCCAGGTGCGGAACATCGCCGAGGTTGCGACGGCCGTGGCCAGCGGTGACCTGTCTCGCAAGATTACTGTCGATGTGCGAGGCGAGATCTTGCAGCTTAAAGAAGCCATCAACACCATGGTGGATCAGTTGCGGTCGTTCGCATCGGAAGTCACACGCGTGGCCCGCGAAGTCGGTACTGACGGCAAGCTGGGTGGGCAGGCAGTTGTGCCTGGCGTAGCAGGCACCTGGAAAGATCTTACTGACTCTGTGAACGCCATGGCCGGCAACCTGACGGCTCAGGTCCGGAACATTGCAGAAGTCACCACCGCTGTAGCCCGTGGAGACTTATCGCGCAAGATCACGGTCGACGTGAAAGGCGAAATTCTCGAACTCAAAGACACCATTAATACGATGGTGGACCAACTCAACGCCTTCGCGGGAGAAGTGACGCGCGTGGCCCGCGAAGTTGGCACGGAAGGCAAGCTCGGAGGACAGGCGCAAGTTCCCGGTGTCGGCGGCACCTGGAAGGATCTCACCGACAATGTGAACTTCATGGCCAGCAACTTGACTGGCCAGGTGCGAAATATCGCCGAGGTCGCAACGGCAATCGCCAGCGGTGACTTGTCGCGCAAGATCACGGTGGACGTGCGGGGCGAAATTCTGCAGCTGAAAGAAACTCTGAATACGATGGTTGATCAGCTGAACCGCTTCGCTGGTGAAGTCACGCGCGTGGCCCGCGAAGTCGGTACCGAGGGCCGGTTGGGCGGCCAGGCGAACGTGCCCGGAGTTGCCGGAACCTGGAAGGATCTTACCGACTCGGTGAACTCGATGGCCGGCAACCTGACTGGCCAGGTGCGAAATATTGCCGAGGTCACCACCGCTGTGGCGCGCGGCGATTTGTCGCGCAAAATTACGGTCGATGTGAAGGGCGAAATTCTCGAACTCAAGAACACCATTAACACGATGGTGGATCAGCTCAACGCGTTCGCTGGTGAAGTAACCCGTGTGGCTCGCGAAGTTGGTACGGAAGGCAAACTCGGTGGACAGGCGCAGGTGCCTGGAGTGGCCGGTACGTGGAAGGATCTCACGGACAACGTCAACTTCATGGCCAACAACCTCACCGGTCAGGTGCGAAACATTGCGGAAGTCGCGACGGCCGTGGCGCGCGGCGACTTGTCGCGCAAGATCACGGTCGACGTGAAAGGTGAAATTCTTGAGCTGAAAGACACCATGAACACGATGGTGGACCAGTTGCGCTCGTTTGCGTCGGAAGTGACGCGCGTGGCCCGCGAAGTTGGCACCGACGGAAAACTCGGCGGACAGGCGCTTGTGCCCGGCGTGGGAGGCACCTGGAAAGACTTGACCGATTCGGTTAACTCCATGGCCAGCAACTTGACGGGCCAGGTGCGCAATATCGCCGAAGTTTCCACGGCGATTGCGAGCGGCGATTTGTCCAAGAAGATTACGGTCAACGTGAGCGGCGAAATTCTGCTGCTCAAGGAAACCATCAACACGATGGTGGACCAACTGAACGCCTTCGCGGCCGAAGTGACACGCGTGGCCCGCGAAGTCGGTTCTGAGGGCAAGCTGGGCGGCCAGGCGCAGGTTCCCGGCGTGGCCGGGACGTGGAAGGATCTTACTGACTCAGTCAACTCGATGGCTGGCAATCTTACGGGCCAAGTGCGAAATATCGCTGAAGTTACAACGGCTGTGGCGCGTGGCGATTTGTCGCGCAAGATCACGGTCGACGTGAAAGGCGAGATTCTCGAACTGAAAAACACCATCAACACAATGGTGGACCAACTGAACGCATTCGCCGGCGAAGTGACGCGCGTGGCGCGCGAAGTTGGCACCGACGGCAAGCTGGGCGGGCAGGCGCAGGTGCCCGGCGTGGCGGGTACCTGGAAGGATCTGACCGACAACGTGAACTTCATGGCCAGCAACCTGACCGGCCAGGTGCGGAACATTGCTGAAGTGGCGACGGCTATCGCGAACGGCGATCTCTCCAAAAAGATCACCGTGGATGTTCGCGGCGAAATCTTACAGCTCAAAGAAACTCTGAATACGATGGTCGAGCAGTTGCGCTCGTTCGCCGCCGAAGTCACTCGCGTGGCTCGCGAAGTCGGCAGCGAAGGCCGATTGGGTGGACAGGCTAACGTGCCCGGTGTTGCTGGCACATGGAAAGATCTTACAGATTCCGTGAATGCC
>Ga0302307_10001308_pt1 | contig 15638 bp, 10 predicted proteins | sample III_Palsa_E3_2_FD_200530 | JGI IMG/M metagenome (GOLD analysis project Ga0302307, IMG submission 200530) | Peat permafrost microbial communities from Stordalen Mire near Abisko, Sweden - III_Palsa_E3_2 | ecosystem: Environmental > Terrestrial > Soil > Palsa > Peat permafrost | place: Sweden... | reverse complement strand
GAGCACAGCCGTGGTCGAATTGCTGGTAACGGACCCGGCGCTGGCGGTAAAGCTGTAGGTCAGCCTGCGGCCATCCGGGCTGCTGGCGTTTGAAGAGATGGTCGAGGTTCCACCCATCGGCACGCTCGCCGGATCTGATAAGCATGAAATTATGGGGGGATGCGGTGCGTCCACCGTCAGCTTTGCACTGCAGGTAGCGCCAGTCTTGCTGCCGTTGCTCAAACTCGCGGTGATCTGGTAAGAGCCAGGCTGCAAGCCGGTCGTATCAATCGGCGTGGAAGCAGACGTCTCGGCAGCATTCACTCCGGCGCCACTCCACGTGTAGACGACAGTATGCTTGGGATCGAAATTGGATCCAGCGGCAGTCGCAGTCGCGGGCTCGCCGGCAAAGAGTTCCGCTGGCAGTACTGAGCAAGCTGCCGTGGGTGGCGTTACCGTATGTTCACCGCCGAAGTTGAAAACGATGCCAGCTTGCAGTCTTGCGCCCGTGAGATCGGTGCTCGGAGTCGAGAACGAAGGACCATAGCGGTAACTGGACATTACGTAGTCAGCTCGAATGAGTCGAATCGCAATGTGCCGGGAAACGTTGACATCGAGACCGCCGCCGAACATGAACCCCAATTTACTGATGTCGTGGAGGGCATCCGGCATAAGCCGGTGGTCGCCTACCAACGCTTCAAGAAATGGAGAAAAACGGTGGCTGCGAAAAGTAAATTTTGGGCCGAAGGAGAGGTTGGAGAATCCGGTGTCGTCGATACGCGCGACCAACCCGGTCTCGCCGCTGTTCAAATGAGTACTGGCATCGAGGGTGAGCCCGACCCAGCGATTGAAGTCGTAGGTGATGCTCGCACCCGCTCCGCGCGGGTCCGATTCCAGTCGGCTGGTCACCGGGATTATCCCTCCCGGAAGCAAAGCGTATACACTCGCGCTGGGATCGAGGAAGGAGTATCCGCCGTAAAGCTCCCATTTGGGAGCCGGCTGATCCTGCGCGGTTGCGAGCGCGGCAAACGCACACAGGACTGCAAGCATTGCCGGCACCATGGCTAAAGCCTGACCGGGGCGGCTCTTCGGTAAAGGCGACATACGAGTATTCCTCCGAACTTCGATAGCTGAAATCATGCTTCTCTGGCCAGTCGTTGCCCGTCGGGGGATAAGGCCAGTAACAAGCTGGCCTCACTCCCGACCAGCTATGGGCAGGAAGGTACATTCACCGGATTGCTTAACAATGTGACTGCTCCGGTCCGGGCCAGCGCTCTGCCATTCAGCGTCGCGCCGGTGTCGAGCGAGACCGATGCCTGAGCCATAATGGTTCCTGCAAAGGTCGTAGTCGTTCCGAGCGTCGCCGAACTGCCGACCTGCCAGAACACATCTCCGACCGTTGCGCCGCCACTTAGAATCACGTCGCTGTTGTTGGCTGCGGTAGTGAGCGTCGACATGATCTGGAAGATGTAGACTCCGTTGCCGGCAAGCGTAAGGTTTCCGGTTATTCCAAGGGAGGGCTGAGCACTGGTCGTCTTATAAACGCCGGGAGCGAGTGTTTCCCCTCCTATGTCCGCGGGAAGGATCGCTCCCCCCGCTGCCGCCGCGGCGAAGTTATACGCCGTAGTCAAGTCACCCTGCGCGGTCTGGGCGACCGGATCGCCTGCATATTCCGTGCCGGTCAGTGTTCCCGGCGGGAAGCCTGTAATCGAAGCAGACGGATATATTCCGATATCTCCCGTAACGATGGTGGGGCCGCTGTTGGCAACCGCGGGGGTGGCCGCGAGAATTCCAAACATGCAGGCCGTGCCCATCGGTACGCCGGCGGAACATGCAGTGGCAGATGTGGTGAAGGTCCATACATCATCACTCGCCAGCGGATTGCCAGCGAGATCCTGGACCCCGGTGGTGATCGTGGCGGTATAGAGTGTGTTCAGCGCGAGGGGGCTGGCGGGTGTAAACGTCGCGGCATCGCTGGCCGCATCGTAGCTAACCGTTCCTGCCACTGCTACAGGTGGAGTGCCCGGTGCGGTCAAGGTAAAAGTCGTGCTATTGATCGTGGAAGGACTCATGGCCGCGCTGAAGGTGGCAACCACCAGCGTGTTCTGGCATATACCGGTAGCGCCAATTGCTGGAGCTATGGAAATCGCAGTGGGCGGAGCGCAGGCTGTGCCAGCAGTCGTGAAACTCCAGGTGTAGCTGTTGGCCAGGGCATTGCCATTGAGGTTCTCGGCCCCCGTGGTGATGGTGGCGGTATAGACAGTGTTTAGCGCGAGAGGGATTGAGGGTGTGAAGGTCGCGGTTGACCCCGTGAAAGTAACTGCTCCTGCTACGGCCACAGGCGGAGTGCCGGCGGTCAAAGTAAAGGTTGTGGTATTGATGGTCGCGGGATTCATCGCTTCGTTGAAAATAGCGGACGCTACCGTCGCGGGACAGATGCCGGCCGCACCAGCAAGGGGAATCGCGGCTACCACGGCGGGCGCAGCACAGGCCTCGCCAGAAGTTGTGAAGGTCCACACAAAGTTACTGGCTAGCGCTATGCCATAGGCGTCTAAAGCGCCGGTCGTAATGGTGGCGGTATAGGAGGTGTTCAGGGCGAGAGGGCTGGACGGCGTGAAGGTCGCAGTGTTGCTTGACGCAGCGTAGGTAACCGCGCCCGCCACGGGAGTACTGCCCGGCCCGGTCAACGTAAAAGTCGTGCCCGTGAGCGTGGCGGGATTCATCGCCAGACTGAAGGTGGCGGTAACTGGCGCGCTAGAACAGCCTCCGGTCGAAGCATTCAGCGGGGTTACGGAAGTCGCTGCGGGCGGGACTACTGTTGAATTGGAGCCAGGCTTGTCGTAGTCGCCGCAACCAACGCTGACAATGAGCAGGAGGAATGCTGGCAACCAGATCTTGGCATTGTTGTATCTACGCATGACCGTCAACCTTCTTCTTCCCGGCTCAAGTGCTGCCGCCCAATGGAATCGCAACTCTTGCAATCTTCGAAGAAGCTAGCAAACGATCATTTGGTGAAACTGTTCAAAATTGCTCAATGATTGTTTTTCAAAACTTGTCTGTTTTATTTCGGGAAAACTGGGGTGGACGGGAGAAAACTGGTGGTAAAACGACACCGAGCAATTCCGCGCGGCTGCTGTGAGCAGAATTGCTCAGACTGTCTGCTGCTGATTTGCTAACGTCGCAAGTGACCCTGTTCGTCTGACCTTCTATTCCAGATTCGTGCCTGAGAAATGGCGCGACGCTGGACGGGCGGCGCAGAGGATTACAGAAATGAGGCTGTCCTAAATGAAGAAAGTAATAGTTGTACTTGCGATGTTAAGTCTCGGCACTCTGTGCTGGGCAGGATCGGCGCGCGAAGATGCCACCGATCGCCTGGATAATGCCACTATGGTGTTGCACGAAATTATGGGGATGCCCGACAAGGGAATCCCGGACGAAGTAATGCAACATGCCAAGTGCGTGGCCATTATCCCGCACATGGTCAAAGGCGGATTTGTTTTCGGAGCTGAGGGAGGCAAAGGCGTTGCGACTTGCCGCACGGCGGATGGCTGGAGCGCGCCCGCATTCGTCACGATTTCGGGCGGAAGCTGGGGCCTGCAGATCGGTGTGGAAGCAGTCGACGTGATCATGGTTTTTCAGAATGACATGGCGATGAAAAAACTGCTCGAGAGTAATTTTCAGGTTGGCGGAGACGTTTCCGTGGCCGCGGGTCCGGTTGGACGCCATGCCCAAGCCGGTGTGGATTGGAAGCTGGACACGGGAATTCTGACTTATTCCCGCACCAAGGGTGTGTTCGCTGGACTGACGTTGACCGGGGCATCGTTCCGCCAGGATAACGATTCACGGCGTGCGATTTATGGACGCGACGTTACGACTCGGGAATTACTGTCGGGCAAGATACCGGTTCCAGTGGTAGCCCAGCCGTTTGTTGCGGAAGTGCACGGAGCCAAGGTTCAGGCTGTCATAGAGAAAAACTAGGAACTTAAAGAGTAGCGAGTAACGATCGAGCAGTCAGAAATTGTTACTCGCTCAATCCGGCTGGCGCTGTTGGTGATGCAGCGCTGGCGCGGTTTGATCCGGCTTCGGTCTTTCCTCGTTTGCGCGACGCCGTTCTCGCGCGAGCGGGATGAGATTCACTTCGCGAGCGTAAGAGGAGATTGCCATGCTTTGGACAATTTTTGTCGTTCTGTTGATCTTGTGGCTTCTCGGCTTCAGCCTGCACATCGGGGGAGCGCTGATCCACTTGCTTCTGGTCGTGGGATTGGTGGTCCTGGTCATTAACCTGTTGAGCGGCCGTCGCGGCTAAGTTGCTGCCGGCGGTTCCATCAATTCCGTCCAGTTATTTCACTTCAAAGCTGTGGAATCCGGAACCAACCAGGACTATATAGGCTCCCGCTTCCGGCTGAAGTTTCACCCGGCTTCCGTCTTCCGTCAGAGATGCTCCAACGATTGCGGGAAGAAAGACCTTGGCCGTGGTGTTTGCTGGGATTGTCACTTGCAGAGAAAACGGGCCCGAAGGACTCCCTTTCCAATCGCTGATGATCTTGCCATAAATCGAGTCATATTCCGCGCGTGCTGAAGTCATCTGCGGGTCGAGATGCGGATGAATGACGATCTCTTTGAAGCCCGGTCCATTGGGAGTGGTATCGATGCCGGCGGCGTAACGGTAAACCCAGGCCATCACCGATCCGAAAGCGTAGTGGTTATAGGAATTCATCGAAGGATCGCCCGTATCGCCGTTCCAGCGCTCCCACCAGGTCGTCGCACCTTTCGAGAGCATGTATCCCCAGGATGGGTAGGTGTCGTTCAACAAGAGACGATACGCGACGTCGCTGCGACCGTGATCGGAAAGAGTGAAAAGCAAGAATGGTGTTCCCAAGAACCCAGTCGAGAGATGCCAATTACGAGACTCGATGTCTTTAACGAGTCTGTCGACCAGCAGGGGCTCTAAAGTTGCGGGCGCCATTTTGGTGTAGAGCGCGACCACGTAGGAAGTTTGGGTTCCCGTTCCAACCTCCCCGTCGTCTTTGATGTAGGCCGCATGGAAAGCTGCGCGGATGTTCTGCACGACGCCTTCGTAGCGCTTGGCGTCGGTTTCTTTGCCGATGGCATGTGCCATTTGCGACATCATATTTGCAATCAGAGCCCAGTACGCGGTTGCCAGCAGATTTTTATCCGTACGTTCGTCGGGCGCCAGCCAGTCGGCGAAGTTGGGGCCGACTGCATTCTTCCGCAGGAAGTCGGGATTCCGGCTTTGGATGAAATCCATCCAGCGCTGCATCGCATCCCAGTTTTGTTCAATGACAGCCTTGTCGGCGTACTGAATCCATGTCGTCCATGGCACAATCACTCCCGCGTCGCCCCACCCGGGCGCACCTACCCTGTCGCTGTCTGGAGGGGCGTCCTCAGATTCATCGACACTGGAAGGAAGAGTGTTCGGAGAGACGTTTCTGAATGCGCCTTGCGCACTTTGCGCGTCGACAATGTCCTGCATAAATTTCTGCGAGAATGCCGCGATATCGAAGTTATAGCTTCCCGTTCTCCAGAAGACGCCGGCGTCTCCCATCCAGCCCAAACGTTCGTCGCGCTGCGGACAATCGGTGGGGATGCTTAAGAAATTTCCGCGCTGACCCCAGATTCCAATCGACCACATCCGGTTCACCAAATCGCTCGAAGTGCTGAGTGTGGCCGCGGGTTCGCCGCTCACACTGCTGACCACATTACCCTTGATCGCACCCAGCGATGGTGCTTCGGGGTAACCGGTCATTTCGATGTAGCGAAAGCCATGGAAGGTAAAATGTGGAGCGAAGGTTTCTTCGTCGCCACCGCGTAAGACATAGACATCCGTGGCGTCGGCATTCCGCAGATTTGCCGTGTAGATCGTCCCGTCTGGATTCAGAATCTCGGCAAATCGCAATCTGATTTTAGTGCCTGCCGCCCCCGTCACTTTAAGAGTGGCCCACCCCACCATGTTCTGACCCATGTCGAAGATATAGGTTCCGTTTGCTACGGAGGTGACACTCTTGGGGTCCAGGCTGGCGATCACTCGAGCGGGCGCATCAATCTGGCTGGATACGGCAATGGCAGGCGCATTCGCTGATACCGCCGGCTTCCACTTTGAGTCGTCAAACTCGAACTTATCCCACCCAGTTTGTTCCCGGCGCGCGTCATAGACTTCGCCGCCATAGATATCGGATCGAAGAATGGGTGATTCGGACGCCTTCCATGACTCGTCGGTCACAATCGTGCCATGGCTGCCGTCGGCGTAATCGAGTTCGAGTTGCGCCAGAAAACGGTTCGGAGGAGGAAAGAAATGCACGCCTTCCCAGGTCAGCCCGCTGCCATACCAGCCATCTCCGAGCAGCGCGCCGATTACATTATCTCCGTTGACCAACAATCTGGTGACATCGTAGGTCTGGTACAGAACGCGCTTGCGATAGTCGGTGAAATCGGGCGTAAGGACGTCGGCTCCAACCCGGCTGCCATTCAAAAATACACGGTAGCTGCCGAGTGCCGTCACGTAAAGTCGTGCACTTTGGATTGTTTTCGATAATGCCAGGGTTCGCCGCAGGTACGCAGCGGGCTGTGGCAGTTCACCTGGGTCTCCCAGTCGCTGGTCCGTCAAGTCGGCCACAACCTTCGCGGATTTCCAACTGGATGTCTTCTCGAGATTGACCTTCCATCGAGCGTTCGTTGGAAAGCGCAGCACAGAGCCGTTGGTGCGCGTAATCTTTACAAGCGCTGCCAGAGCCGCCTTTGTGGTTTTCGCGCCGGCGTTTGGCCCCCATTCCGGAGATGGGGGAGCCGTCACCGTGATTTCAATCTGGTTCTTGCCCACGACGAGCTGATCAGAAATGTCCCGCCGATCGAACGTGGTCCACCTGCTCTTGGCATCCACTTCCTGACTATTGACCTTCACCGCAAAGTCTCCTCGCGTCGCAAGGAATAAGACTGCCTCTCTTGCTTTCTCGGGAAGATTGAAAGTGAGGCGAAGTGTGGCTGCCGTTTTCGGCACAACCGCAAGCGCATCTTGCCCTGGCGCCCAAATCCAGCGAATCCCATTGCGGTCGGCGTCATCCTCGGGATTCTTCCAGCGAATCCACTTGGCCTTCCAGTCTGTTGTATGCAGAAGGCCCATCTCCCACCATGCTTCCTCGGACTCCGAAACTCGACCTTGAGCATCCGAGACGCGAACTTTCCAGTGGTATCTCTTGCGCGATTCTAGAGCGGGGCCGCGATAGGAGATGCCAACCGATTCATCGGAATCAACTTTGCCGCTGTCCCATACATCGGCGTTGCCGAGCTGCAGGCGTTCAGTGCTGCTGGCCACAAGAATCTCGTAGGCTGCCTGTTTCCAATCGCGCTCGGTGCTATCGATCTGCCAGGACAAGTGAGGCACGGCCACGTCGATGCCTAGAGGGTTCTCCATATACTCGCAGCGCAGGTGGACCGATTTAGCGCCGGCGGCCGGTATAAGGATGGCGATTGCTATGACCACATGCAGTACGCTGCGACGCTTCACCTAATCCTCCGGGGTCGAAGTGGCTGAACACCCCGACTGCTTGGCTTGAGCTATGACAATGCTCGGTATTCTCGGCAAAGATATGCCGAAAAGCGGCGGGTGACAACCAACCGCAAGAATGGAAGTTTAGTAGCAGCCTTGTTAGTCGTTAAGTTTCAGTGCTACAAGCGTCACCGATTGGCGGGATTGCTGCCTTCCAGTTCGACTTTGGGCCATCCATTCACCCACGCAACGGTCGAAAATATTCGACGTCGCCTTCGAGCTCCAGGGTTTGAGCAGCTTGTGCGACGAGGGTCTCACCGGTACCGAAAATGGCGGCGACACAACCCAGAGTGAAGCAGAATGCGATCAAGCGGGAGAAAGGCTGAAAAGAAGGGACGCGCGGGCGGCAGTCGGGACGGATTCCACAGAGATTAACTAGCAAACGTTTACTCTTGGTGTGCATAGGGTTTATCCTCGCTTAACCGCTGCAAAATACTTGAATGAAATTTATAGCGTCACGATGCCAGGCGTCTGCCGGTGACGATTGCGGGAACGAGTCTACTCCAAAACACTTTTTGCCGAACGCGGCCGATTGAAGTGAAGATTTATTTTCTTCGAGACAGACTGGTTCGACCGCTCAAGAAGAACCTTGATACAGAAGACGAAAATTACCGGCGTGTTGGTGTTTGCTCTGGCTCTCGTTTTGCCGATGGCGGCGCAGGACGAAGTGCGCATCAACGTCGATGCCGCGGTGAAAGAAGGACCTTATTCGCCCGTGTGGGCGCTTTTCGGCTACGACGAGCCCAACTATACCTACATGAAAGACGGCCGCAAACTGCTGAGTGAGTTGGCGGTGCTGAGTCCGGTTCCAGTGCAGGTGCGCGTGCACAATCTGCTGACCACGGGCGATGGAGAAGCCGCGTTGAAGTGGGGCTCGACGAACGCGTACACCGAGGACGCGAACGGAAACCCGCATTACGATTGGACGATTGTGGATCACATCTTCGACACGTTCGTGGAACGAAAGATGAAGCCCCTGGTGGAAATTGGATTCATGCCGGAGGCTTTGTCGAAGAAACCCGAGCCTTACCGGCATCACTGGGATCCGTCGCAACCCTACGGGTCGATCTTCACCGGATGGACACAACCACCGCGCGATTACAAGAAATGGTCCGAGCTGGTGTATCAGTGGGTAAAACACTGCGTGGCGAAGTACGGCGAAAAGGAAGTAGCGAGCTGGTACTGGGAAGTGTGGAACGAGCCGGATCTCCCTTACTGGCAAGGGAGCGCGGAAGAGTATCAGCAACTCTACGACTATTCGGCGGACGCGGTGAAGCGTGCGTTGCCAGCAATCCGGATTGGCGGGCCGACCAGCACCGGACCGGGTGACGAGAAGGCGGCGGAGTTTTTGCGCCAGTTTTTGGAGCACGTAGTGCGTGGAACGAACTACGCCACTGGCAGGAAAGGATCGCCGCTGGATTACATTACGTTTCACGCGAAGGGACGTCCGAAGATCGTGAGCGGGCATGTGCAGATGGGAAGCGAGTTTCAACTGCGTGACGCGGAAAAAGGCTTTGAGATTGTGGCGTCGTTTCCCGAACTGAAGAAGCTGCCGATCATTATTGGAGAATCGGACCCCGAGGGATGCGCGGCCTGCTCGGTAAAGTACAACCCGCAGAATGACTATCGAAATGGCACGATGTATGCGACGTACACCGCGGCTACGCTCGCGCGCATTCGTGAACTCGCGATGAAGCACGGGGTCAACCTGGCGGGCGCCGTGACCTGGGCATTCGAATTCGAAGATCAGCCGTACTTCGCCGGATTTCGCGATCTCGCGACTAATGGCATCGACAAGCCGGTACTGAACGTGTTTCGCATGCTCGGGTTAATGGAAGGCGATCGGGTGCGTACAGAAAGCTCGGGCGCGGTAGCGCTCGAAGACATGATTGAAAAAGGTGTGAAGAATGCGGCCGATGTGAACGCGGTTGCGACCGAGCGCGAGGGACTGATCAGCGTGCTGGCGTGGCACTATCACGACGATGACGTGACAGCGGCTGACGCGCAGATTGCAATGGCGAGCCGAGGTATTCCCGCGGGAGTCAGGCGCGTGTTAGTTCGGCGCTATTGCGTGGATCGGACGCACAGCAATTCCTACACGGCTTGGAAATCCATGGGATCGCCGCAAAAGCCAACGCCTGAGCAATACACTGCGCTCGAAAGGGCGGGGCAACTGGAGATGGTAGGCTCTCCCGAATGGGTGGAAGCCAAAGACGGACAGATTGAAACGAAGTTCGCGTTGGCACGTCAGGCGGTTACGCTAATTCAGCTAAGCTGGTGAGCGCTGGGAGCGGGAGAATTGCAATTGCTCGATTTTGTAATTTGAAGGCGTAGGTCTCGTCACCTCTTCAAAATCCCTCTGGTAAATCGAATCGCTGCCAGTCATAACCGGCTTAGGCAGAATCTTCACCGGTATCTCGGGGGAGTCGGCGAGCGCCTTGGCAATTGTGTCGGCGTGTTGTTGCACAGTTTTGAGGACATCAGGGCCGTACAGATGCTGGCTCCCAGTGACAAACCGTGCTTCCAGATCTCCGAAGTGGACCATACTGTCCTCCTGGGGCGCGCAACCCATTTTGGCTCGAAGGGGCTGCACGAATCAGCCGCTCGAATCGCATGAGCAAACGTTTGCCAAGATTGTACCCCAAGAGCTCCCAGATGCAATGGAACAGTGTTGTATGGCGGCCGGCTCTGGTACGATACTGCTTCGTTCCCAGAAGTTTCTCAGTTCCCAATGGACATTAGAGAGATTGCGCGGAGAGCAAAGGTTTCTACCGCGACCGTATCGCGCGCCATCAACCGAATTCCCACGGTTGATCCGCAGCTTGCCAAACGGGTTTGGAAGGTGGTGGACGAGCTTGGCTATTATCCGAACACGCAGGCCAGGGCTCTGGTTTCAGGCCGCAGCCGGATCTTCGGGTTGATTGTTTCGGAGATCACCAATCCTTTTTTCCCCGAGATCGTGCAGACTTTTGAAGATCTGGCGGTCGAGAACAATTACGAAATTCTGATCACGTCGACGGCGCACGATCCCAAGAGGATGGAGACTGCGGTACGCCGGATGATTGAGCGGCGGGTAGACGGAGTCGCCATTCTGACGTTCGGCATGGAAGATTCGCTGATTGAACATCTTCGGTTTCGGAAGGTACCTCTGGTGTTCGTTGACGTCGGGCCGGACGCGCCGCTCGCGGCCAATATTCGAATCGACTATCAAAACGGGATCCGGCAGGCGGTGCAGCACCTTGCGGCGCTGCGGCACAAACGGATTGCTTTTGTTACCGGACCGCTGCGGCTGAAATCGGCATTGGCCAGGAAAGCAGCATTTCAGCAGGCAATGGACGAAATTGGCCTGCCGTCGGACGTGATCATCGAAGGTGACCACACGATGGAAGGCGGCAAGGCTGCGCTGATCAAGTTGATCGGTTTGCGCCCACATGCGACGGCGATTCTGTGCTCGAATGACATGACCGCAATTGGCGTAATTCGCGAGGCCTACGACCTCGATTTGTCGATTCCTTCGGAGCTTTCGGTGATTGGCTTCGATGACATCCGGCTCGCGCAATTCACGACGCCGCCGCTGACCACAGTGCAAATGTCTCAGCGTGAACTCGCCAAACTCGCATTCCAAGCCTTGATGAGCAAGATGGGGGCGGACGGATCGAGCCATCGAATCGAGTACAAATTGGTGACCAGCCTCATCTTGCGGGACTCCACTGCATTGGCGCCGCCGGCGAACGAGCGCAAGAAATCTTCTTGGTAGGGCTAGAAAACTATAGCACCATTCCTGGGAAACGTTTACTGAGTTTGCCGACATTTCAACCATCCGAATTGACAAATCCTTTTTGGGTGGTCTAACTTGCCGAAGGCGAGCAAACGATTACTCAGTCGTCGCGGCTCAGGTCGTTACCGGAGCCGGACGAGAACTACCATTAGAAGTGCTTGCGGTTCTAATGCTTGCCGAATGGAGCCTGCTGATGGCTGTTGTCGCCGGGGTGGATTTTGGAACTCTCAGCGTCCGTGTCTCGCTGGTGGATAGCGAAAAGGGACTTCTGGAGTCGGCCGTCGCCGAATACCCGCTGCGCCGCAAGCGCGAAGATCCGGAGTACGCTACGCAATCGCATGAAGACCATCTGCGGGCGCTGGTCGCCGCGACGCGCGAAGCCCTGAAAAAGGCCAACCTATCTGGAGAGAAGGTCGAGGCAATTGCCCTCGATACGACTGGATCTTCCGTGATTCCTGTTGGACAGAATCTTCAGCCGCTCGACGATTACTACTTGTGGTGCGATCACCGCGGGAAGGACGAAGCTGCTGAAATCACCGAGGTTGCTCGTCGCGAGGGCCTTGAAGCAATCAACTGGTGCGGTGGTGTGTATTCCTCGGAATGGGGCTTCTCCAAGCTGCTCCACTGGCTGCGTCACAATCCGGACAAGCGGCCGCAGTTCGTCTCCGCGTTTGAGCACTGCGACATGATTGCCGCTACGCTCTGCGGAATCACCGATGCGAATAAGGTTAAGCGCAGCGTGTGTGCCATGGGCCACAAGTGGATGTGGAACGCAAAGCTTGGGGGTTTGCCTTCGGAACAGTTTCTGGTGAAGGTTGATCCGCTACTGGCGGGCGTGCGCGAAAAGCTTGAGGGCGAGTACGCCACCTCGGATCAGATCGCGGGCCGCCTTTCACTTCAGTGGGCACAGAAACTGGGGCTCAAAGCCGGGATTCCCATCCCGGTAGGCGCGTTCGATGCGCACTGGGATGCGATCGGCGCCGGTTGCCGAACCGATGACATTGTGAACGTCATCGGTACATCGACATGCATCATCGGGATCACGCCTTCGGTGAATCTGGTGCCGGGCGTGTGCGGCGTGGTGCAGGGAAGTGTTCATCCCCAGCGCACCGGAATTGAAGCCGGCCTCTCGGCCGTGGGCGATATCTTCAGCGCCATCGCGACGCGGGCCGGTAGCGATGTGAAAACCCTGAGCCAGGGGCTCGATAAGTACCGCGCGGGCCAGACCGGCCTGCTTCGACTCGCCTGGGACAACGGCGACCGGACCGTGCTGGTGAACCCGAATCTCCGCGGGGTCACGTTCGGCTGGAATCTGCAGACCACGGCGCAAGATGAATTGTTCGCGGCCATCGAGGGAACTGCGCTGCATACGCGGGTGATTCTCGACCGCATGGAAGAACATGGCGTGCATATCCGCCGTATCATCAACGCCGGAGGCATTCCTCAGAAAAACGATGTGCTGAACCGCGTGTATGCCAATGTGTTGGGACGGCCTGTCCTGGTGCCGAGCAAGAGTGTCACCAGTTTGGGATCGGCAATTTTTGCTTTTCTCGCGGCGGGAACTTTTAAGACTGTGGAAGAAGCGCAGGACAAGATTTGCCCGCTCAATAAGATTTTCGAGCCGGACAAGTCGGAGCAGCCGGTCTATGCTGAACTCCACGGGCTCTACAACAAACTCTATTTTGCTTTGGGACGGCCGGGAGGGGCCTTCGGCGAGGTGCTTCCGAAACTGATTCAACTGGCGGCGAACGTCTCGGAGAAACATGATGCCTAAGGGACTTCATCGCCGGACATTTCTGAAGACGTCAATCGCCGCAGCTGCCGGTGCGTGGGCCGCACCTCTGATTCCCGCGTGGGCTTCGCCCTCCAGTGCGCCGCTCGCGACTTTTGCTTACGGCGATGTTGAATTACTGCCCAGTCCTCTGAAGCAGCAGTTTGAATACCATCACAATCTGTTTTTGAATCTGGACGACGACCGCCTGTTGAAAGTCTTTCGGCAGCAGGCAGGGATGCCGGCTCCGGGCGAAGATATGGGCGGCTGGTACGACCTTACCGGATTCGATCTGCAGCGCAACGATTTTCACGGATTTGTACCGGGACACAGCTTTGGCCAATACGTCTCAGCCCTGGCGCGATCCTATGCAGCCACGGGCGACGAGACGACTCAGGCGAAGGTTCAGCGACTGGTGAAAGGCTATGCCGAGACACTCGATGCCAAGGCGAGCTTCTTCGCCGGTTACCGCCTGCCTGCTTATACATACGACAAGATTTCCATCGGGCTTATTGACGCGCACGAGTTCGCGCACGACCCGATCGCGCTGAAGGTGCACGAACAGCTGACCCGGGCTGTTACCGCATATCTGCCGGAAAAAGCGCTGTCAAGGGCCGAGCAACGAGCCCGTCCGCACAAAGATGAGTCCTATACATGGGACGAGAGTTATACTCTGCCCGAAAATCTTTTCCTGGCATATCAGCGCAGCGGGAAAGCTTTCTATCGCGACATGGCGTCGCGTTTTCTCGAAGACGACACCTACTTCGATCCTCTCGGAAAAGGAATCAACGTGCTCGCAGGTGAGCACGCCTACAGCCACGTCAACGCTTTCAGTTCCGCCATGCAAGCGTATCTCACGCTGGGCAGCGAAAAGCATTTGCGTGCGGCCCGCAATGGTTTCGCCATGCTGACTGAGCAAAGTTATGCCACCGGAGGCTGGGGACCGGATGAAGGCTTGATTGAGCCCGGCAAGGGGCGACTGGGCGAGAGCCTGAACAAAACTCATGCCAGTTTTGAAACCCCGTGCGGGGCCTACAGCCATTTCAAGATTACCCGCTACCTGATGCAGGTCTCACAAGATTCCCGCTATGGAGACAGCATGGAACGAGTGTTGTACAACACGATCCTCGGAGCGAAGCCGATCCTTCCGGATGGAACATCGTTCTACTACTCCGACTATGATGCCAGCGCCCGCAAGGTCTATCACCGGGATAAGTGGCCGTGCTGTTCCGGGACCCTGCCGCAAGTGGCCGCGGATTATCACGTCAGCATCTATTTACGTTCGCTAGCGGGTGTTTATGTCAACCTCTACGTGCCTTCGAAGCTGCGGTGGAAAGCTGGCGGTGCAATGTGTGAACTGGCGCAACAGACGAAGTATCCGCTGGATAACGACGGTCAGGTTCAGATCCGGGTAGCAGCATCGCGGCCGACGGAATTCAGCGTGTTCCTGCGGATACCAGCCTGGGCGGAACGGACTCCGTTGGTCAGTGTGAACGGGCAGCGCATCAGCAGCCCAGTACACGCTGGGAGCTTTGTGGCCATCCGCCGCACGTGGAAAGATGGGGACCGCATTGAGTTGGAGTTGCCGATGACGCTGCGTTTGGAATCCGTGGATGAGCAGCATCCCAACCTGGTGGCGCTGTTGCGTGGACCTGTAGTGCTGAACGCTATATCCACCGCCCGCCCGACTTTCGAGAGATCGGAATTGCTTCGCGCTCAGGAATCCAAAGATAAGAACGGGGATCATGTCGCGCCAGCAATCGACGGCGCCCGAATCGTCCTGCGTCCGTTCATGAGCATTGGAGACGAAAGCTACAGCACATACATGGCCCTGAAAACTTAGCTGTGAACCTGTACCCATGTGGCATGCAAGCACGCCCGACAACCGATAACGTTCCTTCTATGCGAAAGATGAGGGTCTGGTCATGATGAAACGCCGGCAGTTTCTTCACGCAGGTCTAGCAGTTGCGGGATGCGCTCTTGCCTCCAAAACGCCGTTTCCGCGCGCCTGGGCGCAATCGAGCTCTATTGATTCCCGGATTGAAGTTTTAACCGGCGAACCGCTGGGGACCATTTCTCCAAATCTCTACGGCCATTTCACGGAGAATCTGAGTGGAGTGGTGTACGACGGAATCTGGGTGGGGCCGAATTCAAAAGTCCCCAACGTGGATGGAATTCGCAAGGAACTGATCGACGAGATGAAAAAGATCAAGTCTCCGGTGGTGCGTTTCCCGGGCGGCTGTTTCGCCGACAGTTATGACTGGAGGGACGGAATTGGTCCCACCGACAAGCGTCCGCGCCGCACCAATTTCTGGAATGGGAGTGAAGCACCGGACGCTCCGGCTTCTCATCGCTACGATCCGAACGAATTTGGCACCAACGAGTTCGTACATTTCTGCAAGCTGATCGGCAGCGAGCCATATCTGGCCGCGAATCTCCGCAGCCTTCCCGCGGAAGAACTCTACCGCTGGGTCGAGTACTGCAACTCTCCGGCGGGTAGCACAACGCTGGCAGATATGCGCGCGGCGGCCGGATTCAAAGAACCC
>Ga0302307_10001303_pt1 | contig 15675 bp, 13 predicted proteins | sample III_Palsa_E3_2_FD_200530 | JGI IMG/M metagenome (GOLD analysis project Ga0302307, IMG submission 200530) | Peat permafrost microbial communities from Stordalen Mire near Abisko, Sweden - III_Palsa_E3_2 | ecosystem: Environmental > Terrestrial > Soil > Palsa > Peat permafrost | place: Sweden... | reverse complement strand
ACGCCCGGAGCACAAGCGCGAATCCCACACTTCTGCTTTCCTTAGACGCGATCTTGCCCCTTGGGGTTATCCGGGAAGCCTTTTCAGACAAGGCTTGACACGATAAGGCAGCGCCCGTATACTCGAGCCGATCCGCAAATCCCCCCAGAGGTTCCCGGCCTTTTCCCCTCGACTTGGTTTTCTCCTAAGGAGGACTGTATTCCATGAACCGGCGTGTTTCCGCGATCGCCCGCTCGCTTCTTCTCTTCGTATCCTTGCTCGGCACCATTGCGATTGGCACAGCGGCCTTGGCTCAGCATAATCCCGTTCCCTTCGTCAACCAGCCGCTCTCGCCCACAAGCGTTGCCCCGGGACATGCCGCCTTCACTCTCACCGTCAACGGCACCGGCTTTGCCTCGGATGCGGTGGTGAACTGGAACGGTTCGGCTAGAACGACCACGTTTATCTCATCCAGCCAGCTCCAGGTCGCCATCACTGCCGCAGACGTTGCGTACGCGACGACCGCCTTGATTACCGTGGCGAATCCGTCGGCCACCGACGGAGCCTCAAACGCGCTGTATTTCATGGTCGGCGCCTCAAGCTCTGCAGTGGGCTTCGCGAGGATCGACATTCCCGTGACTCTGCCGTCGGAATCTTATATCTCCGGCCTCGCCGTCGCCGACTTCAACCATGATGGGAAGCTTGACGTAGCGATAGCCACTAATGGTGCAGCCACAACCGTTGAAGTTTTCCTGGGAAACGGAGACGGAACGTTCCAGGCGCCGATCGTCACCAATTTCAGCATTGCTTTTTATTCCCTATTAGTGGGGGATTTTAATGGGGATGGAAACACGGACATGGCGGTGGCGAGCCCCGAGCCAAATCAAAGCGGCGGCTTCGAAAGTTTTCTCCTATACACATTGCTGGGCACTGGGGATGGTCGTTTCACGCTCACAGGGAACGGATCTGTCGCCGGCTGGCCGCTGGTCACTGGCGATTTCAACGCTGACGGCGATCTCGACGTGGTGACCATAGCGGCAGATTACGAGGGAATAAACTACTATCCCGCAGTCAGTCTAGGGACGGGTGTGGGTCCTTTCAGCGGTGCGCGCAGAATGGTTGATATCTATGCGTGGGGTGTGCCGACGGTTGGCGACTTCAATCATGACGGAAGACTCGATCTTGTTATACCAGGGCGTGATTACTGGGGACTCACCAGCGACCTCTATGTGTTCCTGGGCGATGGCAATGGCAACTTCAACAGTCCGATCCTATATCCGGAGCCAGGACACGGAGATGGATTTTTGAACGAAGGCTCGTCCGCGGCCGCAGATATCAACGGAGATGGCTACCTGGACATCGTGACAACCAACCTCGGCGTGTTTCTTGGAAATGAAAACGGCACATTCAAGCAAGAGCCAGGGGTCACCGTGGTCGGTGCTAACGTGCAACTTGAGGGCTTACAGCTTGCGGACTTTAACAACGACAACAAATTGGATGTGGTTGTAATGGGAAATCTGGGCTATCCCTCAGAGCAGCAAGTCGTGGGTCTGACGCTAGGCAACGGCAACGGTACATTTCAGAGTTCGCTGAACTGGGCGGCGCTGGACTATTCGGCGTACATGGCTGTGGGGGACTTCAATGGCGACGGCAAACTCGATATGGTCGCCGCTGGCACGGAGATAACAGATGCCACAATCGGAGAGACGACCTTATCACTCTTCCTGCAAACCAACTTCGCTATCTCGCCAGCCGTTTTGAATTTTGGGACCGTCAACCAAGGGTCGAGCAGCACTCTCATCTCCACCTTGACGAATACCGGCCAGGGGAATGAGTCAATCGAATCGATTCAGTTGATCGACGGGGCAGGAAATTACACGGAAAGCAATAATTGCGGCGCAACCCTGGCTCCTGGGGCGAGTTGCGCAATTACCGTTGCTCTGACTCCCAAGCAGGGTGATGCCCTGTTCAGCGCGTCTGTGAGAATAACTTATGGAGGCGCCCTGGGAAGTCCGCAGTCAATCTTGCTTACGGGATCAGATATCTTTTGAGTGGATCGCGGGACGCGACACCGTTTCCGGGCGAGGCTTGACACACTAAAGCAGCGCCCGTATATTCGAACCGTTCTGCAATTCCCCTAGCATTTCCGGCCTTTTTCCCCGCGTGAAGTTCGCCCAAGGAGGACTTTTTTCCATGAACCGATGTGTTTCCGCGATTACTCGGTCGCTTCTTCTCTTCGCATGGTTGCTCGGAATTATTGCGGCTGGCACTGCGGCCTTGGCTCAGCAGAGTGCCGTTCCCTTCGTGAACCAGCCGCTCACGCCCACGAGCATTGCCCCCGGACACGCGGCGTTCACTCTCACCGTCAGCGGCACAGGGTTCGCTTCGAATGCGGTGGTGAACTGGAACGGATCGGCCAGAACGACGACGTTTGTTTCATCGAGTCTGCTTCAGGCGACCATTACTGCGGCCGATATCGCCCAGCCGCTAACCGCCTCGATCACCGTGACTAATCCGTCGGCTGCTGACGGAATTTCGAATGTTGTTTACTTTATGGTTAGCCAGCCGGCGTCGGCGGTGGCATTTGCTCGATTCGATACTCGCGTGAGCCTGCCCGCAGAAGACTATGTGTCCGCGTTCGCTGTGGCCGACTTTAATAACGACGGAAAGCTTGACCTCGCCATTGCTCACGGGGCTTCCGCCATTGAAGTGCTTCTGGGGAATGGAGATGGAACCTTCCAGCCGCCGATCTCGACGACGTTCAATATCGGGGATATCAATTCCGGCCAAAATTGCGGCGGCATTAATTCTTTGGTTGTCGGTAACTTCAACGGTGACAACAATCTGGATTTGGCATTCGGGTATGCATGCAGTTTTATTTTCGCCGATGGCGGATACGATGCTTTGTTCGTCGCCCTGGGCACCGGCGATGGCCGCTTCATTCTGGCTGGAACGGGAGCCAACGCTGGCGAGCCGCTTTTGGTCGGCGACTTCAACGCGGATGGCGAACTTGACCTGATCACCGCAACTCCAGTTGGAGATGACGACTGGTTTTCTAACGAATACCTGGGACGAGGAGCAGGTACCTTTGGCGGTAAAACCGGCCTCGACAGCACCCTGGCATTCGGCATTCCGGCCGCGGGAGACTTTAACCATGATGGGAATCTCGATTTAGCTGTACCCGATCTCGAGGACGATGAGTCATTCGTGGACGTCAATTTTGGTGACGGCCATGGATCTTTCCGTAAGCCGGTGGTCTACACCTTACCGTTCGGTGTTAGCGGCCATTACTCCGCGGGCACCGCTGCGGTGGGTGATCTAAATCGTGACGGCAATCTGGATATCGTCTCCGGCAGCCTCTCGATCCTGCTCGGCGACGGCGGGGGTAATTTCATCAACGGAAGCGGATTTCCGCTGGCTCCGAGCGCTGGCAACATACAACTCGCAGATTTTAACAACGATAACAACTTGGACGTGGTCTTAATGACAAATTCTCAATATGAGGATTTGCAGTTCGCAACGTTGCTGCTTGGCAACGGGGACGGCACTTTTCAAAATCCTCAATATTGGAATGCACCCATTTATGCCGGCTCACTGATCGTCGGGGATTTCGACGGCGATGGAATGCTCGATCTGCTCACGGTAGGAAGCAACACTGTCGGAAGCGCGGTTATCTCGCTTTTCCGGCGGACCGCTCTCAGTATTTCCCCGGCGTATTTGAATTTCCAAAACGTGCAGATCGGATCGACCGCCACGCTCACTTCGACGCTCACAAATATCGGGCAAGGAACCGAATCGATCCAGTCGATTGGCCTGGAAAACGCGAAGGGATACTTCACCGAAACCAACGACTGCGGGGCCACACTGGCTCCCGGGGCAAGTTGCACGGTCACTGTGACATTTTTCGCGACCTCTCCCTACTCTGCTGTCGCCTCCGTGAGTGTCGCCTACACAGGCGCCCTCGGCAGCCCGCAGTCGATCTTATTAGCCGGCTCGGTTAACTATTAACGCGTAGATTTACCGCTTCACGCTTGTCCACGACAAACCAATGGTCGTACCATAGCGCCGTCCGTCATCCGTAAGACCGGAGGGCTCATGCTCGATCGCCGTCACTTTCTCACCACCGCCACTGCGGGGCTCGTCGCTTCCCTCGCCTTTCGGGGCAATCTGTTCGCGCAGCTCGAGAAGATTCCGCCGCTGCCCGATCACTCGCTGCTTGATCAGGGTAAGAACGACAAGAACGAAGACGCTTACTGGGCTGAATTGCGCAAGCAATTTCTGATTCCCGCCGACGAGATTTACCTGAACAACGGCACCGTCGGCTCCAGCCCCGCGCCTGTGCTGCGCGCAGTTTTCGACGGCTATACCACCACCGAGAGAATGGATCAGCAGGATCCCGAAGACTATCCCATCTGGGGATACGGCGCATGGAATGAGTTTCGCGATCCTCTGGCGGCATTCGTGGGCTGCCATCGCGATGAGATCGCGTTGCTGCGCAATGCCACGGAGGCCAACAGCTATATCGCCAACGGCCTCGACATGAAAGCCGGCGATGAAGTGTTGATGACTGACCAGGAGCATCCCGGCGGCGAGCATCCGTGGAATTTGAAGGCGAAGCGTTATGGCGTCGTGGTGAAGCGAGTCACTCTGCCCCGGCCGGTGAAAGATGCGGCGCAGGTTCTGAATTTATTCAACGATGCCATCACGCCGCGCACGCGCGTCATTTTCTTCAGCCACATCACAACGTTTTCCGGCGTAGTGCTGCCTGCGAAAGAGATTTGCGGGCTTGCCCGATCGAAGGGAATTCTTTCGGCGGTCGATGGCGCGCACGTGGCCGGCATGATGCGCCTCAACGTGCACGACCTCGGCTGCGATATGTATTCATCGAGCCCGCACAAGTGGCTGCAGGCGCCGAAAGGCTCCGGCTTTCTCTATGTGCGCGATGAAGTCATCGACCGCATGTGGAACACGATCGTCACCGAAGGCTGGGACGACTCCAAGATTCGCGCGGAACGCTTTCAACGCATCGGCAGCTCGAACGTGCCGGCGCTGTGGGGGCTGCGCGCGTCAATCAAACTGGCGAACGACATTGGGCTCGACCGCATTGAAAGCCGCCATCGCAAGCTGGCCGACTACATTCTCGATGAAATGAAGAAGCGCGGAGCCGAATCGTGGACCTCGCCCGATCCTGCCTTGCGCTGCGCGATTGTGACGGTGAATGTGCCACCGGTGCCGCGCATGGATTTAGAAAACTGGCTGTGGAAGACGCACAAGATCCGCATCCGCGGCGGCGACCCGCACAAGCTGCGCTTGTCTACGCCTTACTATTTGCAGAAGAAAGACATTGACCGGTTTTTGGAGAAATTTGACGAGTACAAGAAGACGAACCGCATCACGTAAATGGATCGGAAACCGATCGCCTACCAAACCGAGCGCACGAGGGGACTGGCAAGAATTCTCTCATCCTGCGTGATCAGAGTGATTCCCAAGGCCCGTGCGGTTGCGCCGATAAGACGGTCACCCGGATCTTTGGGATAGCTCTCAGGGAAGCTCATCGCGAGGGCAACAATGTCCGGCGTGATTTCCATTACGTGCACTCGGGAGCGGTCCAAAATCTCGCGGACGGAGGCTTCAATCGTCCCAGAACCGCGTAGGCGATTCCTTTGGAACAAGAGGCCTAGCTCCCAGAGTGTAATTGAAGCTATGGCGCAGCCGTCTTGTGTCTGGGCCTTGCGAATTTGGTGTGTGGCCTCGCGCGACAGTCGGCTTGAACTTGAAACTGTCCAGACCAAAACATGAGTGTCGAGAAGGATCACTTCAAGCCTTCCCAGTCCTCCAGCGGAGTCACGGGCGAAATGATGTCGCCGAGAATCTCGATCTTTCCGTCGAGGCATCCCAGAATGTCAGGAAGCTTTTCGTCGGGGGGGACTAGCTTGGCGAGCGGCTTGCCGCGTTTTGTAATGAGGACCGGCGAACGCTTGGTTCGGACTTCCTCCATCACTCGCAGGCACTGCGCTTTAAATTGACCGGCGGGAATTGTCTTCATAGTGTATATGGTCATGTTGTATGACCATGTACATCTTATCATGCGTCTGCGAAGCCTCGCTCAGCCAGCCTGGCCGATGAGCAGGGTGTAGCCGTCCGGGTCCTCGACGCGAACTTCACCTTTGGGCATGTAGTCAGGATAGGTGATAGAAGAAACGTGGACGCCCTCCGCCCTCAAATGTTCCCGGAGTGTCACCACGTTGGGCGAGTAGAGATAGAACAACACCGCCGTTGGCTGGGGACAACCGGTTCCGTGGCGCGAGCGAACATTAAATTGGCTTGCGCGCAAGCGACGTGCGCCCACTGCAGATCGCCGGTGCCGGTTTTCACGCTGCCACGCACTTCCATGCCCAGCAATCTATAGAAATCTACCGAGCGTTGGACGTCAGCAACAAACGCCATGGGGATGAGCCCCGTGACCCAAGCGTCAGCAGGCTTAGCGGACGCCTTAGCCATCGATCCTCGCCTCACGCAGTTGCTTCACCGCGGTCTCAGAACTGACCGGCGAATAGTAAACTTCTTTGAACGTGTAGGAGCGAGCCTTGGCGGCGATGACCGGCATGATCTCGATATGCCAGTGGTAGTCGTCATCAATCGTCTTCCAATAACCCAAAGTCTTAGAGGGATGCAGACTGTTCGGGGAAGTGTGCAGCACGAGATGGAAACCTTCCGTAAGTGCTCGAACCCGCTGCAACGTTCGCCGCAGCAGCGCCGCAAGATTCGTTCGCAATCCCGGCTTGGATAATCCCGTGCGCTCGAACGACGCATCGTGATTACGGGGGATGATCCAGGTTTCGTAGGGCACGCGCGGGGCATAGGGACCGAGAGCCACGTAATCGCCGTGCGCTTCTATCACGCGCGTGGCCTGGCGTTCCTCCTGGGCGAGAATGTCGCAGAAGACACAGCGCTCTTTGGCTTGGAAATATTCGCGGCCTGCGCGCAGCTCGTAAAGCACTCGGCGCGGAACAAACATGGTGGCGGTCAGTTGCGAAGTGGGATGAGCAAATTCCTGCCCGGCGTTGGGCCCGTGATCTTTGAACAGGCTGACGTACTTCACGCGCGGGTCGCGTTTAAGATCCAGAATGCGTTCGGAGGCAAGGCGCAAGAACTGTCCGATCTCTTCGTCGCTGGCATGCCAGAGCTGGCGGTCATGCCTGGGATTTTCCACCAGAACTTCGTGCGCTCCCACTGAACTCATGCGGTCGTAAATGCCGTCTCCGCGGCGTCCGGGCTCGCCTTCGATGTGGTAGAGCGGCGTGGGATGAACTACCGATTGCGCCGACCAACTCACGGCGTTGGGCGCCGCGGCGATCACCTGCGTGCGATTGGGGGAATCCGGGCAGAAACGGCAGACGGTTTCAGGACGTGGCACGCCATCGGCAAGGTCATCTCCTGTCATAACCCAGGAGCGAGTGATGGGATCTTTCCTTAGTTCCATGTATCAGCTAAACATTGAGGGAGAAGCTGCGTCAAGAAGGTTTCGAAGTGCAGGGATGTTGAAACTTTGAAACCTTGCTACTTTGAACTTGTTATAATCCGCGCCAAGCGCGCACTCTGACTTAACCCATGACCGAGCCGTCCACACCGCTAATGCGGCAATATGCAGCCGTCAAGAAAGAGCATCCGACTGCGCTATTGTTTTTTCGCTTGGGCGACTTCTACGAACTTTTCTTCGACGACGCCATCGTCGCCTCTAAAGAGCTGCAGATTACGCTGACGTCGCGCAACAAAGAAAAGGGCATCGCCGTACCCATGTGTGGCGTGCCGCACCACGCAGCCGAAGGCTACATCGGCAAGCTCATCCGCAAAGGCTTCAAAGTAGCCATCTGTGAGCAGATGGAGGATGCACGGCTCGTGAAGAAACAGATCGGGACAAAGCTGGTGCGGCGCGAGGTGACACGCGTAGTCACGCCCGGAACGGCAGCCGATTCTCTGCTCGGCTCCGAGGAGAATAATTTCCTGGCCGCCCTGGCTCAGGTCGGCGAGCGCGTAGGGTTCGCGGCCCTCGATCTTTCCACCGGCGAATTTCGCGCGACGGAGTTCTCCGGCGAAGGCGCTCTGCGGCGAGTGCAGGAAGAACTAGAGCAACTGCGGCCGAAAGAGTTGCTGTATGGCTCGGCAGCGCCGCTGTTTAATGCCAGGACGAGCCGGCCATTGCTGACTCAGCCTTTGCCAACGCAAACGCCTCAGCCGCGCGCAGCGGGGAGCGCGTGTGCCGAGACTCCGCTGGACGACTGGATCTTCGCTCCCGACCACGCGATTCCACTCCTCGAAAATCATTTTGGAGTTTTGTCGCTTGAGGGATTTGGCTTGGCGGGACATACGGCTGCTGCGGCTGCTGCGGGCGCGATTCTCTATTATGTGCGCTCGACGCAGCGCGGATCGCTTGATCACGTCGATCGCATTGGCTGGTACGAGCGGCAGAATTGTCTCGTGCTTGATGCGGTGACAGTTCGCAATCTCGAATTGATTGAACCGCTGTTTGCCGGAACGGACGCGGGCATTACTCTGTTTCGCTCGATCGACGCTGCGGTTACGCCCATGGGCAAGCGCCTGCTGCGCGCATGGTTGCTGCGGCCGTCGCTCGATCTCGCAGAAATCAACGCCCGCCTGGATGCTGTGGAATCTGGCGTGAAGAATACCATCGCGCGCGAAGAACTCCGCCGCGCGCTTGATGGCGTGCTCGACCTGGAGCGCCTTTTGAGCCGTGTAACGCTCGAGGCGGCGAACCCGCGCGATGTACTTGCTTTGGCCTCGTCGCTCAAAAAGATTCCCGCCATTAAAGCCGCAGTCGCACGCTTGTCGGCAGAGCGGCTGAAGGCTCTGCATGGATCACTCGACGAGCTCGGTGATCTGCGTTCCCGCATCGACACCACAATTGTGCCGGAACCGCCGCTGAGTTTCGCCGACGGCGGTGTCATTGCCGCGGGCGTAGATCGCGATTTGGACGAACTGCGCGAGCTCTCCCGCAACAGCAAGCAAGTGCTGGCGCAGATCGAACAGCGCGAGCGCGGCCGCACCGGAATCACTTCGCTCAAGGTGAAATTCAATTCTATTTTCGGCTACTACATTGAGGTTTCGAAGCCGAACCTGCATCTGGTTCCGCAGGATTATGAGCGCAAACAGACTCTTGTTGGCGCGGAGCGATTCACTACTCCTGAGTTGAAAGAGTATGAGGCCAAGATTCTCGACGCGCAGGAAAAGATTGTCGAAATCGAACGGAGGCTGTTCACTGAGTTACGCACCGCGATCGCATTCGAGGCAAAACGAATCCGTCAAACCGCGCTGGCCCTGGCTGAGGTCGATGTGCTCGCTTCGCTGGCGCACATCGCGGCGCTACGGAATTACTGTCGACCGCTATTGATAGCATCGACGGATGGTGATGCCGGCGATCTCGAAATCGTCGAGGGCCGCCATCCGGTAATCGAGCATCAAGAAATGGCCGGAGGCAGCGATCGCTTCGTCCCCAACAATCTTTATCTGAATGCAACCACGCACACGATTCTGCTGCTGACTGGGCCGAACATGGGTGGCAAGTCTACTTACCTGCGACAGACTGCGCTGATCGTGATTCTCGCGCAGATGGGATCGTTCGTTCCATCCCGTTCAGCGCGCCTCAGCGTGGTCGACCGCGTTTTCACCCGCATCGGCGCAAGCGATAATCTTGCCCGCGGCCGATCTACATTCATGGTAGAGATGACGGAGACGGCAGCGATTCTCCACACGGCAACGCCGCGATCCTTAATTCTTCTAGATGAGGTGGGTCGAGGCACTTCGACTTATGACGGTCTCGCGATTGCTTGGGCCGCCATCGAGTATCTGCACGCCAGGGTGCGGGCGAAGACCCTATTCGCCACGCACTATTTCGAGCTGACAGAACTGGCCGAGCAGCTTGCAGGCGTAAAGAACTATCACGTCTCGGTTAAAGAAACCGGAGGCGGAATCGTTTTTCTGCGCAAAGTTGAACCCGGAGCGGCCGATCGCAGCTACGGCATTGAAGTCGCCAAGTTGGCTGGCCTGCCGAATGAAGTAATCGCACGCGCGCGAGAGGTGCTCGCCGAGCATGAATCCGTGGAGCGCCTTGCAACGGACCATCTTTCGCCCGGCGCTACTCCTCCGCCGACGCAATTAACGATCTTCACGCCGCTCTCGCAACCGGTTTTAGAGAAGCTGCGCGAAGTAGACTTGAACCGGCTCACGCCGCTGGAGGCACTGAACCTGCTGGCGGAATTGAAGAAAGAAATCTAAGCGCAGAGGACGCAGAGTACGCGGAGGAATGAAGGTTCGAGGGTCGTTCGCCATTTAACATGTCAGCCAAGAGCAAGCGTTCAAATATTCCGATCGGCCAGCTGCTGATCGTCGGCTTCGACGGCGCCGAGATGACGCCGCGCCTGAGTTCCCTGCTCAAGCGGCTCCAGCCAGCAGGAGTGATCCTGTTTGCGCGAAACATAAAAAATGCAGAGCAGACCTGGCGACTCCTGCGCGACTGTCAGAAGTGCGTTTCAATGCCACTGTTCACGAGCGTAGATCTCGAAGGCGGAAGCGTAGATCGCTTTCGCGACCTGCTCGGACCAACGCCCGCCGCTGCAGATGTCTTCTCCACCGGCGACCGCAAACTTTACCGCAAGCATGGAGAAGTGATCGGGGAAAACTGCCTCGCGCTCGGGTTCAACGTCGACTTCGCACCCGTGCTCGACCTGGCATTCGAAGCTTCGAGCGCCGTGATGGGTTCCAGAGTAGTCTCCATGAATCCACGCGAAACAATCACCTATGCGCGTGAATTTCTCGCTGGGTTGCGTGCCGCAAGTGTGCTGGGATGCGGCAAGCACTTCCCCGGCCTGGGCGAGGGCAAACTCGACAGCCATCACGCTCTACCCGTAATCGAGAAGCCTCTGAAAAAGCTTTGGGCCGAGGACCTGCTCCCTTATCGCACGCTTCGCGCTCAGATGCCGATGGTGATGATCGCGCACGCAGCATATCCGCAGGTCACGCGCGATCAGACTCCAGCATCGCTTTCGAAAGTGTGGATCGCCGATATTCTGCGCAAGCGCCTCGGCTATCGCAATCTGGTCGTGTCGGACGATCTCGAGATGGGCGGAGTCTTGGCGGCGGCTCCGATAGGCGAGGCAGCGGTCGAACACATTCGCGTGGGTGGAGATATGTGCCTGGTCTGTCATCGCGAAGACCATGTTGTGCAGGCTTACGAAGAATTGGTAAAGACCGCAGAGAAAGACGTGACGTTCGCCAAGCTCGCCGAAAAAGCTGCGGGACGAGTGCTGGCATTCAAGAAGAAGTCAGCGAAGATTTTGCGCCAGTCAAAACCAACGTTCGCCGCAACAGTTGAAAAGCTTTCTCGCAAGCTCTGGGAATTCGGCGAGCAAGTGCGTCTGAAAGCTCTGAATCATGAAGAGGTACAGCTTCCACGCAAATAATGAAGAAGAAATCCATGATCGTGGCCGGAGTGATGAGCGGGACTTCAGCCGATGGCGTCGACGTGGCACTGGTGCGAATCGAAGCGCGTTCGCCCACAAGCTTCAAATTACTTGGGCATGCCGAATACCCTTACCCGAGGAAAGTTCGCGCAGCGGTGCTTGCCGCGATGAACGCTCCGCAAGCCAGCGTAGCCGATCTGTCGCGGCTGAATTTCTTGCTGGGCGAACTATATGCCGAAACCGTGCTCGCCACCGAGCGCCAGGTCCGCGTCAAGGTGGATCTAGTCGGCTGCCACGGGCAAACGCTCTATCATCAAGGCGAGCCGCAGCGCTTTCTCGGGCGCAAACTGGCAGCCACGTGGCAGACCGGAGAGGCAGCGATCATCGCGGCGAGAGTCGGAGCGCCCGTGGTTTCGGATTTTCGTCCGTCCGATATGGCGGCCGGCGGTAAAGGTGCGCCGCTTGTTCCTTTTCTAGACTACATGCTCTTCCGCGACGCGCGTGTGGGCCGAATTGTGCAAAACATCGGCGGCATCGCGAACCTTACCGCCATCCCCGCTGGCGCAGCCCCGGCCGATGTATTCGCCTTCGACACCGGTCCCGGCAACATGGTGATCGATGCGGTCACCGACAAATTATTCGGCCAGCCGTTCGACCGCGGCGGTAAAATCGCAGCTTCCGGGACGGTACTCGAGGAAGTCGTTCGGAAAACTTTACAGCGAGCTTTCTTCAAGAAACGACCTCCCAAGACCGCGGGGCGCGAGGAATTCGGTCGCGAGTTTGTGCGCGACTTTCTTCGGAGATGCGGACGGTGCCGAAAACAAGATGTCGTCGCAACAGCTACTGCGTTGACTGCGACCTCGATTACCGATGCGGTACTCCGGTTCGTCATAAATAAGTCACATTCCACACGCAAGCCGGCGTTTCATGAAATGATTCTTTCCGGCGGAGGAGCAAGAAACTCCACGCTGGTATCGATGTTAGCCCGCGAACTCGCGCCGCTAGGATTGCGGCTGCGATTTTCCGACGAATTCGGCTTGCCGTCAGCGGCGAAGGAGGCTGTGGCCTTCGCCGTTCTCGCGCACGAAACCTGGCACCGGCGTGCGTCCAACATTCCTTCGGCAACTGGAGCGAAGCGCGCGGCAGTCCTTGGTAAGATTTCTTATCCGTAGACTTCCTATGCCGATTTACATCTCAATGCTTCGCGGAATCAACATTGGCCCGCACAAGCGAATCAAGATGGACGATCTTCGAAAGTCGTTCGAAGCCCTGGGCTTCGAGCAGGTCAAGACCTACATCCAAAGCGGAAATGTAGTCTTCAAGACCAAGAAGACTCCTACATCCGTCCTGTCGAAGAAAATTGAAGAGAAGATCGTCAGCGACTTTGGTTTTTCGGTTTCTGTTATTTCACGAAGCAGCGAAGAAATGGCCAAAGCGATTGAACGTAATCCGTTCTTGAACGATCGCGAGTCCGTCAATGAAAAGATGGATCCAGAAAAACTTCACGTCATGTTTCTGTCCGAGGTTCCGGTTCCGTCGGCTTTGAAAAAGTTGTCAGATCTGATCGCCGCGCCAGACCGGTGCCGCTCCATCGACAGAGAACTTTACTTCTACCTCCCTAATGGAGTCTCCGGAAGTATCCTAATGAAGAAGCCCGTTGATCGAATCTTGGCGGTCGTCACTACTATGCGTAATTGGAAAACTGTCAACAGCCTGCACCAGATGTGTCAGGATTGCCTTTGATGCTTCGCGTCTCGTCCGCGTTCGCCGCGCTTGCGTTAACCTTATCTCTGCTCTCATGCTCCACGAAGCCTAATCCCGGCACGTTGGTGATGATCATTGAATCGAGCCCGACAAATCTCGACCCGCGAGTAGGCCAGGACGCGCAATCGCAGCGCATCTACAATCTGATCTTCGACGACCTGCTCTCCCGCGGCGATCACCTCGACGTTGCTCCCGGCCTCGCGGAGCGCTGGGAAATCCCCGACCCGCAGACTTACATCTTTCACCTTCATCAGGGCGTGAAATTTCATGATGGCCGCCCGCTCACCTCCCGCGATGTAAAGTGGACCTTCGATTCCCTGCTGACCGGCAAGATTCGCAGCACCAAGACAGCAACATATCGCTTCGTCGATCGCATCGACGCACCCGATGACTTCACCGTGATCTTCCATATGAAAGAACCGGACGCCGCGTTGCTGTGGAACGTCTCCGCCGGCGCGATCGGCATTGTGCCCTACGGCAGCGGCAATGAAATGACGGCGCATCCGATCGGCTCCGGGCCGTTCCAGTTCGTCAGCGCCGAGACCGACAAGGAAGTGGTCATCGAGCGCAACCCCGCCTACTGGGCCGAGAAGCCGAAACTGGCGCGCGTGCGCTTCGCGGTAGTTCCTGACGCAACCACGCGCGCGCTTGAACTTCGCAAGGGCAGCGGCGACGCTGCGATCAATGCGCTCACTCCAGATACTGTCATCACTCTGGAGCGCGATCCGGCGCTAGCCGTCGAAAGGGCTCCTGGCACAGTCCTCGCGTATTTAGGATTCAATCTGCGCGATCCGATTCTGAAAGACGCACGTGTGCGGCGGGCGATCGCTTACGCTCTCGACCGCCGTCCGATGATCGAATATCTGTGGCGCGGCGAGGCGCAGCCGGCTCGCAGCATTCTTCCCGCGCAAAGTTGGGCTTACTACGGGGACGTTCCGCCCTACGACCACGACCCAGCAAAAGCTGAGGCGTTGCTCGACGCCGCCGGATATCCCGCGATCAACGGCGTGCGCTTCCGCCTCACCATGAAAACTTCCACCGACGAAAATACGCGCCTGATGGTTGCCGTTATGCAGCAGCAGTTGCGCGAGGTCGGGATCGCACTCGACATACGCAGCTTTGAATTCGCAACATTCTTCTCCGATGTAACGCACGGGGCATTCCAGCTCTACGGCCTGCGCTGGATCGGAGGCAACGAAGATCCCGATATCTTCACCTTGTGTTTCCACTCATCGCGGTTCCCGCCAAACGGCGCCAATCGCGGCTTTTACTCGAATCCAAAGGTGGATGCGCTGATTGATCAAGGCCGCCGTGAAGTCGATCCCGCCAAGCGCAAGCCGGTCTATGCCGAACTGCAAAGCATTCTTGCCGAAGATCTGCCTTACATTGATCTCTGGTATCTCGATAACGTTCTCGTGCACAACAAGCGTGTCGTGAATCTGAAATTGAATCCGGCGGGCAATTATGATTTTCTGCGGACGGCAGAACTGGCCGGTCCCTAAGCACCTCTCCGAGTCCTCCGCGGACGTTCTCCGCGAACTCCGCGATAAAAATCTCTTCGAAGTTCTCACTAAGGTGAAAAGAGCCGGCGTATTTTTGCGTGTTACCATCAAAGTTTGGCGCGAGGTCGGCCAAGCATCCCATGCGCATCCTCTTCATCGGCGACATCTTCGGACGGCCCGGACGGACCATCGTAAAAGACCGGCTGCCCGGCATCGTCCGCGACCACGCCATCGATCTCATCATCGCCAACGGAGAAAACTCGGCCGCTGGTTTCGGCATCACTCCAGCGCTGGCTGAGGAACTGTTCGAGCTGAACATCGACGTCATCACCACCGGCAACCATGTCTGGGATAAGCGCGAAATCCTCGATTACTTCCAGATGATCGAAGGCAATGGCCACGGTCCGCAGCGCCGCGTGCTTCGTCCCGCAAACTATCCTGCGGATATGCCCGGCTGGGGCGTGTATGAAGGTCAGAAGGCCAAAATCCCTTACGCGGTGATCAACCTGCAAGGGCGCGTGTTCATGGCGTCGAATGACGATCCCTTCCGCGTCGCCGACCAACTGTTAAAGAAGATCGAAGCCCAGATCATCTTCGTGGACTTCCACGCCGAAGCAACTTCCGAGAAGATTTCTATGGGCTGGTATCTCGACGGTCGCGTAACCGCAGTCGTAGGCACGCACACGCACGTCCCTACAGCCGATGAGCGCGTTCTGCCCAACGGAACAGCCTACGTAACCGACGTAGGCATGACCGGCCCTTACGACGGCGTGATCGGCGTGAAGAAAGAACTCGTGGTCAGCAAGTTTCTCAACGGCATGCCGGTACGCTTCGAGCCAGCCACGGGAGATGTACGTCTGTGCGCCGTGGTGATCGACTGCGACGAGAAAACCGGCAAGGCGCGCGATATCGAGCGGCTGATGCTTAGGTAGTTTGGACGCGGATGCTCTGCA
>Ga0302307_10001301_pt1 | contig 15690 bp, 9 predicted proteins | sample III_Palsa_E3_2_FD_200530 | JGI IMG/M metagenome (GOLD analysis project Ga0302307, IMG submission 200530) | Peat permafrost microbial communities from Stordalen Mire near Abisko, Sweden - III_Palsa_E3_2 | ecosystem: Environmental > Terrestrial > Soil > Palsa > Peat permafrost | place: Sweden... | reverse complement strand
TTAACTTAGCGCAGCGCAGGGTCCTCTTCGAGAGACCCTGAGACGGGAAATGCAGATCCCTCTACTTAGGCTTTGTCGTAGTAACGGGGGTTGGTTTTGTAAAACTTGTTAAATGTACAATGGTATCGTCAAAATTTGCGGGGGCGGTTTGCGATGCAGTATAGGTAGTTTGTAAATTGAAGCGCTCATATCCAGCCGATGCCGTAGCCGGCAGATTGTTTCCTTTTATCCAGAAGCTATAATATCCCGGGCCGCCCGTGGCCGGTGTTGTATAGGTGAGCGACTGGTTTTGTTGGTCTGAATTGTACTTTCGTGACGCAACCGCCGTATTTGTTTTATTATCTAATGACGACCTGTCAATCTCCAATGCCAGGTTTGTACTTTTTATCCAATTGCTTATGTTGTAATAAAGCATGGTTGAGGTAATGGTTTGCTTGCTATCAACCCATATACGGCATACTTCCTGTTTATAGTTGCCGGCGGGGGGTATGCTCAGGTCTTCGGCGCCATCCCATTCCTGTGTAACAGGGCGTGTATGTGTTTCAAATGAGCCGGTAATGCCCGGCGGCGCCATGACCAGGTAACCGCGCCCGTTCATATTGGCCGGTACTGTTACGGAAAGCATGCCGTTAGTAACTGTCGCGGTTACATTATGATCGGTATAATCCGTAAGGGTGGTACCGTTCGGAATAGTTGTGGGCACGGTAACAAGATTTGGATTTGTTTGATCGCTGTTTAAAAAAACGAAAGCCTGCCTGCCCCCGGTTTTTTGAAATGCATATACATGCCCGTTTGGCGAGACGTATTCATTGGTCAATCCGCCCGAGATGATAAAGTTATGACACCAAATTAGTTTATTAATATGGTAATGCAGGCTATGTGCGTCAATGATGGTTGACCCGTAAGCACTGGCATCGGTATTCCAATCCCTCAACGCTACGCAAGGGGTACCAAATCCGATCGTCATAATATAGGCATACCCCAGCAGGCATTGTTTGGGCAGTGCTGAGGTCAGCAGGCTTTCGGAATCTACTTCGTTAATTGCCGTCACCACCTGGGCGGTGTCGGTTACCAGCAAACTGTGATAGGTATCATAAGGGCCGGGTTTTACTGCCCCTGCAGCCGGATTCATTTCGTTGGTGGCTCCCCAGGCCAGGTATTTGGTTTGAAACTGGCCCATATTAAACTTATCCGTTTTGCAGGCCACTTGCAATTCAGGCTGAAGCGTCTGGTCTATCATGGTAAAATCACTTCCGGTTTGCCCCATCGAAGATTGCAGCCATGCTTTTAGCTGGGCACACCCATAGTCAGATCCCGCCAGCTCAGCAAATGTGAATTTCCCTTTCATGGCGCCGTAATTCACGAATTTTTTTAAAAAGTCCCATGATATACCACCAACGTCGTCAAGCCGGTAGCCCTGTATGCCCGTGGCCCTTATCAACCAATCTCCCCATAAATATAGTTGGTTTGCGTTATACACACCCGGAATGCCGTTTACATCCTGCTGCCCGGTGACATGGGCGAAGTCGGGCCCGAAAAAGCCTTCGCGGTGGCCGGTTGATGACCCATCAGGAAAAGTTGTCGCCGGCACATCCGGGTCCTGGGTACCGCCGGGAGAACCCGGCATGCCGGCCGGCGGGTTGTGGAAATCTTTTGTATATTTTGGGAACCGGCCGCCACTATCAGCGCCAAAAGCATTTTTATATTGGAACCAAAGGTAGGAAGGAGGCGCCGGGTGGGCCACGGTGGCATGAATGCCGACCTGGTTGGTGACAAAATCGTTATAAACATCCAGTCCGTTCGCGCGCATCATCGCTATACAGCGTGTTAATTGCATCCGTGAACCATAGCGGGTTTGGTAATTACCTTGCTGTAATTTATCGCCAAGGTCATAATGATCAAAAACACCATAACCGGTATCATAAATACCGCCAAAGAGAAAAGCCGGCTTTTTAATCGGCCCTTTAAATCCCAGGCTTCCTTTTGCCATGGGAGGAAGCCAAATGGCCGTAAAACCGCTTTTGGCAAAATCGTTCGCATTCTTAGCCAGGTAATCATAAAACCAGGTTGCTGTTTTAGGATAGCAGTATTGATCCAGGGGACAGGGAGCATTTCCTGTATGGGTGGTATCAAAGCCCGTTCCATTGTAAAAGTAGCCTGCATAAAAACCCAGGAGAATTACCTTTTTGGGCGGCTGGGCGTTTGCCGTGTGAAATGAGCATAATATTAACAGGCAGGTAAGGGTGGAGCGGCAAGAGGTGAGGGATGAGAACCAAGAGGTAAGCGTGGAGCGGCAAGAGTTAAGGGTTGAGAACCAAGAGCCAAGAGCCAAGAACCAAGAGTTTAGGAAAATAAGGGTGACAGGGACAAATTGCCGAACAGCGACAGAATTGGCATATTTGGGTCTATGTTTAGCGGCAAAGCGGCCGGAATTTACCTGCTTATCGTTGTTTCCTTCCTGTACGCGCGGGATTATATCTTTGACTCTTGGTTCGCATAAAACACTAATACCGCTTTTTGCTTGCATGGCGTGAAATAGACGGGTTAAAGGTAAACATGTTTATATGGTTCAATCTGTAACATTTCTGCTTTGTAAATCTCTTTTTGATCGAATGAAAATTGAGGCCTTCCCAAATCGCATTCGGACCGGCGGTTAAAGAAGACAAGCCTGCGGTTTATTAAATTTTGGAAAGAGATTTGAATCGGGAGGTCTTTTGCGGACGATTATCCCCGATGCCTCAACATACCTGCTAATTATTCCTCTATGCATTTTTATTTATTGAATTTACCCGCACACGCTAAACCCTTTGCCTTAAGCGTTGTCTATTAGCAGATAATCAATCGCATGAAAAAGTTAACGATACTATTATTTTTGTTTTCCCTGGGCAAAGCGTACGCGCAACAACCTAATAATTATACTACCAGCCGCCCTGCTAATACCGGCTATAATCGCGTCAGCAATTATAACAAAGGGGCGGACGACGACGATTACACGCAAATCCGTATAGTGGACAGCACGCAGGAAATACGCGCCGATGTGCTGCCCTATAAAAAAGACCCGAAAAAAAAGAACGACCGTTACTACTACTGGTACCTGGGTAATTTGATCCACTCCACACAGGGCGGCTACAACGGGCAACTGCTGAACGGGCATTACGTGGCCTTTTACAAAGACAAAAGTTTGAAAGAAGAAGGCGATTTTAAAACCGGGCTGAAAGACGGCGAATGGAAAACCTGGAACCAAAAAGGCGACCTGACCAATGTTGCCACCTGGGATGAAGGCGTGTTAATACCGGATAGCCAGAAACCCTTCTGGAAAAAAATACCTTTTGTTAATAAGAAGGACGATCAGTCGCAACCCACCGCAGCCAACCCCGGGGGCGGAAATTGATCGAAAGTGGGCGACTGCCTTGTGGTGTTTGGGTCGAAACCCGGTTTAAAAAACAGGTTGTTTTATTCTTTACCCGCGACAAGGCTTTCTGCGTTAAAAATAGATCGAGCTTTGAGCGGCAGCGTCCTGATTGCTGGAATATTTCAGGGGCTTGTATTTGGGTTAGCGCATAGCTGCTAAGGCAAAAAAAGGTAAAATCGTACAACCATGGCCGGACATTTGGAAGGGTTGGCTTAAATTTGTATTGTGAAAAATATAGCCTTGTTATTTTGCGGCCTGCTTTTAAAAAGTCCGGTTGATTACCTAAAAAGCGATAAAACAATACAATTTGATATAGGGCCGATATTAAATGCCCGTCCGGTGACTGTTTTATACGGCAACAAACTAGTAAGCTGGAGAATGGGTATTGACGGCGGCGGCCTGGCTGATGGCTATTTAACATTGAGCGCCGCATTATTTAACGGGGACAAAAACCCTCATGCATTGCCGGATAACGGATCATTTGCAGCAAATGCTTTTCATCCCAAAGTGATATTACATTATGCAGGGACCGACACCCCGGGCATGCAGGCTTGCGTTATTACAGGCGCAGGCAGTGTGGGCTTTAGAATTCCCCAAAAAAGATACACGGCGGTTTACCTGGCTTTAACCAGTGCGGAAGGCCCATCGTTATTGCATATAAAATTGTTTTATTCCAACGGTTCGGCGGAAAAAGATTTTTTGGTGCCGGATTATTACCAGGATTTGCCGCCGGGTGATCCGAACGTCTGTTACCTGGCCCATGACCTTTCCAAGTGGGGAAATAAAAACAATATGACCGAAAAAGACCACCATAACATCGACCTCCTTAACATTCATCCCAATCCCGGTAAAAAATTGGATTCGATCAGTATTACGAAGCCTAAAGCCGGCTATCTTGTTATTTGGGCGGCTACGGGCGTTAAGTCGTAATAAGACCTAAAACGCCATATTTAATAAAGAAAGCAGTTGCAAACTTCGAGACTCAGGATTGCTGTCACAATTGATTCCCGGCGGTATTTTCTTTTTTGAAGGCCCGGTTTGCTTTACGAACATTTATATAAAAGTATACCGATACAAAAAGAGAGACACCAGCATCAATTAATGTCCCGATTCCTTCCCCGCTACCGCCTGCGATTATGATCCCGATTCCTTTGTAAACTTTGCAAAGAGCAGTATTTTTCGATACTTGATAAAAAACACTTCCATCGTACGCTATTTAGATATAAAACAAAAGAGCGCTCAGTTTTGAGTTTGAAACGCCGGACCACAATCTAACACAAATTCTTTGAAACAGGGTTAAAAAATCTCCAGACTTTCGATCAATTGCAGTTCACTCAAAAAATGGACCTTCTTAATTTTTGTCGAACCAGTTCATAGAAAATCTAAGATTTATACCGATTATCAATAATCTGCCTCTTATGACCGCTGGATAAATGACGCCCGGCTACCCGGCTTTTGAAAAAGTCAAGCCTTTAAGTCAGCCTATTGTAAAAAAATTCATGCGCTCGCAACGGCTTTTGTTTATTCCTGGTCTTGTTTAAACCAACGTCTCTCCCGCGAACGATGGGGTTTAATGGTTGAATTGCTGCATCTTACCGCATTTATCTGGGTGAAAACGACAAATGCGTGTTGATATGCCGGAATAGCAATGTAAGACCCACGAAGAAAAAATGACGGATACAGGGTTCCGCCGGACAATGGTATCGATGCTGGTTTATTTAATCATATATTATTATATTTACTTCTATGAAATAATTAATTGTCTATTAAGCAACTTTTAAGAAAAACATCATGAAGAAAAAACTACTATTCCTTCTTTTTATTGGCCTTTTTACACTTACAGACGCTTTTGCTCAAAGTCGCCTGAAAGTTACAGGCGCAATTAAAGACGCCGCAAACGGGGACCCATTAATTGGTGTTTCCGTAAGAATAAAGGGGACCAACACAGGTGTTCAATCCGATGTTGCCGGCAAATACGGCATCGACGCTCCTGCCGGCGCCACATTGGTGTTTACTTACATCGGTTATGTCCCTTTTGAGGCTATCATTCCGGCTACGGCAAAGCCCGTCCTAAACGTACAGCTTACAGCTGATAACAAACAATTGACAGAAATCACAGTATTGGGCACGTATGGCAACAATAAGAAAACTGACAATATTTTGGGCACCAACGTAATTGTTTCCGGCGAGCAAACGGAGGATAAGCCTAATGCCTCGGTGCTGGACGCCCTCCAGGGCCGGGTACCCGGGTTAAGTATCTTATCCGGATCGGGTGAACCCGGCTCGTTACCATCCGTCCGTCTGCACGGGCTGGGCTCATTGCTGTCGGGTACGGATCCACTATATATTTTGGACGGTATAGCGGTTAGTTCGAACACTTTATTAACAATAAACCCGGACGATATTGAAGAAACCAATGTTTTAACAGACGCGGCATCAACTTCAATTTATGGTGCACGCGCTGCCAACGGGGTAATTGTTATCACCACCAAACAAGGCTCGTTCAACAAACCCAGCACTATCACCTTCAGCAGCCAGTACGGCACATCAAGCCTGGCCACCAACACTTATTTTAACGATTTTTTGAATGCCTCCCAATGGAAGGCTTTTGAAGTAGGTGCGGGTTTCCTTACACAAAGCCAGTTAAATGGCATTTTAGCCAGCTTGCCCGTACAGAACGCCAACACAACATGGTATAAATATTTCTACAAAAGCAATGTGCCGATGTACCAGGAAAATATCGATATATCCGGCGGCGGCGGTAAAACCTCGTATTATGTTTCGGGAGGGTATTTGAACCAGGAGGGCGTAGCTTATGGTTCACAATATAACCGTTATACGTTGCGGTCAAATGTAACTTCACATATAAATAGTATACTGCAGGTTGGTGTTAATTTAGGTTTGGAGTATGATCAACGTCAATTTAACACCCAAACAGGCGCATATTTGGAAGGTGGGCTGGCACCTTTAATTGCTCCTATTTATTCGCCTTATGGGCCTAACGGGCAGAGGTTAACGGTAATACCCGGCACCGGCGGCCTGCTTGACCCGGATTACCTCGCCCAGCAAAATCCTTCGAATACGGGGAATATCCAATTTGATCCTACGGCTTACTTATTATTTACCCCAATTAACGGATTAAGCATTAAAACCCAGGGCGGGCTTGATGGCTCGGATCAAACACTCTCCACATTACAACTTCCATCGTATATTAACAATCCTGGCGACGGCAATATAACGGACGCTTTTACAAGGGACATATCAAAAACGTTTACCAATACCATAGAGTATAAATTAACCGTAAAAAATGTGCACCATTTTGACTTCCTGGGAGGCCAGGAGTATGTGGATGAATCCACAACCGGTTTCAATGCTTACGGATCGGGCTTATCCGACGACCGTTTGATATTATTGGGTGACGCCCCCGACAAGGTAGCAATAAACAGCTCTGAATATGATTACGCCTTTAATTCGTACTTTGGAAGACTTGAGTACGACTACGACAACAAGTATTTTGCCGAAGCGTCGATACGGTCTGACGAATCGTCCCGGTTTGGCGCCAATCACCGCTACGGAACTTTTTGGTCTGCAGGTGTATCGTGGCAGGCAAAAAAGGAAGATTTCCTGAAAGACATTCCCTGGATAGACCACCTGACCCTAAAGGCTAATACCGGCACATCGGGTAATTCCGAAATACTTGGACCAGGTAACGGCGAAGCACAGGACTACTCAAGCCTGGCACTGCTATCAGGTACAAATTTTTATAATGGCGTGGGGGGATATTCCATTACACAACCAGGCGATGCCAATTTGACATGGGAGCAACAACGCCAGACTACCGTTGGAGTTGACCTATCCGTTTTTGACAGGGTCAGGTTGAATGCTAATTACTATGTCCGCACCACCTCCAATATGCTTTTGGCTGTTCCGGTTCCTTTTACATCAGGGTTCTCCTCCATCACGGAAAATACGGGTGCAATGCAGAACAAAGGGTTTAATATAGGCTTTGAAGCTGATGCCTGGAAAGACCAGCCAAACAAGGGGTATCTTACCTTTTTTGTAAATGCCGAAATTACGCATAACAAGATTACGGCGTTATTTGACGGCAGGCAGGATTTTCCGCAGCCAAATTATTTGCAAGCCTGGGTAGTAGGGCAGCCGGTTAACTTCTATCTCCCGCTTTATGCAGGTGTAAACCAACAAACCGGGGCTCCCGAATGGTATTTGCCAGGGCCGAATCCTTCCATCACAAACAGGAACCCAAATGAGGTTACCAGCAACTATAACCAGACTGCCCTGCAGCAAAATTCAGGAATAGGGCAGTATGCGCCATTTACCGGCGGTTTTGGTCTGCGGGCCGGCTACAAAAGTTTTAGTATTGACGCGCTTTTTAACTATGACCTGGGAAAACACCTGTTGAGCAATGATGGATATTTCTATCAAAACCCCACCATATTTCAAGGGTATAATGTGACGAAAAACGTACTTAATTACTGGAAGGCGCCCGGAGGTGATGCGCAATTTCCCGACATAAACAACTATCCGCTGCAGCAGTTTGACTCAAGCCTGCTCGAAAATGCGTCATTCATGCGATTAAAAGACCTGACGATCAGTTACTCACTCCCCGATGTGATCGCAGGGCCTGGCAAAACATTGAAAAATGTTAAAATATTTTTAGAGGGCCGCAATTTATTTACCGTTACCAGTTATTTCGGCCCGGATCCTGAAGTCGATGAAAACTTAACATATGGGGCATATCCTAATACCAAGCAATATACAATGGGTGTGAAAGCAACTTTCTAAAAAATATTTAAATTATTCAAGTGATATTAAACATGAAAAAACTACATAGCTATATAGCAACAGGATTAGTTATACTGGCGGGCGCCAGCTCCTGTAAAAAAATCAATGATCTAAACCCGCATGACGCAATTCCGCTAGGCTCGGGGTTTCAAAGTATAACAGACGCACAAAAGTGGGATGCCGGGACGTATAACGCTTTACGGGGAAATTTTGATATGTCGCATAACTCGACCGATATCCAGGCGGATGAATTAAGTGTTTCCTTGAGCGAAGGTAATGCCAATGGGGGTCAATACAGATGGGGGGCGTTTTTTGGCGCCGACACCCCGGCGGGCTACTGGGAAAACTGGTATGCCGCCATTGCTAACATTGATGCTGCCATTGCCGGTTTTCCGGCCATTAAAACCTCTAATGCAACCGATGCAGCAAGCCTAAAGCAATATACAGGCGATCTGTACCTGGCGAGGGCGTATTATTTCCACCGGCTGATATTGAGGTATGCGAAGGCTTACAATCCCAGTTCGGCCGCTACGGACCCCGGGGTGCCGCTGGTTCTTACTTATAATGTCTTCGCAAAACCGGCGAGGGCGACCGTTAAGCAGGTTTATACCCAAATCCTGTCGGATATCAGCACAGCCGAAAGCCTATTGGCCGGGGTAGCGGGTCAGGAAGGCGCGATATATTTTAACATCGACGTAGCGACCGCCCTGGAGGCCAGGGTGCGCCTGGATATGCAGGATTGGGCCGGTGCATATACGGCAGCAAATAAATTAATTTCATCGGGGACCTATCCTTTGATCACAACATTAGCCGGTTTGCAATCGTATTGGACAAATGATGATCCCCAGGAGTCGATCTATCAATCGTTCACCAATACAACTACTGAGCAGCCCGGTTCGAGTTATCCATATTTGAACTTCACCGCATCACTCAACGCTGATGATCCTTCCTATGTTCCCACGTTGTCGATCATTGGCCAGTACCAAAACAATGACATCCGCAAAGCCACCTATTTTGCCAATGAAACTGTAAACATAAATAATGTCACCGGAAGTCTGATCCTGATAACCAAATACCCAGGTAACCCGATATTCTACACCGGTTCCACGGTGTCTACTTACCAGAATGCACCCAAACCATTCCGCATTGCCGAAATGTATTTAATTGCTGCCGAGGCTGCCGCAAATAATTCAAATCCAACCGGTGCGTTAAGCGCGTTGAATGCCTTGCACCAGGCGCGCACCGGTGCAACCTATGCTGGCTTAAGCTCGACTGCTTTAGTGGATACCATAAGGAGTGAAAGGACCCGAGAGCTTGCTTTTGAAGGGTTCCGTTTAGACGACCTGGAGCGCTGGGGATTAGGGTTTACCCGGAGCGGTCCGCAAAACACCAACTTTTTGCTTACCGGCACCAGCACCGTTAACCTGTCTATCCCAGCCAGCGATTACCAGTTTGTATGGGCGATACCTAGTAACGATATGACACTGAACCCTAATTTAACACAGAATCCGGGTTGGCAATAAAAGCTGAAAGCAGAAAGGAGAAAGCTGAAGGCAGAAAGCTGATGCATTGACTATCATATGAGGTTGTACGTTTTATGTGAGGTTAATTATCTGCTTAACATAACATTAAAAAAGCCGCCCCGTAAGTTTATGGGGCGGCTTTTTTGAACAGACGACAACTTGTCCATAATCGGCCGTTAGTTAGTGTGCTTGTTTGTTTTGTTGCCCGCTTCAACGATAATAAACCTCATTCCACCGCAATTCACTGCGGAATTGCTCAAGCCGGGTTTCCCTGCCTATCAGCGCAAATTCAACATCAGCCATTTCGGCAAAATCACGCACATGTTCAGCGGTAAGGTTTTGGCTGTAAACGGTATGGTGTGCGCCGCCCGCGTATATCCATGCCGCGCAGGCGGTTTTCATATCCGGGTAAGGTTTCCATAACACGCGTGCTACGGGCAATTTGGGCAACTCATGCTCCGGCTCAACGGCTTCAACTTCATTCACGATCAGCCGGAAACGATTGCCCATATCCACCAGGGAGGCGTTGAGTGCCGGGCCTCCGGCTACGTTAAATACCAGCCGGGCCGGGTCGGCTTTGCCGCCTATGCCCAGGGGGTGCACCTCGAGCGAAGCTCTTCCCCTGGCAAGCGAGGCGTCGATCTCCAGCATATGCGAACCCAGCACCAATTGGTTTTGCGGGTCGAAATGGTAAGTGTAATCTTCCATAAAGGCATTGGCGCCGGCCAGCCCGCTGCCCATTACCTTAAATGCGCGCACCAATGCGGCAGTCTTCCAGTCGCCCTCGCCGGCAAAACCATAGCCATCGGCCAGCAAACGCTGCACGGCCAAACCCGGCAGCTGCACCATTCCATGCAGGTCCTCAAAAGTATCCGAAAAACCTTTATAACCGCCGTCTTCTAAAAACTTGCGCAAGCCGAGTTCTATCCGCGCAGCATCATAAACCGACTGGCGCCGGGAACCGCCTTTTTTCAAATCCGCGCTTATGTTGTACGTAGCCTCGTATTCGGTTACCAGCTGATCGATCGCATCGGCAGGGATGCTATTGATTACCGTCACCAAATCTCCTATTCCGTGTGTGTTAACCGAAAACCCGAACTTTAGCTCAGCTTCAACTTTATCGCCGTCGGTAACGGCCACGAAGCGCATGTTATCGCCGAATCGCACAAATTTGGCGCCCTGCCAGTCGTGCCACCCTGCGGCGGCCCTTGACCAGGCGTCAATCTGCTCCAGTACATCTGCGTCCTGCCAATGCCCTACCACTACTTTACGATTTTTGCGCATGCGCGATACCATAAAACCAAATTCACGGTCGCCATGGGCACTTTGGTTCAGGTTCATAAAATCCATGTCGATGCTGCTCCATGGGATATCGCGGTTAAACTGGGTATGCAAGTGCAGCATGGGCTTTTGCAATATGCTCAACCCGCGTATCCACATCTTAGCCGGCGAAAAGGTATGCATCCAGGCAATCACGCCAATACAATCCGCAGTGGTGTTGGCCTGCTGCAGCGTAGAATATATCTCGTCGGTGGTTTTTACCACCGGCTTATAAACTATTTTAACGGGTATTTTACCGGCTTTATCCAGGCCGTCGGCAATTTGCTGCGCATGTTGGGCTACCAGTTTCAAGGTTTCCTCGCCATAAAGATGCTGACTGCCGGTGATGAACCAAACTTCAAATACTTTTAAATTAATCATGTTTTTTAGATATGAGATTTGAGACGTGAGATTTGAGAATTCATATTTTTTTAATGACCAATGGCTATTGCCCATAATACGAATCAGGCCCGTGCTTTCTTTCGTAATGTTTTTTGATGAGCGAATCTTTCAGCTGCGGCGCGTTCCTGTTAATTTGTTCGGTAAGATAGGCCATGTGCGCTATCGACTCCAGCACCGCGCTGTTGTAAACTGCTTTCGCGGCGGTTTTACCCCAGGTAAACGGGGCGTGGTTACCCACTAGTACCATTTCAATTTCCTGGTGATCCAGCCCGAGTTTTTCAAAATGACGGATGATCTGGAAACCGGTTTGGTATTCATAATCGCCCATGATCCTATCATCGTCCATCGGTTCGGCGCAGGGAATGTCGACCGTTAAATGGTCGGCGTGCGTGGTGCCGAAAATGGGTATGCAACGCTGCGATTGCGCCCAGGAGGTAGCATAAGTTGAATGGGTATGGGCTATACCGCCGATACCGGGCCAGTGTTTGTACAATACCGCATGGGTCAATGTATCCGACGAAGGTCGCAGTCCGCCTTCCACTATTTTGCCGTCAAAATCAACCACGACCATTTTTTCTGTAGAAAGTTCGGCATAAGGCACGCCGCTTGGCTTAATAGCGAAAACGCCCAACTCCCTGTCAGCCGAGCTAACGTTACCAAAGGTAAAAAGCACCAGCCCCAGTTGCGGCAGCTGCATATTGGCTTCGTACGCGCCTTGTTTTATATGCTGATAGTTGCTCATCCTGATATTTAAAGTGTTTGTTCCGCCGGCGCATGGCTTTTGCCGGCTACAAATTCTCCTAATAATTGATACCGCTGGTAACGGCTGTCGAATACATCTTTTAAATCCGGGTTGGGCAGGTATTCGGCATCAAAGCCAACGCCCATGGCGGCCATCGCTTCGCCGATGTTGCTATAAACGCCCGCCACAACCGCGGCAAACATTGCAGCGCCCAGCGCACAGGTGTGCTGAAACCGGTGAATGCGTATCGGCATACCCAATACATCCGCCATCATCTGCATTACGAACGGCGATTTTTTAGCAACGCCGCCTATCCCGATAATCCCTTTAACCGGGATACCCTCCTGTATAAAACGTTCGACAATGCTCCTTGCGCCGAAACAGGTCGCCTCGGCCAGCGCGCGAAAAACGCGCGGTGCATCGCTGCCCAGGCTAAGGCCCATAATTGCTGCGGTTAGCGTTTGGTCGGCATCGGGTGTGCGCCTGCCGTTCAGCCAGTCAATGGCCAGTTCATTATCGTCTTCAACCGGTATCAGCGCGGCCTGCTTGCTCAGCTCGGGGATGATCAGTTCCGCCAGCTCGTCCTTTAACGCTTCGGCGGTACCGGAATCTATCAATTGAGATTTCGATAGCAAGTTATTCAGCGGCCACGCAAGCTGATTTTTAAACCAGGCATAGGTGTCGCCGAATGCCGATTGGCCGGCTTCAAGCCCGATCATACCCGGTATAACCGAGCCGTTTACCTGTCCGCATATCCCCTTAACCAGTTTGTCATCCATTTCGCCCGCAGGCACAACCAAAATATCGCAGGTGGAAGTGCCCATTACCTTACTTAAAAAATAAGGTTCTATCTGCCCGCCTACAGCGCCCATATGGGCGTCAAACGCACCTGTACCCACCACTACATCGGTGCCGAGGCCCAGCCTTTCCGCCCATTCGCCGCTCAAATTACCGGCCGCGACATCAGCCGTGTAAGTATCCTTAAACAGCCTTGCGGTAAAGCCTGTCAGCAACGGATCGAGCGATGAAAAAAATTCGTCGGGAGGCAAGCCGCCAAATTCCTCCGCCCATAGCGCCTTATGACCGGCTGAACAACGCCCCCGCATAATATCAGCGGCATTTTGGCCGCCGGTTAATAAAAACGGGATCCAGTCGCAATGCTCTACCCACGAATAAGCGGCCCCTGTTACCGCTGCATCCGCTCTCAATACATGCAGCAATTTCGCCCAAAACCATTCCGAAGAATAGATGCCGCCGACATATTTCAAATAATTAATATCGAATCTGGTTGCATGCAGGTTTATCTCAGCCGCTTCCTTTACACCGGTATGATCTTTCCACAATACAAACATGGCATTGGGGTTTTCCTGGAAACCGGGCGTAAGCGCCAGCGGAACGCCATGCTCGTCAACCGCGACAGGCGTTGAGCCGGTGGTATCTATGGAAATGCCTTTTATATACTTAGCAACATCGCCGCCGGCCGCTGCCAGGCAATTTTTAATGGTGGTTTCCAAACCCCCGACATAATCCAGCGGGTGTTGCCTGAAACGGTTTACGGCCGGGTCGCAATAAAGGCCTTGTTTCCAGCGGGGGTATTCAAATACCGACGAGGCGATCTCATTCCCGTTGTCAGCGTCTACAATTACCGAACGGACAGAATCCGTCCCATAGTCAACTCCTATAACAAATTGTTTCGTCGTCATTTTTTATCTCTTTTAATTCTTCAGGCTGATCAGGCTTACGGCAAACGGTTTCATTTGTATACTATCGGCACTGATAACGCTTTGCACAGCCGGGCCATCGGCTGATATTTCGTCAATGGTGCTAACCTGCGCGCCTTTAAGCGTTACGGGTATTTTTACCGTTACATTTTTATTACGTTTGTTTATCACCAATACCTTTTTGCCGGTTCCGGTTATAAAAGCCTGTGCCGCAAAATCGTCGTTATTATCGCCATCCATGCGGGTACCGGCCAGCATATCGCCGGCCTTAATGTTATCCTTTATCAATTTTAAAACCCAGAAACGGGCATTCTGCTTGCTGGTATTGTAATTGATCATGCTCACGTCCGGGTATTGCGTAGGAAAACCTACCAACTGCGATTCGCCGATAACGTCAACTCCCTGCCGGGTAAGCCCGATAAAGAAATACGCGTACACCGCTGCTGAAATATTCCAGTACGCCGGCGGTATCATGCCTTTATCGCGCATTTCATTGCTCACAAAGGTTCCTAACTCATCAATATCTGTTTTGGTATTCGGCGAGAGCCTTTTGCGTATATCCTGTATATAGCCAACGGTGTTGATAAACGCATCGGCCTTGTCAAAAAGGGTATACTCATACACATCGAAATTTTGTTTGTCATTGGCGTTGGCGTAGCAATGGTACGAGATCATATCGATAGGCACGCCTGGTTTGTGATTTGCCGGATTTAAAAAATACTCAAACCACTCAGGGTTTTTTTCATAAGCCAGGGCCAGCCCTACAAATTTGGTTTGAGGCGATATTTGCCTGATGGCGGTCACCACTGCATCGTACAGCCTGGTATAAGCCTGTGGGGTAAAATTGTGCTCAAACTCAGGTTCGTTCAGCACTTCCCAATAGGGAAGGTCATAATGATAGCCTGATTTATGATATTTTCCCGTCTCATCCGTAAAGCCGCCTTTGGTATACCAGCTGATCAGCCTTACATAATAATCGGTCAGCTCTTTCATGGTGGTATCCCGCAATTGCGTACCGCCGCCGTAGCTCCAGCCCACATCGTTCGGGTCGGCAGGGTAATCCACTTTATAGTCGGTTTTGTACAGCCACTGCGGCGAGGTGCTGAAATTCAGGATGACGGAATGACCCCTGGTGGCATTTAAAAAATCAATTGTCATCGGGTCGATTAGGCTGAAATCCCAGGACGTCTTTCCGTTTGCAGGCGGGTCAAGCTCGGCGACCGCCAGTTTCGGGTACGGAAACCAGGGAACGTAGCGCACGTAGTCGGCCCCGAGCTCTTTCAACGCTTCAAACGAGCCGTCGTGCATTGCCGCCCCGGGACGCAGCATGGGATTGCCCACCACCTGCAGCGTAGGGGTAGATATCGATTTCATGAACTGGTCGTCCCAGTTTACAAACAAGCTGAATTTTTGCGCCATTGCGGCGTTTGCAGCGATGCAAAGCGCGATACCGGCAGTAAGTTTTTTCATGTTAACAATCATTTGCTCATAAATTATAGTCCTGTACATATTTTATATACCTGGCCGGCGATTTACCGTGCAAGTTAAAAAGTATGAATGACGAGGTCAAATTCATCCGGTTTTGTAGAACAAGCGCTTCAACGGAGATATAAGGTCGAAGTATTTGTTTACAGTGAAATCTTATTATACGGTAATCAAAAGACATAAACAAAAATGGTTTTTAATGCACACCGCCCCAAGCCGCAATGGATTTATGGGCTCAGATGTTTACCAACGACAGTCTTCGGGTTTTATATCAACTCGAGC
>Ga0302307_10001297_pt1 | contig 15717 bp, 8 predicted proteins | sample III_Palsa_E3_2_FD_200530 | JGI IMG/M metagenome (GOLD analysis project Ga0302307, IMG submission 200530) | Peat permafrost microbial communities from Stordalen Mire near Abisko, Sweden - III_Palsa_E3_2 | ecosystem: Environmental > Terrestrial > Soil > Palsa > Peat permafrost | place: Sweden... | reverse complement strand
AAGCCCAGCTTTAACACCAGGGTGTTGAAATCGCTGGTAGAATAACCTTGGGTATATACGCCGGCAGCCATCGTAACTGATGTCGGATTAACCCAATTGTCACCGACCGTATCAATTTGCAGCGTATTGGTAATTACGGTACTGAAACCGTAGTTACCTTTAGTAAAGGTAAAGTTAATCACTTTAGTAGTGTCGTTAAGGCTGGCTTTCTGTAATACCAACGTGGATGGTGAGGCTGTTAGGGTGCCTCCTTTGCCACCGTTGGTGGTGACCATAGCAAGGTCTTTCTTGCAACCGTAAAGCAGCAGCGCGACAGCGCCGAATGCTATAAATTTGAGGAATATATTTTTCATCATTATTTTTTCAATAAAGGCTCAATTAATAACCTGGATTTTGTTTCAAGTTTGGATTTACATTTAAATCTGCCGCAGGCAGCGGGTAGATGTTGCGGTAAGATGGAGCGCTTGTGCCTGTCTTTACGCCACCCTTGAAGGGCCATAAATAACTACCGTCTGTAAACCGGCTATAGCGTATCAAGTCAGTCCTGCGAAAACCTTCCCAGTAAAGTTCACGTGCACGTTCATCCAACACAAAATCTGTGGTCAAATCGGTAAGGGTAATATTACCTGCCGTACTGCCTTTATAAGCCCTGGTACGCATCGTGTTGATGTAGCCCAACGCGGTATTGATATCACCGCCAGTACCGCCTCTTAAAACTGCCTCCGCATAAATAAGGTACATTTCAGGCAGCCTAAAAATGGGCATATCGATGTCTTCATAGTTCAGGTTCTCTCCCTGCGCTCCAGTAGAAGTTACATTTCTAAATTTGTTAACGGCATAACCATCCGTAAAGGTGGTTATGGTATTAATAGCCAGGTTTTGCCCACTGGTCCAAAATTCAGCCCGGGTATCGGGATTGCCATTTTCCGGGAATGACGTGTTTACATTGGCGGGAAATAAACTAACCAGGTTACTGGTTACCCGTGTGCCGGCCCAGCCAGAACTGATGCCAAAATCGGTTACCGGCATCGAACCGCCAACGGCGCTATGCACCAGGAAGGTGGTACCGCCATAATTTTGGGTTTGGTTACCATCATAGTTAATGGTTAAGATATTTTCACTAGTGTTCAGGTTATTATCAGCAAGCATCAGATTATCATAGTTACTGATAAGAGAATAGCCCACATTAATAACTTTCTGTGAATAAGTGATCGCATCAGTATAATCGGCAGTACCGGTATAAACCTGCGCATTCAGATAAACCCTTGCCTGCAATGCCCAGGCGGCTCCCTGATCGGCACGGCCATATTCGTTTTTACCGGCAGCTACCATACTGCCATCAATTGCTTTTAATTCACTTACGATATAGGCATACAAAGCAGCGCGACTAATCTGTTTAGGCGGGGCGCCACCGAGCGCATCGTTTTCGGTAGCAAAAGGCGGATTGGCAAATAAGTCCATCAGCACCCAGTATTGATAAGCCCTTAAAAACCTTGCTTCGGCAGCATAATAGCGTACATTAGTCGCATCGGTGCCGGTAATGCCTCGGCTGCTCAGTTCCGCGTCCGTGGACTGGCGAATGAATTCATTACAAAGCGTAATCTGATAGAGGGAACGGTAATAAATACCCTCCAGGAACACATTGGAGGATGACCAGCTCATGGTGTGGAAATCGGGAAGGCCGGCATCTTTAAAGCCTACTACAGCTTCATCGGTTGGCAATTCCTCCGCGCACCAAAAAAGTCTGAAAAAGTCGGATGTGCCCTCGTCAATTCCTCCTATATCCGGACTGCCCGTAGGGCCGTCATTGCCGGTAAGCGCGTAAGCCGAATATACTTTACCAATAGCCTGTAAGTAGCCTGCGGGGGTACTGTATACCTGAGCACTTGTCGTTTCCGTATTAGGGAGTAATATTTTATTTTTATTGCAGGACTCCATCATCGTAATGAATGAAAGAAATCCTGCTGTTAAAGCGATTTTTAAAAGAATATTTTTCATTTTTTCCTGAATTAACTTTCTGTTATAAACTAAGATTTAAACCCAGTACATAAGTGCGGGGCCTTGGATATGAATTATTATCAATGCCCGAAGATGTTTCCGGATCGACGCCGGTATAGTTGGTGATGATAAAGACGTTTTCCACGTTTGCGGACACTCTAAGATCACCGGCTCCTTTAAAGGGTTTGCCGAAGTTGTAACCAAGATGCGCATTGTCCATCCGCAAAAATGAGCCGTTCTCCAGCCAGTAATCAGACAATACGTCGTTACCATTACTGCCGATCATTCCACTTTTAAGAACGGAGGATGAGCCGTTGCTAGCAATTCCTACTGAATTTAAGATATGGTCTTCCGTACCGGTGACTGAAGCGACGTTATTGTAAACATAGTTACCGAGACTGGCGCGTGTGACAAACCCGATCATCCATTTTTTGTAACGAAAATCAGAGCTGAAGCCAAAATATTGTTTTGGATCAGGGCTTTTGGTGATATAAAGGTCGTTTTGATTAATGATGCCATCACTGTTGCGGTCAACGAACAAGCCGTCAACCGGTTTACCGTTTGCGCCATATACCTGCTGATAGACATAAAATGCATTGCGCGGGTAGCCTACGGAGTTTATTTGGATGTAATTGCCTGTACCACCAGATATACTCCCTGTTTGCAGACCGGAAGAAGTGGAGTTGGGATCGGCCGTTAGGTTGGTAATTTTATTTTGGTTGAAGGTAACATTAAAGTTAGCTGTCCAGTTGATATCCTTTTTGTCGATAATCACGCCATTAAGGTTCAGTTCAACGCCTTTGTTGGTCATGTTACCAATATTTCCCGTGATCTGGTTGCCAAAATTGGTTAGTGCCGGCTGGCTGATAAGCGCCAGCAAATTCCTGGTTTTTTTGTAATAAAAATCAGCGCTTCCCGTTACGCGGTCATTAAAAAATCCGAAATCAATTGCGGCATTAGTGGTTGCCGTGGTTTCCCAGGTACGACCCGGATAATAAGCGCCTGGGCGGTAGGTGTTTAAGAAAACGTTCCCAATTTGGTATCTGGCGGTCGAATTGCTTAAACTATAGTCAGAAAGGTAATCATAATTACCAATACCATCCTGGTTGCCGGTTACCCCATATTCCAGGCGTAGTTTTAAGGTTGAGATCACAGGATTATTTTTCAGGAAATCTTCCTGGTTGATCCTCCAGGCAAATGCGCCGGAAGGAAAAAACCCACTACGGTCTGCCGGGGCAAACTTGGTGGAATAATCATTTCTTAAGGTACCAGTCAGTATATATTTATCATCATATATATAATTTACCCTTCCATAAAAGGAAGTGAGTAAATATTCATTAATGCTTATTGGGAAATTCGGTATCGAAGTGGGATTAAGCACATCATTAGCAAAATATGAGGGGTTAGCATGGTTAGTCGTTTTATAATCCTGGGTAGAATAACCGGCTACTGCGTCGATTTGGCTCTTAATACTTTTGAAGTTTTTTGAATAACTTAAAAACCCCTCAAAGAGTCTATTATCGTAAGTTTCTTTGTAAGCGTTGTAATAACCGCTGTATAACACGCCATTCGCATCTTTATAAGTATCTAAATTGGAGGCGGCATAATCCGGAACAGTTTTTGAGCCCATGCCATTCGACCCGTCAAAACCCACGTTTACGTTTACATGAAGATCCGGAAAGAAATGCACTTTATAATCTAAGGCTAAACTGCTAATAGTGCGATAAACGTTGCTGTGGCTGTTTTCATCCTCCAATAAGCCCACCGGGTTTAGTATCGCGCTCGACTTTATGCCCGTAGTCGTTGTAGGATCCAAAAGTTCAAAAAAACCGCCATACTTGCTGTTACCGGAATATACCGGGTCAGTTGGGTTGAAACTAACTGCATAGTCGATGACATTACCATCGGTAAACCGCTGAGCTACCTCGGCGCCTTTAAAATTAAAATTGATCTTTAAATGATCGGTAAAGAAGCTTGGGCTCAAATTGACATCCCCTGTAAATCTTCGCATCGCGGAGGTTTTTACTACACCAGTCTGATCAGTATAACCGGCTGATATACGGTAAGGAACTATCCCGGCTGAACCCGAAACGCTGATATTATCATCAGTAGTTATACCCGTTTGATAGATTTCTTTCTGCCAATCGGTGTTAGCGGTCCCGAGTTGGCTTTTATAAGTGCCAGCTGTAGTATTATCATTAGCGTTTACATAATCACGAAATTGCGCGGCAGATAATACCGGCGCTTCCTTAGTGATGTTAGAGGCGGAAAGCTGGGTGGAAAAAGTGATCTGGGGCTTGCCGCTTCGTCCTTTTTTGGTTGTAATTATTATAACGCCATTTGAAGCGCGGTTACCATAAATGGCCGCCGCCGATGCGTCTTTCAAAATAGTAAAGGACTCTACATCATTAGGATTGATCATATCCAGCGGATTGGCTGATCCTGCAATAATATCGTTACTGACTGGCATACCGTCAATAACAATTAAAGGGTCATTGCTCCCGTTAATGGACGCTCCGCCCCGGATACGAATAGTACTGCCGGCACCGGGAGCGCCGCCATTTGAAATAATCGAAACACCCGCCACCTTGCCGGCGATCAGTTGCTCAGGAGTAGTTACCATCCCTTGTTGAAAATCTTTAGATGTTACCGTTGATATCGCACCTGTAACATCTTTTCGCTTTGTCGAACCGTAACCAATAACGACTACTTCGTTAAGTGACTCTGATTGAGGTTGGAGCAGAAACTCCAAACTGACCGCAACACCAGCCTTTACTGTAATTTGTTTTTGCTGCGGGATATAGCCTACAAATTGCGCTACAACTGTATAGACGCCGGGTAAAATGCCGGTTAGTTTATAATTGCCGTTCGCATCGGCTGCTGTACTTTGTTGTGTTCCGGCTATTTTTACAGTGCTGCCCGGCAATTCAGCACGCTTATCATCCAAAATTTTCCCCGAAATAGTACCTGTTTGCGCGAATGCGGCGCATGACAACAGTAAAAAGGAGAAGAATAATAAATATCTTTTTAAGTAATAATTTCTCATTTGATTCTTAGGTTTTATTAGAGCAATTGGTTTGCATTAAAAGTTCAGGTTTAAAGAAATAGGCGCGGTTTTAAGGGGGTGTGAATGCTGTCATGATTTTTAAAATTTAGTTTATAAAATTATATTGGTTAATGTGCTACAGTCCAACTAATTGTCATGACAGTATCGGCGTATATTTCATACACGCTAAATCTGAAGAAATAACTAATCGGTGGCTGGTTTATAAACCGCTGTTGGTTATTGAATAACGAACCAAATAACTGGCTCTGCTCAAATATTCCTCTAACACGGCGATACAAAAAAAGGATGCTAAAAAAAGGAATCCTAATTGTTTAACAATAAATACCCTAATTTAAAGTTTCAAAACATCAAATAGTTGATAATCAAATAATTGATAAATAAAAATAGCAAAATCGTTTAAAATTAATTTAAGGCCTTTAGGCGGTTTAACGTTACAGAAATTGCGTTTGTCGCGATCTGTCAAATGGCTGTTGCAAAAGCAGTTTGATTATTCTCACTGAAAAGTTGTGCCGCGGAATGGCGTAACGCAGGGAGAAATAAAATATTAAAAATGTTCTACCAACGAAAGTTATATTATCGGAACTACAAGTGTAAGCTTTCATAGATCTGATCATTTTACTTAAAAAACGTTTTCAAATGAAGGGGGAAAGGCATATTCGCACCTGGCGCATTTTAAGAATTAGTTGTTTCTGATGTTTATTTTTACTAAAGCCAGTGAAATCCTAATTAATTTATTGATCAGCTTTGGCGAATACATCGCCCTAAATGTCTTTTGCATTTGTTTAATTTAATCAAATTTTCTTTATTTACTTTTCCTTACTAAACTAAGTAATTAACAATGAACGAATTACAAAATATCGCCCTTATTATGGGAGTCATTTATTTAAAAAAAATAGTTTTTTAAATATCCATGTTAAATATAATTTTGTAATAACCATTAATAAAGCCAATAGGTATTTGACATCCGAAACAGCGGTTTCATAAATATTTTAGTTTTCGACAATATATAATTTATATGCAGAGACTTTTAAAGAAAATTTAGTCAAAGCAAACCAAGTCGCATTGCACTGAGCTTTGCTATTCATATTTTAATTATAAGACATCAATATGCGCACCCTTTGGCTCATTCTATTTTTTCATCTACTTACCACTTATACTTTTGCGGATAGTAAGCGGGATTCGTTATTTTCAATTTTAAAAATCGAGCTAGGCAAAAAAGATGAATACGACAATCAGAAAGAGGCTCAAATCAATCGTTTGAAAACAGCGCTTCACAAAATCAAATCCGAAGATTATAAAAGCCAATTCGATACCTGTGTTAAAATTTATGAAGAATACCGGGCCTATAAATATGATTCAGCCTACGTTTATACCCAAAAGCTATATGATCTGGGAATAAAATCGCATGATCCCAGCAGGGAAGAAAGTAGTAAATTAAGCATGTCCTTTATTTTACTTTCCTCCGGCAAATTTAAGGAGGCTTTTAATCTGCTTCAAAGCGTTAATAAAAAAAACCTAGAGCAGCGTACCCTGCAAGACTACTATTCGGTAATGAGCAGGGCCTATTTTGACCTGGCTAATTATGACAATGATGTCAAGTACTCTCCTGAATACAAATCAAAAGGTAATTTATATCTCGATTCGGCTATACAAATTGTAAAGCCCGGATCTTATGGGCAGGCTTTCATGATTGGGTACCAAAATTTTCAAAACGGAAATGATGAAGCTGCTATTCAACAATTTACAACATTACCCAGGCTACGTAATAAATATAGTATTCACCAGGAAGCGGTCATATCCTCCATTTTAAGTGAATTATATGAACGGACTAATCAACCGGATACCGCTATTGATTACCTGATTACCGCGGCGACCAGGGACATACAATCGTCTACTAAAGAGACTTTAGCCCTTTTTAACTTAGCGGAACTGGTGTCCAAGAGCGGAAATGTCGATGACGCCTATCTGTATATCCAGGAAGCATTGAAGGACGCCGAGTTCTATGGGGCAAGGCAAAGGCAGGTACAGATAAGCTCCATATTGCCATTGCTAACAGCGAATAAACTAAAATCTATGGAGAGCGAAAAAAAGCATTTTTTAGTTTATCTGTGTTCCACTGTATTTTTATCGCTACTACTCATCGGTGTATCCGTAATGTTATATAAACAGCTCCAGCACCGCAAGGCCAAAGAGGTCATTATTGAGCAAAATAGTTTGCGGTTAGAAGCTGTAAATAATCAATTGATAGAGGTCAATGAGCAGATGGCGCAGGCCAACAATAAACTGGACGAAGATGCCCATATTAAAGAAGAATACATTGGTTACTTTTTTAATATCATTTCTGGTTACATCTCTAAATTAGAAAAACTTAAGGTATCGGTAGAGGCTAAACTGATCCAAAGCAAAACGGATCAGATACAAAACGTATTGAATGAAATAGCGATACATAAGGAACGGGAGGAGCTTTTTAAAACATTCGATAAAGTGTTTCTTAAAATGTTCCCGAATTTCATCAGCTGCTTTAATGCCATGTTCAATAAAGAGGATCAGATCTGGCCGAAGGACCATGAGGCGCTTACTACGGATTTGAGGATTTTTGCTTTAACCAGGCTGGGAATAAATGACAGTGAAACAATAGGCAAAATATTGGAATATACGGCGAAAACCGTATATGTTTACAAGATGCGTCTTAAAGCCAAGTCCATCTACACTTCAGACGAATTTGATGAAAAACTGATGAATATAAAAATCACCAGTACAACCTTTAAAAAAGTGTTTGATTGAGATAAAGCATAGGATTAGTATTGTTTGGAATAATAAATGGAAACTAATCACCAAAATTCAGCGGCCTGGGAATAAGTTTCTTTGTGGTATCCATGAAAGCAATCCCCTTGTTCGACAAGGAGAAGTAATGGTCATGGAATCCAGTATAGTTCAATGTCAGCTCTAATCTCCCGCCGGTTACAATGTGATAGTTATTAGTCGGATCTTTCACCGAGAACGTATTCGAAACAGACACAATTCCAGGATCAAAAGAGCCGTTAGCTGTCTTGATGATAAATTGCGACGGATTAAGTTTCAACTCATATTTAGCGCTGTTTACTATCTTCGCTTTGAGAAATAGCCTGGCATTCACGGTAAAAACCTTCAAGCTGATCAGGACATGATAGATTGTCAGATCGCCATTAGATATGAATACCGCAGCATTTTTATTAGGTTTTCGCGCGTTGAGATCTGATGCTTTAGCACTTAAAGCTACAGCTTGTTCCAATTCGCCCTTGTTTTTCAATTCAAATATTTTGATCGTATTATTCAGCGCGTAGTTCTGCCGGTATTTTTTATAACTAACCTTATTCAGCGAAAATTTAAGTAATTCCCCGAAGACTTGCTTATTTCCCTGATGTATGAAATTCATCTTGATATAGTAAACAGAGTCCAGGTCGCCCTTGTAATTCGTTTCATTAAATATTGCTAAATTATTAACCGGGGAAAATTTGAATAGCATCGTTTGGATAGAATTTGGAAAGACAACAAGTTTGGCAGGATCGAACCAGGCAAGATCAGACCGGCTGTTGTCCGGCGTAGCAATTTGCAATTCCCCGGGGTTTATTTTCAGCGTATCGGCCGACCGGTTCATAATGTCAATTGCAAAAAGAAGTGTATCCCCTGTCCTGCTGGAACGCAACTGTACACTACATTTCACATTGGTATCGGAAAGGATGGGCTGCGAATCATTAAATAACATTGGATATTTCACCATGAGTGAATTGCTTGACCGGAAACTGCTTTTACTATGGCAACAAACCAACAATAGGATTAAACTTACTATACATAAATGATAAAGGCTATTTCTTTTCGCTTTACCCATCAATAAATTTCTGATCATAAATCATTATAAAAATGTGACGTCTTGGCATCTATTGCAAAATTTGCTGCAGGTATATCAATCTTCCCTGGGCGTCCATCCCCTGAATGGTGACTTTGAACTTCTTAGCTGTACCTGAATTGTAAAACCGAAATTTCAGCTCGCTATGGCTGTCTGTGTTTAGGTCGTGATTCCAATACAGGGTTAGCCTGTTATCTTTTGATATATCGCCCTTTGTCCCTCTTTCCGTATAATCCGGAGAGCTAAATTCACGCGTAATACTAAATCCGTTAAATAGGTAGTGATCAAAATTATCTGCCAGACCGGCTACCCTTTTTACTTCGTCCGTGTTTTTCTTGGTATAGATCATAATAGCGCCTTCATTCCCGCCGTTAAATGGCGCAAACCAAACCGGCGGCGGCATAAACCGGATCAGGGCTACATCGTTTAAAGTCATATCTGATATGGAAGTGTACTGGACCAAAGCTTCATTTACGTAAAAATAGGGTAAGCTATTTTTAGAGCTTAGCTTCTGCAATGTATTGCCACCACGATATACGAAGATTGGTTTGTCGGCATCGCCATAAATCTGCAAGCCCGGGAACCTTCCCTTCATATATTCGATGAGGCTCATATCCACTGTGGGATTATTAACCAGGTCGAGCGTAAATTCACGGTCAGAAGTATATTTTGGCGAAACGTGCTGAGCGATCAATCTTTCTACTGGCGTAACTTTTTTGTCTTTTACTTCTACTGTTTTCAGCACGATGCCGTTTGCGAAAATTCTGCCCTGTTCCTGTTTTCTGGCTGCAGAAAGATAATATCTTGTAAGCGAGGGAACGGGACGGTCTTCAAAGGCAATCCCTTTTACATTTTTTAAACTATCATTAAGACTCGTGAAAATTTGGATGGGCAGCTTTTTGACACGATTTTTTTGATCTACTTCCTGCAAGTAAATATCCGAAACGCCCTTATCAGGAAAATCTTTGATGATAAATCTCCCTGCACTGTCGGGCGTTAAATAACCTATTGATTTGGCAGAATCCTGTCCAATCATCATTACTTTAATATTCAATCTTTTCTGAGCAGCAGGGAGGCTTTTAAAACCATTTATTTTGCCAGCGACATAAGCTGACCGCTCCACCGGATGCTGAATCGTAAAGTTTTCATTACTTAATGTCTTCTGCCACGAAAAATGCCGCCAGCCATTCGTCAGCATCACCAGGTCCAATTGCCGGGCAAGCGAATCACTTTCATTTTTAAAATAATATCCCGGGTCACATACCTTTCCCTTTAATTCAGGGCTTAACAATAGCGCCGAGAAGATATTTTGCTCGCTTTCAACTGTAAAGGCATCTCCATCTGTCACGGCAACTGAAAAGTTGCCCGCCACAGGATTCCCTGCTTCATCGCTGATTAAAGCCGTAAAAGCGTTAATAGCCCTGGGCAAAAAAGAAAGCGTGTCCGTTTTCAACCTCGTGCTTTGCAGGTCATGTTTGTTTATAAATACGATCCGCTCCGCTTGCGGTAAACCCCGGTCGTCAAAAACTGTTAATTTTAATATCCCGGTTGAAAAAATGCTGTCTAATAGATCAAACCGGTTAATTCCGTTGGATAAGTGTAGCGGATAAATAAATAGCTGGCCATTATTCTGAATTGCTGAGAGCATACCATTTTGAAATTGATCCTTTGGGCCCGAAATGCCAATTTCAAGATGAACGGCATTCGTTTTCTGTGAAACCCTTAAAGCTATTCCAGCGGCTTTCGCTGCAGGTAATTTTAGATTTTGCCAGCTCCCATCGGGAAAACGAATATTAGCGGTGTAAACCCGGGCCGCGGAAACCGCCATCGCAAAGTCGCCCATACCATTATGCGTCGTACTTATCTTCAGGCTTGATTTATTCAGATCATCTTTTACTGTGCCCTCAACGTCTGCCGGTAAGCCATTTTCATCTGAAGCATAAAATGCAATCCTCGAGACGTTCCCGTCAACAAGGTTGCCGCCCTCGGGATAAAACATCATCCGATACGTTTTTTTTATGGCTTCCTTATTATTCCGGACTAATGTGGAATCTGAGAGGTTACCGATATAAATGCGTTGCTGGTAATAGGCCTCTTGGTCGAAGTTCATCATCCAGGAGGTAAACGCGCTTAATTGATACCATCCTGCTTTTAGTTTTTGGCCAATATCTATATTACCGTTTGCCTTTCCATCTATTAAAGGATGCATATTTTGAACAATCAAATTGCCCGCGGTATCAGTTAACCGCACATAGATTATCTTACTTATAGTGCTGGGCTTTCCGTAAGATAAGGCGTAAACTTTATACCATATGGTTTCTCCGCTACTATAATAATCCTGGCTGGTGTGAACAAATACTTTTTCCTTCGGATATTTGCTGTACCAGGATTTCAAAGAGCTTTTCAGATGCGTCTCAAATGTGTCAGACGGGCTTTGAGCATTCAAAGCATTATTATCTTGCTGTCCAAAGCAAGATAAATTTAGAATTACAAAAAAGACGGGCAGAAAAAACTTATAGGCAGATGGCATTTTTCAAATTTTTGAAGCAGCAAATTGGGAACTGATTTTGATAACTAAAGTCATTTTTAATTTACAAAGCTAACCTTTGCAGGCCTTTCCAAATTGATTTTAGCACTTTCAATTCAATTAAATTATTTTTTAACTATAGACCAGGGGTAGTCCGTGTTAACCCCTGATCTTAAAGCCTTACAGTGATTGACCACTATTCAGTAGACCAAATGGAATAACTATTTGCCGGGGCAGAGATAGTCACCGTTTTGGAGCTGCTAGTAGTAAGAGATCCGGTTACATTTCCGGTGTAATCTTTAATCGTTTTACTCTGCCAGTTGGTCGTAATGGAACGGGATAGCGTAGAGCCCAAATTGTTGATATAAATCACGAGTCCCGGGCTTCCGCTCATTTTTGCAACATACTCGTCGCTGTCCGCATAGAGTACAGTAGTTGTCCCCGCTGCCAGATTTTTGTTGATCCAGATCAGGTTGTTCAGTTTATCCTTGCTGAGCCATTGTTCATAGTCGCTGTAGAAGATACATGGTGTCCCTTCGTGAGCAAGGATGAAGGCATAGGCGGAAAGCTTATTGGTATAAATATTATCGATATCATGATTGGCAACAAAAGTAACCGCGTGAGAGGGATTGCTTTTGCAAAGCATACCATAAGTGCTGAGCGCGGTCAAGTCATCATTTACAAAAGCTTCCTGCAAGGCATAGTAACAAGGAAAGTCAAAAGCGCTTGCTGTAGAGCCTTCGGCGGTGATCCAGTTTTGAACGTTTGTTACGCTGCTGTCCCAAAATTCCCCAACGGCAAATCCACCAACGGCAGTTAGCCAGTTTTGGACCACCCATGGGTGGTAACCTGCCACATAGTCAAAGCGCCAGCCGTCATAGCCCATGGCCTTATAGGTTTGGGCAATAGAATTGGAATTAGCATAGCACCATCCTGCATCGTAGGGATTAGCGTGACATAAGTCGGGATAAGATTTAAAAACACCTTCATCTGACGTTTCGTAAGTGCTGGGATGAAAATCATTATACCCGCGGTTAAACATGCCGGACGCGGGCAGGAACGAGGTATTCGTATTTGTACCCGTATTGGGATTCGCCTGCGAAGAGCCACCCGCGCAATGATTGATGACGATATCTGCATATACCTTCAGCCCTGCAGTATGCGCATCGCCAATTAAGGTAGTCAGGTCGGTTTTTGATCCGTATAACGTTTTGGTGGTGCCCATTTGATTGTAATTCCCAAAATCGAAGTAATCAAAGGGATCATAACCCACGGAAAGCGCACCGCTTTGGCATTTACAGGACGGCGGCAGCCAAACCGCGGTAATGCCTGCGCTCGCCCAGGCTGATACTTTTCCCTGTAAAACCGTCCACCAGGTGCCCCCGCTGGGCACATTCCAGTAAAAGCCCTGCATAATGATATTTTTCCCTGCGATGACACTTAAATTCGAGCTATAATTCAAGCCTTTTTTTAACATGACCGGGTTGGTAGCCTTGTCTTTAGAACAGGAATCAAACAATAGTATCAATAATAACAGCGAAAATGCGGTCGCGTACCTTCCGAAGGTATGCCTTAAGGAAAGAAAATGTGTTTTCATAAAATTTAGTTATAGGTTTATAATTTAGTTGGTTAAAAACGTCTCATACCAGTTATCACCGCTAACCAGATATCATTAACCGGCAGGGAAAAAAACGGGGAAAATTAATCCAGAAAAAAATTATTATAATTGGCTTTTCTAATAATTAATCAAAATTACAAGGAATGTCATTCCATATTGGAGTGCAGGAACCGTGAGCCGATTTATTTATTTATAATTTAAAAAAAATGACTAAATAAGCAGTCGTTCAGGCTATTAAGTATTTAACTATTAGTTATTTATAAAATATCGGGATCAATATTTATTTAAAAAAATAAGCTTAAATAACCCGTTTCCCCGTTCTATAATAGATTAGAACGTGCTGGTTCGACGTCAGAAAAAGTTAAATCATTTCCCATAAAAACCGCTGATCCGGCGCATTATGGAAGAATTATTTTAAATAATTAATAGCTCCCGCAGGATTTACCTAAAAACATCAAAAGGGTCTAAAAAGTTAAAAAACGCGGATCTGTTATCAGCCCAAACTATATAAATCATAAAACGCCGCCTGTTTAACAACCCAACAGTGGTTTTAATTTTTAAAAAACCAAATATGGTCCTCCATAAATATATCGACCAATATGCCACAAATACCTGATGTCAGGCGGGTGAAGGGATTGCCAGGCAGCGCAGCATATGGCAATTCTGTAGCACGAAAGGCGACAGGTTTTTGTAACACGTCTGGGAAATGTGGAGAGAAGTGAAGCGAAGCTAACGCCAAACCTTATTTCCCGGATAGGCCAAACTGGTTATTGCGGCGGCATCGTTGTGCAAAACGCGCAGACCGCAGGTAGTTTCCAAAAGGATTTAACTGGTGATACTTTTACTCGTGCGGGAATCAAATGAGGCACCATGTCTGTTATATTGATTTAGATACCATCCTCATTCATAAAAAGACGAGGCTGTTTACATGTCAATCCTGAACAGGAATCCTTATGAATTAAATAAAAGAATAATAACGGACATTACAGGTTGAAATGCTGTTGAACCTGTCCACCACATTCTGGCGCAAAGCATTTATGTGGCAAAGACTAGGAAATTTGATCACGACTTTCGGGCATATGTCATTAAATTGGTTAAGAAAAAAATATTGACCATAATAAAATAATGGCTAAGTAATTGTAAATTAGCGTTTAAATCACCTATTGCTTTCACAATTATGCTATCTCCCCTATCTCAAAAGGCGACAAAATATCCGATGGGATTTTGTACCGTTGTTTTAATGATTGCCTTGTTTGGGACTTCGGTTTACGGCCAGCAACAGTTTCATAACCGCTATCAGTTCAAGGCAAAGAAATTTAACACCTCCAGGACTAAAACGCCTGCCGGATTATATAAAATCCCTCAAACGCCTAAAGGCCAGGATGTGATTGTGGGCTACGCAAATATTGCGGGAAAGGTCACCCCCATCCATAAAGCGCCCTATCTTCCTATTGTAGTTCCAGCTAACAGTATGCTGATCAATGACATTCCAACATTAAAGGGCCACTATTTATATGGCCTTATTGATCGCAGAACCGATGATACCTTATTTATTCATTTTTGGTACATTAATCCGGCGAAAGACCCTGTTCAACTGAAAGGCAGTAAAACCTATATCAACAGTGCCTATAATGATACCACATTTGCTTATTATATCGGTGATGATAACTGGAGGAAATTTGATGTGCCGTTCAATTTCTGGATGCTGACCGCAACCGCGATACCTTACGCTATTGATTTAAAGACAGGCAAGACAAATGCCAATATACTTGATGTGAACCTGGCTTGTTTTTATGTAACCGGCCGCACCAGGTTTTATAAGAATACTGATATCGATCCGAGAAATATCTATTTCGGTATCGGTCCTTTTATCGGCTTAAAGCCGGTTGCGGACGATACGGATGCAAGTAAGGCGTTCTCATTTACTTATGGGGCATCGGGATTATTCTCCATTCACGGTGTAAATATCGTTGCTTCATTCGGACTGGAAAAATTACACACCAATCCTTATGTGGGTCTTGGCATCGGGTTTAGCCTGGTCAATTTATTCGATCCAACGTCAGCTTTTTAAATTCAAAACACTTAAACCATGAACATAAGAAATTTAACCATCAGCCTGCTTTTCCTGGCTTTGCCCGTACTTTGCCATGCGCAGGCGTTTGTACCGTCAGCGCCATATAGTATGTCCGTCCTTACCGCTTTTAAACAATATACCAATGCCAACTGTGCCGCCGTGTCTGTAATCAAATGCGGGCTGGGGACTTTTGGTGCAGATGGAATAGCCCAAATTGATAATAGCGCAGATCCGATAAAAGTTACATTTCGGAACCACCAGCAGGTTCTGGTGAGTTCTGCGGAGCTTCAAATGGCAAAAGATTCCGCCAGGTTATTTTTGCTGAACAGTCCTGCATTGTATAACGAGGCCTATATTCTTTATGCGGCAATGGCTAAGATGGCCGTTGTTCTATCCCATGATCCCCGGTTCCTGCCCTGCAAAAATTACAACAGCGCACTTTATTTCCTTGATGGGACATTAACGGGCGGTGTAAATTCGAACGACCTCGCTGCCTTGCTTGGCTTAAAAGCAGTTACAGAAAACAGCCGAAATACCAGCCTCAATT
>Ga0302307_10001291_pt1 | contig 15749 bp, 12 predicted proteins | sample III_Palsa_E3_2_FD_200530 | JGI IMG/M metagenome (GOLD analysis project Ga0302307, IMG submission 200530) | Peat permafrost microbial communities from Stordalen Mire near Abisko, Sweden - III_Palsa_E3_2 | ecosystem: Environmental > Terrestrial > Soil > Palsa > Peat permafrost | place: Sweden... | reverse complement strand
GAGATGGTCGGCACTACGCGGTCACGGATCAGCTTTTTCATGAATTGTTTTCGCAATCTTGGATTCATCAGTTACAACGGCCGCATCCAGGTACATAAATCGCTCTTAAATATCTTCTTGCTCGACAAATTGCTTGAGTACGACTCCCAAGCTCCCCGAATTCCTCCTGCCTCGGAAGCTCTTCCGGAGCGGTCGACCAGCAGGCTTAGAGGATGAGCACAATTGAACGGTATGTTGATTTGCGCAATGGAATACTTGGTCGAGTCCTTTAGTTCGTTCTCACGGAAAGGCAACAATGCCCAATGCCAAAGTGAAGCTACTGATTGTTGACGATGAAGTTTCAATTCGAACGTCTTTGTCAGAGCTCTTTTCCGCACTCGGATATTGCGTTCGATCTGCCGGGGACGGACGCTCTGCACTGTCGGAGATCCAGCGGGAGATTCCCGAAATCCTCCTCTCCGATCTCAACATGCCGGGCATGTCTGGCTTTGAATTTCTCCCCATGGTTCGTAGCCTGCTTCCGGAAATCCATGTGGTCGCGATGAGCGGCGCATTTTCAGGCACCTGTGTGCCTCCTGGGATTGTAGCCGATGCCTTCTTTGCGAAAGGCTCAGATCCGGCATTCTTGATCAAGACCGTAGAAGCCATGACTCAAACGGAGCGCACACCTTCGCGACAGCGGAGCATGGAATACCCTACGCGGATTTCAACTGCTCGTGCCGTTCCCTTGTCGTCCGTGAGGGCGGTGTCCCTATCAGCTGGCTCATGATTTGTCAGCACACTTAGGAGGTGAGGGAGCAGCCTCTCCTCCTTGTTTTGCCCGCTCGCCTTGATGTCGCACCTGCCGTTGATGCGTGAACGCTTTGATTCGCTTTGGCGCACAAACCGTGATCCCGACTGTGCAGTCAATGTCAATCTTTGATGAACTTGATCCCCTCGTTGAGGGTTACTAATGCAGTTACTAGCGCTTGTGAGGTCCAACTGCTGTGACCAAGTCAATCGATCACAATCTGAACAGCGCAAAACACGTCGTGATTGTGGGGGGTGGTTTCGCCGGGCTGAACTGTGCCCGCAGGCTCGCTGCAAACCCGAATGTTCGGATCACGTTGCTCGACAAGAATAACTATCAGCAGTTCCAGCCGCTGCTCTACCAGGTCGCCACCGCAATTCTCGCTCCCAACAATGTGGCCTTCAATTTGCGCGGCACGCTTTTAGGCCACCCCAATTTAGATGTGAAAATGGCGGAGGTCGTCTCTATAGATCTCAACGCACATAAGGTGGAAACAGCTCAGGGGCAGCAATACCAAGGTGACTTTCTGGTGCTGGCTGCCGGCTCGCGGGCAAACTTTTTCGGTACACCCGGAGCGGACAAGCACAGCTACCCGCTGTACTCACTGCGCGATGCCGAGCTGCTACGCTCACGCATCCTGGCCATGCTCGAATCTGCGGATCGCGACCCGTCGCTCCTTGCAAAAGGAGCGCTGAACTTCGTCATCGTAGGAGCTGGCCCTACGGGCACAGAGATGGCAGGTGCGTTTGGGGACATGCTGCAATCATCGCTGAAGAGCAGGAACCGCGACAAGGCGTACAAAGATCTTGGTGTGGACCGTGCGCAGATCCTCCTGGTGGATGCCGGCAATGCAGTTCTCAGCACCTTTTCCCCTTCGGCTCAAGCATATGCCGCCAAAATGCTTGAAGAACGAGGAGTGCAACTTCGCCTGGGTATAAAAGTGAAGGAGGTCGGGGCTGGGCACGTGGTGTTCTCAGACGGCACCAGGATTCTGACGCGGACTGTCATCTGGGCAGGAGGGCTCAAGGCGGTGTCCTTATCAAGCAACCTGGGGATCATCACGGGGCATGGAGGTCGCATTGATGCTCAAGCAGACCTCACGGTGCCTGGTCTAAAGGGCGTTTATGCCCTCGGGGACTTCGCCAATATCACAGGCAAGGATGGTAAACCGCTGCCCCAACTTGCCTCTGTGGCGGAACAGTCTGGCAAGTGTTGCGCGAAGAATATCTTGTTGGACATTGCGGGAAAACCTAGAGACTCATTCCAGTATTTTGATAAGGGCATCATGGCGATGATTGGACGTAACTCGGCGGTGGCCGAAGTCGGCGAGCATCGCCACGAACTCCACGGCGCAATCGCCTTCGCGGCCTGGCTCGGAGTACATGCTGCTCTGTTGTCTTCCACCCGCGCGAAGATCGAGGCCTTTGTCGAATGGGCCTGGGACTATTTTGGAGCGGCCCGCGGCGATGCGGTTCTTGACCGGACCGAAGAATTGCAGATCAACTGGGAAAATGACGGGGAAGAACGCGCCTCCGCAGCATCGGCCGCAAGTACCAAAGCAGAGAAGGCGCTTTGACGATTCGAGCCGCTTGTCTGGTCCTTCCACGCCAGGATGTGAAATTGAGATTCAAATCGCGGCTTCCCTGGGCAGTCGCCTTCTCGTTTTCTCGCGCCATCCAGCAACCTGCCGGGGAGATTTGGAAGGGCCAGGAAGGCAACGTGCGGCCGCACAGCAGGCTTTGTATCACCGCGCGCGTTGCAATCGGGCTTCGCGCCAGGGCGATTACTCTGCCGCGATGGAGAAGAAATGACGGGAAACAGGCACAACAACCGGGAAAGAATTAGTGGCGACGCCGGTGAACCGGAACCGGGCCCTTACCGGAAGCGTATGCATCGTGACTGGCGCTTTGGATAGGTGCAGTCTTGATGTTTGCGGCGATTTCCATTTACGTTCTCATCGGCGACCTGGCATGGGTTCCACGGGGCCATCGGCAAGCGGGGATGCCTGCAAGTGCGGCGAATTGAATCCACACTTCCAACTGCCTCAGCGATCGGGACTTCCCAGCCAGGATGCTGGTGATAACAGTAGTTGCAATGATTGCAAGACCTCATCGAATGGAAGCCGGGTGACGAACCGTGAGTCAAATGCCTTTATATCCCTTGCGTTTCGAGCCGATCTATCAGTATCGGTTGTGGGGTGGCAGGCGCTTGTCTGGTCTGCTCTCCGCGCCGCTTCCCGGTGACGGTCCTATTGGCGAAGCGTGGGTACTCAGCGACCGCGACGATCATCAAAGTCAGGTTGCCAATGGACCACTGAAGGGCCAGACTATCGGTCAATTGATGGAACAGTATCGAACGCAACTGATGGGTAAACTGGGTCCGCGCTTCCATCGCTTTCCGCTGCTCCTAAAGTTTCTTGACGCGCGCGAAATGCTTTCCGTACAGGTACACCCCAGCGATGCCTACCCAGTCCTGATTCCAGCAGGCGATACAGGGAAGACCGAAGCCTGGGTCGTGATTGAGGCAGAGAGGGAAAGCCAAATATATGCGGGCTTAAAGCCAGACACGACTGCCGACGGTCTACGGCGTTCCCTCGAAAATGGAACCATCGCGGATCATCTGGCGGCTATTGTCCCCAAGCCGGGAGATGCCATATTCATCCCTGCGGGAACGGTTCACACTTTGGGCGGCGATATTGTCGTCTTTGAGGTCCAGCAAAACAGCGACGTCACATTCCGCCTTTACGACTGGGGTCACGTCGACGCGAAGACTGGAAAACCACGGCCGCTTCAGGTCGATCAGGCATTTGCTTGCATAGATTTTGAAGGAAGCGCGTTTGGCCTGGTCGCGCCTCGCGTAGAGACCACCACGCCTGTTGAGCGCGAGAGGATCTTTGATTGCGAGCCATTCCGGCTGTGGCGATTGCTCGGTCAAGCGCCCTTCCCAGTTGGCGCCGCGGCAGAGCCACGTGTGGTGGTTTGCATCGCGGGCTCAGGACAGGTTGAGCACGGCAACACCCCTTATGCAGTAGGCAAAGGAGACGTGTGGCTCTTGCCTGCAGAGGCCGGAGTGTGTACTTTCCGACCCAGCCAGGAAGTAACTCTGCTGGAGATTGCAATCCATGGATCCTAAGGAATTGACGACAATACGATGGTGCAAAGTGCGGAATGTCACTCTGACTTCGCGAACTATCTGGGGTGGGGATCAATGAAGAAACTCATTGTGTTCGATCTGGACGGAACTCTGGCGCCCAGCAAGTCGTCCCTGGCTCCCCAAACGGCAGCGTTATTGCATGACCTCTTAGCCATCATCAAAGTAGCTGTCATCTCCGGAGGCGCGTGGACCCAGTTTGAAAAGCAGCTTCTTACCGATCTTCCTCAAGGCAGTCTCCTCGCGAATCTGTCCCTGCTTCCAACTTGCGGGACAAAATTCTTCCAATTCAAAGGGAAGTGGACAGAACTTTATTCAGAGGATCTGACAGCGGAGCAAAGAAAGAAAATCATCGATTCCCTTAACCAGGCCGCCGCTGAATCGGGCTTTCACGCCGAGAAGGTTTGGGGAAAAGTAATTGAGGACCGGGGAAGCCAGGTCACATTTTCCGCATTGGGTCAGCAAGCTCCCTTGGCGGAAAAGGAGAAATGGGATCCTGATTTCGCCAAGCGGAAGAAGATCACTGCGATCTTGAAAACCCTTATCCCTGAGTTCTCCGTCCGCATGGGCGGCGCAACCTCGATCGACGTGACCAAGCCTGGCATCGACAAAGCCTACGGGATTGGAAAGCTGAAAGACATTCTTCACGTCTCTTTGAAAGAGATGGTCTACATCGGGGATGCCTTGTTCCCCGGCGGGAACGATTATCCGGCGGAACAGGCTGGCGTTGTGTCGATTCCTGTTAAAGGACCGGACGATACCAACCTCGTCATCAAGACAATCATCGCTTGCTTGGGCGATAAGTGAGCGTGCGCTTGCGAGGAGATTCGATGAGTGGATTCAAGTTGAAACGCCTGGGGATGATGATGGAGCCGGAGCCAGGCAATCCCAATGAGGTGGAGGGCGTACTGAATCCGGCTGCGGCTCGCGGAACCGACGGTCAGCTTTACTTGTTCCCGCGCCTGGTCGCGAAAGGAAATTATTCGCGCATAGGCATAGCGCGAGTGAAATTTAGCGAGGCTGGCGATCCGACAGGCGTCGAGAGGCTCGGCATCGCACTTGAGCCGGAAGCCGATTATGAGCGCCGGCCCAACGGCGGCGGCGGCTGTGAGGATCCCCGAGTCACTTATGTAAAATCTCTTCAGCGATACGTCATGTCTTACACCGCGTTCTCGGCCCAGGGTCCGCGCATAGCCCTGGCCATATCGGAGGATCTCTTTCACTGGGAGCGCCTCGGTCTCGCAACCTACGCGCTTTGGCACGGCATCGAATTGGGCAACGTGGATGACAAAGACGCCAGCCTCTTCCCCTTCGCAATTCCAAACCCATCCGGGCATCCGGAACTGGCGATGCTTCATCGTCCGCTCTTCCCCGGCACTCGACCGGAGGAAACTGCCTGTTGTCCGACTTCCCGCGAGGTGGATCTCGATCGGGAAAGCATCTGGATTTCCTATTGCCCAATGGCCTTGCGGGGGCATGACCCCAATCGCCTTGGCAGGTTTACCTCCCATCATCGCTTGGCGACTCCAGTGTCGCCCTGGGAGAGGCTCAAGATAGGCGCAGGCACGCCCCCGATTATGACCCGCCACGGGTGGCTGATTCTCTATCACGGCGTCCGCGAACTAACGCAACCGAATGCCTCTGAGCACCATCTTTGCTACTCGGCCGGTGTGATGGTGCTCTCGAAGGAGCATCCACAAATGATCCGCTATCGGTCGACGGAGCCGGTGCTGACACCCGAATTGCCGGAAGAATGCCACGGGACTGTCGCCCACGTCGTGTTCCCTACCGGCATCGATCGGCGCGACGATCTAGGCGCCCCTGATCGCTTGGACGTCTACTATGGGATGGCCGACAACCGGATCGGCGCGGCGCGTCTCGACGTTCCGGCCGAGCTGCCCCCGGATGCAGTCGCCGACTCAGCGAACGCAATGGCATGATGCGCTCAACGTCGAGAACAGCCTGCCTCATTTCGATTTCTTCCGGAACCGCTTAACTGTCGGTGAACATCGCTTTCCCGGGATGCCCCTTGGCCAGCGGTGCAGGAGCAGTGGCATCGCTGAAGTCCTTCGTCCACTGCCAATTCCTGATCTCCGGCATATCCTCCAGATGTTCACGGATATAGTCGTGGTGCCGGATCAATTCCTGGTTGAAGAATCTGATCGCATTCTCAGCTTGCAAACGCAGGCGGGGGATATGCTTCAACGCGTCCAGCGCAAGGTGGAAGCGGCTCATCTCATTCAGCACGACCATGTCGAAGGGTGTAGTGGTGGTTCCATGGTCCATATAGCCGTGCACATGGAAGCGGCCCTCGTTGGCGCGCCCATGAACCAGGGTGTGAATGAGCCAGCGATTGTTGTGGAAAGCGAAGACCACCGGCGCCTTCTCAGTGAACAGTGCGTTGAACGACATTTCGTCCATCCCATGCGCATGTTTGTCTGGAAACATCAGGGTCATCAGGTCCACTACATTGACAACGCGCACGTTGATACCCGGCACATGTTTTTGCAGCAGCCATGAGGCCGCGCAGATTTCAATGGTCGGCACGTCGCCGGCGCAGGCCAGCACAACATCCGGCTCGCTGCCTTCGTCGTTGGTCGCAAATTTCCACGTTGACGCGCCTTTCGAGCAGTGATCGAGAGCCTCGTTCATGTTCAGCCATTGCAACTGCGGCTGCTTTCCGCAAGTGACCACATTGACGTAATTGCGGCTGCGCAGGCAATGGTCGAAAACACTCAGCAGGCAGTTTGAGTCCGGTGGATAATACACGCGGATGACTTCACCCCTGCGCTCCAATGCATTGACTACGTATCCGGTTGCCTGATGGCTAAAGCCATTGTGGTCGTTGCGCCAGGCGTGACTTGTGAGCAGAACATTCAGAGACGCGAGCGGTCTGCGCCAGGGAAACTCGCGGCATTGCTCAAGCCACTTGGCATGTTGCGTAGTCATTGAGTCGACCACCTGCGCGAAGGCCTCGTAAGATGACCACATACCATGGCGACCCGTAAGCAGGTAGCCCTCAAGCCATCCCTGGCAGAGATGCTCGCTCAGCACTTCCATCACGCGGCCATCCGGGCCGAGTTCATCGTCGATCGAGACAATTTCGGCCATGGAGCAACGCTTGGTAGCCTCGAAGATGGAATTCAGACGATTGGAATTCGATTCATCGGGGCAGAACATGCGAAAGTTTGCCGGATTCATTTTGAAAATGTCACGGAAGAAATCACCCAGTTTGCGCGGAGCCTCCGCCAGAACCTGACCGGGGCCTGGAATCTCCAGCGCGTAGTCGGTGAAATCGGGCAGCGCGAGAGTGATCAACTCCCGACCGCCATTCACATGCGGATTTCCGCCCATGCGGCGGTTGCCAGTAGGCGAGAGAGCCGCGAGTTCATCGAGGAACTTGCCGCTCTTGTCGAACAGTTCTTCGGCTTTGTAGCTCTTCATCCATGCTTCAAGAATCTTGAGATGCTCAGGATTGTCACGGACCGATGCGAGCGGAACCTGGTGCGCGCGGAATGTGCCTTCAATGGGGATTCCGTCCACTTCCTTTGGGCAGGTCCACCCTTTGGGCGTGCGCAGGATGATCATGGGCCAGACGGGCTGCACCTTGAAGCCGTTCTTGCGCGCCTCCTGTTGAATGCCGCGAATCTCGGCATAGCAATCGTCGAGGGTTTGCGCCAGCAGTTGATGAACGATCTCCGGTTCGTCGCCTTCGACAAAGTAAGGCTTGTATCCCCGCCCCACATAGAGAGCCTTCAAATCCGCGTCGCTGGTGCGTGCCTGGGCAGTGGGGCCAGAGATTTTGTATCCATTCAGATGAAGGATCGGCAACACGGCGCCGTCGCGCACCGGATTGACGAAGTTGACCGACTTCCAGCTTCCTTCCAGTGGACAGGTTTCAGATTCGCCGTCGCCAACGATGCAGGCGACAATCAGGTCTGGATTATCGAATGTCGCACCGAATGCGTGAACCAGAGAGTAACCAAGCTCTCCGCCCTCGTGCATGGAATTCGGTACGTGCGGCCCGCAGTGGCTGGGCACGCCGCCCGGTGTCGAAAACTTACGAAACATAAGCCGCAGTCCGTCTTCATCGTGCGTAATCTCCGGGTGAACCTCGGTGTAAGAACCCTCGAGATAAGAACAGGCATTCAGCGAAGGGCCTCCGTGGCCCGGACCCGAGATGTAAATGATGTCCGCATCGTGCTCTTTGATTAGCCGATTGAGGTGAATGTAAATGAGATTCTGTCCGGGCGAGGTTCCCCAATGGCCCAGCAACCGCGGCTTGATCTGCGATGCCTTGAGCGGCTCGCGCAGGAGGGGATTCTCGAAGAGATAAATTTGGCCGATGCACAAATAATTCGCTGCGCGCCAATAGCGATTCATTTTGTCCACCATCTCAGGCGAGAGCGGCCCCTTGGGCCTTTTAGCTTTCTCTTCGTTTCGGCCGTCTGCTGCAATTGCGGTCGACAAAGTTACATCGAAGATGAAGCCGGATGAATTGCCATACTGATCGAAATTCTTGCTGAAGGTTTGAGGCGTGTCATCCTTCTCAACTTTGATGGGGAGTTCAGTGGTAGCCATTTTGACAATTCCTTTCGATCTCTCAGTAGTTGCTAACAGCGCGGCGGGGTGGGCAGGCGCCGGCTTTCGCGTGCCTGCCGACAATGAAACTCCGGCGTCATTTCGCCAACATCTTTTTGTTGGCGAGTAGTTCAAGGTGCCGCTTCTCTGATGTCTTGGGATAAGCCATCTTCAGGTCCCCGAGCGCATCCAGAACGATTTGCGAAACGATCAGCCGTGCGTTTTCCTTGTCGTCAGCGGGGACGACGTACCACGGCGCATGGTGGGTGCTGGTCGCGTGAAGGCAGTCTTCGTAGGCCTTCATGTAGTGCTTCCAGTATTTCCTCTCGTGAATGTCGGAGGTGCTGAACTTCCAGTTCTTGTCCGGCTCATCGATCCGCGCAAGAAATCGCTTTCGCTGCTCGCCCTTCGAGAGGTGCAAGAATATCTTGACAATTTGCGTTCCATTGCGATTAAGGTGTTTCTCCACATCCGCGATGGAGTCATACCTTTGCTTCCAGATGTTCTTTTCGTCGCGCAGCTCCTCAGGCAGTCCCTGGGCACGAAGAATCTCCGGGTGCACCCGAACCACCAGCACCTCCTCGTAATAGGAACGGTTGAAGATGCCAATCCGGCCGCGCTCAGGAAGGCGGCAGGTGGTGCGCCACAGAAAATCATGGTCGAGCTCTTCGACGCTGGGCTGCTTGAAACTGAATACCTCGCATCCTTCAGGGTTGACGCCCGACATGACGTGACGGATTGCCCCATCTTTTCCCGCGCCATCCATGCCCTGAAAAACAAGGAGCAGCGCATACTTGTGGGATGCGTAGTGAAGGTTTTGCAGAGAACTCAGCCTTTCAATGTGCTGCTGCAACAGTTGCTTATATTCCTTCTTCGACTTTGTGAAGGATTCGACAACTGTCGGCCATTGGCTGAGGTCGACTTTCTTGCCCGGCGGCACGCGGAAATCCTTGGAGCTGATTTTTATATCCAATTTGTCAGTCATGCCCGCATCGTCGTTTGCTCGTGCTTATTTGTGGGATTCTTGTTCCTCAAGTTCCGGATGCGCTTTCTCCCAATCCTGAACGGATTGAACGTCCTTGCGCCTTAGCTCTTCGTAGAGTTCATGGACTCGTTTGACGAGTTGTGGCGTTGCATCAGGCTGCGGCTTGTCTTTCGCTTCAGGCTTCGGCTCGGTTTCGGTTTCAGGCTTCGGCTCTGTCTTGGCTTTGGGCTTTCGTTCAGTTTTGGCTTCGGGCTTCGGCTCAGTCTTGACTTCAGGGTTAGCCTTGTCCGTCTTGGCCTCTGGTGCCGGCTGGCCGTTGGCTCCATCTTTCCGAATTTCCTGCTCTGCCTTCTGCCAGTCCTGAGCTGCTGTACCGTCGTGGTGGTCTCGTTCCTCATAGAGTTCGTAGGCCCGCAGAGCGATCTTTGGCCTCAATTCTAATGGTGCCTTCGCTTCAGACTTAGCTTCGACTGTGACCTCAGGCTTTGCCTCGGGCTTGGCTTCTAATTTCGGCTCGGATTTGATCTCAGGTTTCGCGTCCGCCTTGGTCACGGGATCAGGTTTAGGCTCGTCAGTTTTAGCTTGAGGCTGGGCCTCGGATTTGGCCTCCGGCTTAGCTTCCGCCTTGACGGGATCGAAAATCTTATAAGCGAGGAGCTTGATTCGATCGTTGATCAGGGCCCAGGCGATTGCGTAGCCCCAGACAAACGCTGCCCACTTCCATCCCAGCGGCGCCATGAAGAGCCCGTAAACAGCGATCAGCGTTGCAATGGTTTGAGTGCCAAGCACCGCTATCCAGAGAGTCTTCGCGGGACGGATCGACCAGAAAGGACCGCGTGTACGCGTCAGGAAGATGGTCAGATGCCCCGCAACGGAGAGCTTCAGGTACATCAGTGTCTGGGCTTGCAGGCGGTCCATATGAAAGACGCGCTCGGCAAGGTAGAAAAGGCCGAACGCCGCCACTACGCCAATGACGCCAAGCACAGTGGAAATGCTGAGCACCAGGCGCATGTTCCATGCTTCGGGCTTATTCCTGTAGTGAACGTTGTCATACGCGATCGACAGTATGGCTCCGTCGTTGAGCAACGCGATCATGACGATCATCACGGCGGTGACTGGATAGAAGTTAAACACCAGGATCGCCAGCGTCATGAAGAACAGTACCCGCACCGTCTCCGCAATGCGATAAATGGCATAGCTGTTCATGCGCTGGAAGATGCGCCGGCTCTCCTTGATCGCATCGATGATGACTGACAAGCCAGACGCAAGGAGCACAATAGACGCGGCCGCCCGGGCTGCATCTGTCGCGCCGGATACAGCAATGCCGCAGTCGGCTTTCCTAAGAGCGGGCGCATCGTTGACGCCGTCGCCGGTCATGCCGACGATATGGCCATGTTTCTGCAGCACGTCAATAATGTAAAACTTGTGTTCGGGGAAGACTTGCGCAAAGCCATCCGCGTCTTCAATGGCCTTGGCTTGCTCCGGGGTCGCGTCCTTCTTGAGATCGCCCAGCGAGCTGGCATCCAGGATGTTCGTGCCCAGCCCCAGTTGCTTCGAAGTTTCCCGTGCGATGGCAATTTGATCGCCGGTAACCATCTTGATTTTCACGCCCATCTGAACGGCGCTTGCGATGGTCGCTTTGGCCTGCTCGCGCGGCGGATCGAACAGCGGCAACATGCCGACAAACTTCCACTTGCCTTCTTCGTCGGCCCGGGCGACACCTAGAGAACGGTAGCCACGTCCCGCAAAGTCAAGAATGGTTTTCTCTACAGCCTGCTTGACGTCGCCGGCGTTGGTCGCCATCTGCAGAATCACCTGAGGCGCGCCTTTGGCGACATAGAATTGCTTCCCATCCGCTCCTTTGACGGTGGCTTCCGTGCGCTTGTGGACCGGATCGAACGGCATGAAGTGCAGTACGTTATAGCTCTTCAGTTCCTTGTCGTCCTTCACGCCTCCGATCACGGCAAGGTCGATGGTGTCCTTGTCTTCCGCGCGGGAGGCGAGCGCCGCCCAGAGAATCACCTTGTCAGGAGCAATGCCGTCCACCGTGAAGGGATCGCCCAGCGTCAGTTTGTTTTGCGTGAGCGTGCCGGTCTTGTCCGAGCACAGCACGTCTACCCCGGCCAGCTCCTCGATCGCCGACAAGCGGGTTACGATCGCTTCCTTCTTTGCCAGCAATCGCGCGCCCACGGCCATCGTCACAGACAGCACGGTGGGCATGGCGACGGGGATTGCCGCTACCAGAAGCACCAGGCAGAATTCGAGCGTGGTGAGGACCTTGTCGCCTCGGAAGAGGGCGATGACAAGAATCAACGCGACCAGCGCCACGGCCAGGATGATCAGGTAGTCGCCGATCTTCATCACTGCCTTCTGGAAGTGACTGACCGTGTGTGCGGACTGCACCATTTGCGCCGTCTTGCCAAAGTAAGTGTTCGTACCGGTGGCATAAACCATCGCGTCGATTTCACCCTGGCGGATGATGGACCCGGAATAGACCTGGCCGCCGGGCTTGGCCGTAACGGGCAATGACTCCCCGGTCAAAGCCGACTGATCCACCTCGATCGAGTCGCCATCAAGAAGACGCGCATCTGCCGGCACAATGTCGCCCAGCCTGAGGCGAACTACGTCGCCAGGCACCAGATCGCTTGCTTTTGGATCCTCCCACTTGCCGTCACGCTTCACCTTCGCCTTGATTGCCAACCGAGCCTTCAATGCGGCAATCGCGTCTCCCGCCTGATGCTCTTCCCAAAACCCAACCACGGCGTTAGACAAAAGCAACACAAGAATTACGAAGAAATCGAGCCAGTGACGGACTACTCCCGACAAAATGACCGCGGCTTCAATCATCCACGGAATTGGACCCCAGAAATACGAGAGGAACTTGAGGTATTGGTTAGTCTTCTTTTCTACAATCTCATTAGGCCCGTACTCTGCCTGACGCTTTTGCGCCTCGGCTTGCGTAAGTCCATCTGCCGACGATCCCAGCTTTTTCATCAGCTCGGGCATGGCCAGCGTCTTCAGTGCATCCCTATCGTCCTTGGGCTGGGGCTTGTCTGCCTTCGATTCCATTCGATCCTCCCTGTCATCAGCATGAACTCCGTTCTCATCGAGTTCTGTTCAGTTTTGCTCCCACTTTCGGATCGAAGTGTCGAGAACTATGACCAGATCGCAGGTGGTCAATCGGTCGCGCCTGCGTACCCCGGATAGAACCGGCATCTGCCCGATTGTGCTCATAGTCATGACGCGATGATGGCCAGAAGTGAACAGATTGACCCGGCTTCTCATGAAATTCTAAATAGGTCCGTGCAGGCAACAGCCACTGCAAAGAAGAACCTCCGCGCTCTTCAGATCGACGACTAAATTCACCGAACAGCAGAGCCTTCAGATAGACGAAGGCATGTAAACGTAAATGGAGCATTCATGACCACGACAAAGAAATGCGAACACACAGCCTGCAACTGTATGGTTGAGCCAGGAAAGAGTCATTGCAGCGATACCTGCGCCGATGCGAAGAAGACACCCGAACTCACCTGTCAATGCAACCACCCGAAATGTAGCGATATCGGCCTCAAGATGTAGCTGGGGCGTGACTCTTGAAGCAACCGTGAGTCTCGAATCTCTGCGCGATCTTTATTCCATCTGAAGAAATGCATACCGTCCAGGCGACGCATGGAGGCATTTGTGTGGAGAGTGCTGGAAGGAGAATGAGATGAAAGCGACAGAAAAGTTGCACGACATCGGCCAGAGCCTCTGGCTCGATAACATCACCCGCGGCCTGCTGGCCAGCGGTACGCTTGAACGCTACATCGAGAAGTTATCGATCACCGGTATTACCTCGAACCCCACGATTTTCGATCACGCCATCAAGAACAGTCACGACTACGATGACGCCATCAGCCAGAAAATGAAAGAAGGCAAATCGGGCGAGGCGCTCTTCTTTGAATTGGCGATCGAGGACCTGCGGCAGGCCGCCGATCTCTTCCGCCCGATGCACGAGCGGACAAATGGGGTCGACGGGTGGGTGTCGCTGGAGGTCTCGCCCCTGCTGGCTCGCGACACGGCCGGCACGCTCGCTGCGGCCAAAGCTCTCCATGCCCGCGCGGAACGGCCCAATCTCTTCATTAAGATCCCAGGCACCAGCGAAGGCCTACCAGCCATTGAGGAGGCAATCTTCTCAGGAGTGCCGGTGAACGTAACCCTCTTGTTCTCCAGTGAGCAATATGTTGCCGCTGCCGAGGCATACCTGCGCGGCATCGAACGGCGCATCGCCGCCGGGTTGAATCCCGATGTCGGCTCCGTTGCTTCGCTGTTCGTCAGCCGCTGGGACGTCGCGGTCGCAGACAAAGTGCCGGAGACCTTGCGCAACAAGCTTGGCATCGCCATCGCCGGAGATGCCTATAACCGATACCGCGCTCTGCTTGAATCGCCGCGGTGGCTGCGCATCTTGAATGCCGGCGCCCGTTCCCAGCGCCTTCTCTGGGCAAGTACCGGAACCAAGGATCCGAAAGCCTCCGACATCCTCTACGTCCAGGCGCTTGCCTTGCCCTTCACCGTGAACACGATGCCCGAAGCCACTCTGAAGGCCCTCGCCAGTCACGAAGAATTCGGCGAGGCCACGCCTGCACAAGCTAATGAAGTGCTGGCCGAGTTCGCCAAGGCCGGGATTGACACGGACGGCGTAGCCGCACAGTTGCTCGAAGAAGGCGTTGCCTCGTTCGCCAAGTCCTGGAACGATCTGCTGGACTGCATTGCATCAAAAAGCCAGATACTCAAAGCCGCCTGAGTGCGTGCCGGCGCCGCGCTCTGCTGGTGTATGCGATTGCTCAGCACCGCGATCTTCAAAACTGAAATGCTGCTTGAGCAAGCGGTTCACAACTCGTATGCCGTTGTGATGCGGGCCGGCATAGGACTCCCGTTGAACTGCCGGGACAAATCTTTGCGGCCGCTCCGGCGCTTCGGGAGCGGCTGCCATTGTTACGTCAGGTCAACCATGGAAAAGGAGACATCATGTTAATCAAAGCAAACGCACTGAAAGGTTATTCGCTCAAGAGCCTCGATGGGGACATCGGATCGGCAAGTGAGTTCTTCTTCGACGACCGGTATTGGGCGATTCGGTATCTTGTCGCAAATACAGCAAGCTGGCTTACCGGCAAAAAGGTTTTGATCTCGCCATACTCACTGAACGGTGTCGATAAAACGGAGAAGCAGGTCTCCCTTCAATTAACCAAGAAGGAGATCGAAGATAGTCCCTCCATCGACATGGACGAGCCGGTCTCCCGTCAATATGAGACCTCCTACAACGGATACTATGACCTTCCGAACTATTGGGGCGGACCATACATGTGGGGAAGCTATGCGCATCTCGAGTTGGATCGCACCAGACGGGGCAGCCCTGCCTCGGAAGCAATGGGATGGGATCCCCATCTTCGCAGCACTCACGAGGTGATAGGCTACCATCTCCAGGCGATTGACGGCGAAATTGGCCATGTCGATGACTTCATCATCGACGATGAGACCTGGGCGATTCGTTACCTTGTTGTGGCGACAAAGAACTGGTGGCCGGGGAAAAAAGTCCTCATTTCACCAAAGTGGATCGAGAGCGTGAGTTGGGACGAAAGGGAAGTCGTGATCGGACTGACACGCGAGACCATTAAGGATTCGCCAGAATACACCGACGAGTCCCTGCTCACGCGGGATTACGAAACAGGCCTGCATGGTTACTACAATCGAGAAGGATATTGGGTCGAAGAGCTTTCGGCCGTGTGAAAGCGCTCAGCCAGCAAATGATCCGCAATTCGTATCGCGTTGGCAATGATGGTCAGCGACGGATTGACGGCGCTTGCGGAGACGAAGCAGGAGGCGTCAACGACGTAAAGGTTGTCGAGGTCATGGGCCTTGCAGTATGGGTCGAGGACGCTCGTTGATGGATCGTTGCCCATGCGGCAAGTGCCGTTCTGATGACCGACACCCTCAAGAGGGATGCGCTTCTTGAAGTATGCGTGCAGTGGGACGGAGGCGCTTGCGTGGCCGGCCTTCTTGAGAATGTCAACCCAACGGTCCTTGAGCCGCTCGAAGGACTCGACGTTGTTCGGAGTGTAGGAGAGCTGAATCCTCCCGGGCGGGGCGTTTGTCACGGGCTCGGACTCATTCGTGCGGCCAGTGTCTCCAGACGGGTGTGCTCCAACAAGACTTGGTTGCCAGGCCTCAACGGAGAGTGGGGTAGCGTTGTGGAGTGTCACCCGA
>Ga0302307_10001287_pt1 | contig 15819 bp, 11 predicted proteins | sample III_Palsa_E3_2_FD_200530 | JGI IMG/M metagenome (GOLD analysis project Ga0302307, IMG submission 200530) | Peat permafrost microbial communities from Stordalen Mire near Abisko, Sweden - III_Palsa_E3_2 | ecosystem: Environmental > Terrestrial > Soil > Palsa > Peat permafrost | place: Sweden... | reverse complement strand
GCTATTTGTTGTTTTTATATTGGCAAATTTTTTTTTTTCTTGTAAGAAGGATGCTTCGAATAATAATAATAAAGTGAAACAGGATGTGTACGTTGCAGGTGTTTCGAATGGAACAGCAGTATATTGGAAGAACGGAGTAGTAACTACCTTGTCAAATAGTCAATATGATTGCCATGCTTATGCAATAACTATTTCAGATAATAACATATATGTAGCAGGGGATGAAACCATTGACAGTTTAGGTACAAATTATGTGGCTGCTACCTATTGGAAAAATGGTCAAATAAACCTACTTGCAAAGGAGCCCTATACGATTAATGCTAATTCAAATTTCTGTGTCAGGAAATGATGTGTATGTAGGGGGTAACAATATAGGCGCGGTCTATTGGAAGAATGGGATCGCAGCAATTATCGCTGGTTCCGCTTCTGGCGTTAATGGGATGTTTGTTTCGGGGAGCAATGTATATTTATGTGGTTACGAAGCAGATAGTCAGGGATCCAATTTAGTTTACTGGAAAAACGGCGGAGCTACTGAATTAGCTCATGCCGAAGGGCTACTAGCCAATGCCATTTCCATATCAGGTAATGATGTCTATGTAGTAGGATCAATAACTGATAATATTACAGGCGCGGCTGAGCTTGTCTATTGGAAAAACGGGGTTATTAACTACTTGCCCAAAGGGCCTAATGGAGGACAAGCGTATGCCATTTACATTGTTGGTACTGATATTTATATTGCAGGTATTCAATATGCAGCGTCCGGAAATGCCCTCGCGACTTATTGGAAGAATGGAACGGCAGTGAATCTGGTTACAAATGAAAGATCATTTTCCAGATCATTTTTCGTTTTAAATGGAGATGTTTATGTGGTTGGTTACACCGGTGAAGTTGATGCCACAATTGCGACTTATTGGAAAAATGGAGTTGCCACGCCAATAGGAAAAATCAATAGCCTGGGATATTCAATTTTTGTTAAATAGTAAATCTTCAAATCCTTTCAATTATTTTCGATCAGGTTGCTGAACTATTTAGATGATGACTATTATGTCTATTTGATACTGCAACGCCATTGGAGGTACTATTGGTAATACTCCGGCGATCTAAGTTATAGTGTAGCAGCAGGACCCGAACGAAAATAAAAACGCAATCTGTCTTAAATTTTCTAAGGAGTTGTTGAGCTTTGTTCGCTAAGGTCACAAGTTAATTACCAGCTATACTGTAGCCCAAAGCTGATGTCTGCACTTAATATATCGGTGTTATTTGGTGAATGATAAAACACCCAGCCAGAACTTTTAATCTGGTTGTCGAGTGTGCCAAAAGTAAAATTAAAAGACGGAGCCGTGAATACATTAAAATGCCGGTTCAAACGGATTGCAGGCAAGGCTTTCAAACTATAAATTTGATAGGTGTTTTTTACCAGGTCGGTTGTAGCCTGTGAGACGAGTTCTCCGTCGAGCGCGAAATGCTTATAGTTTATTAGATGTGCTCCAAAACCCAGATCCAATGCATATTTGTAAGGGCCGCTAGTTGTGTTAAAGCCGGTTCCGAGCAGTCCATACAATACCTTGCCCCCCGAGCGAAAGTCCAGGTGCATGAATCTGGAGTCATCATAGCTTATAGCTAAGCTTTTTTGCCCGTTTTTTATGAAATTGACAAATCCTATTGGATAGTCGCTGCTATCGGCAATATTAACCGGACCGAACTGAAACCCGTGTACTTTTTTGGCAATATTGAGCAAGCCTGAAAATTGTGACCCGGCGATTTTCGAGTAGTTTATTAAACCGGTTAATTGCAAACCATGACTGGTGTCGGCAACATTGCCTATCAAAGATAACTGCATCCCGGAAATCACATAATTGGCCCGGTTGTAAAGACCTGCGGCCTGTATGCCGGACGCTTTATTTAAATCCTGGTTGTAGATTCCTGCCAGTTGAATTCCTTTCATATTCCCCCCAACAACGTTAAATACACCGGCGACCTGCAAAAAGCCCACATTGTTCCGGTCGATGTTAAAGACCCCGCCTAATTCCGTCCCCTGTATTCCAGCCGTGTAACCCCCGATCAGGTTCAGCGATAGGTGATTAATCACTTGGCTATTATATATTCCGTGTGAGCTTAAACCAGGTGTCAGGGAAACTTGATATGGACTATAAGCGAATAACCCGCCCAAATTAAGATCTTGTATTTTTTGCTTGGAAGTAATAAAAAAGCGACTAAAGCCATGTTCAAGCTTTGCGCGCTTTTTACTTTCATCAGGGTCATATTTGTACCGTCGTTTTTTTGCTATTATGCCTATAACTGATACGCCCTGAAGAAGATGAATACTGGTATCCCGGTAGTTATCTTTTGAAGCAGTTAAGAAAAGTGAAATATTAGGATTATTAATCTTAAAAGAAAAGTTTCCTTGCTCATCCGTGAGCTGGGCAATCAGCAGATCTTTCTCGACAACGCTTACGTTTGCAACAATTTTGAACAGGGCATCGCTCACGTGCCCTTTCACTAATAACTCTCCCGGCTGGGTACTATCCAATTCCGCCGTTAAAATCAATTTGTTCGGCGCATGACGTAAAATTACATAACCAGGCACTTCTTTAAATTCATAATCGTCTCCAAACAACCTACCCAAAAAGTTATACAAAGTCCCATGGTATCCGGAAATAACCACAGTACTGTCCGCAGGTATTGCCTTGTTGTTATAGGCGAAATTAAAGTCTGATCTTACAGTGATTTTTTTTAAAAGATCACCTATCGTTACCTGGCCAATGTTGCCAATAGTAACATTCCTGGACATATAATCCTGGGCTTCTGCCTGAAAGCTGTGCAGCAGTATAAAAAATAAAAGTAGAACGAAGAATTTGCCAGGGTTCAAGAATAGATTTTTTACATGTCAGGGTAGCCTAATTAACCTGCATCGTTATTTTCCGGCAAATATAGCAGTATTATAAATATAACTGAACGATAAGGACACGAGCACCTGTTCAGTAAAATTATTAAATAAATCGATTATTGGCATCAGGGTAACCAGCAGGCAGTGTGTCATACAGCAAATGGATAGAAAATTCCTGTTCATCAACAAACTTGTCAACAACAATTGAATATGTCAAAATTGAAACACATGATCATCATCCTGCTACTCTTCCTTCCGGGGTTATTACAGGCGCAAACAAAAAAAACATTTACCATCTCCGGTACTATTAAAGAAAAAACATCAGGCGAAACCTTACCGGCTGCCACTGTGACCTTTATAGAATTGCCGGGCAAAGGGGCAACCAGTAACTCTTATGGCTTTTATTCGATATCCTTACCGCAAGGTTCTTACACGATGATAACCAGCTACACTGGCTATGTATCAGATACCTTAAAAATCACGATAGCAAAGAACATCGTAATCAACTCCAATTTGAAATCCGGTTCCGGCCAGCTTCAGGAGGTTCAAATTAAAAGCAGCAGCGCACGAAATAGTAATATATTGACCACGGCTGCAGGGGTCCAGCGGTTAAATATCAAGGATGTCAATAACGTACCTGTTTTACTGGGTGAAAAAGATGTATTAAAGACCATACAGTTACTGCCTGGAATCGTATCGGCAGGGGATGGGAATGCGGGTTTTTATGTACGTGGAGGGAGCGCAGACCAAAACCTCATTTTGCTGGATGAAGCGACCGTTTATAATCCTTCGCATGTATTAGGGTTTTTCTCGGTATTTAATTCAGATGCGATCAAAGATATTTCCATTTATAAAGGTGGTATGCCTGCCAATTATGGCGGGCGCTTATCTTCGGTAGAAGATGTACAAATGAACGATGGCAACAACCAGAAATTTGGCGCCAGCGGCGGTATTGGTTTGATCGCATCCCGGCTAACAGTGGATGGGCCATTATTTGATAATAAAGGTTCTTTCATTATTAGTGCCAGGCGAAGTTATGCCGATCTTTTTACAGGCTTTGCCTCTGATACGACAACCAAGCATAGCAAAATATATTTTTATGATGTCAACCTGAAAGCCAATTACCAGCTCGATTCTATTAACCGCATCTTTTTATCGGGTTATTTCGGTAAGGATGTGATGAGCTTCAGGAACGCCTTTGGCCTTAATTATGGGAACTCGACCGGAACGCTCAGGTGGAACCATATTTTCAGCAGCAAACTATTCTCCAATACATCACTTATTTACAGCAATTATAAATATGACGTCAATATCGATGATAATAATGATAACATCCAGGTTTCGTCGGCAATAACCGATTACCACTTTAAACAGGATTTTAATTATTACCTGAATTCAACCAACAAAATAAGTTTTGGGTTAGAGTCTACCTATCACATTACCCAACCCGGAACAGCCATAGCCACGGCATCATCCAGTTATAATGACGTTTTTCTACAGAAAAAATATGCGTTGGAAAGCGCTTTATACCTATCCGATGAGTGGAACGCGTCTGATAAACTAAAGATAACTTATGGCATAAGATTAAGTGATTTAACGGTATTAGGACCTGGTACCTTTTATACTTATGATAAAGACGGCAATAAAACAGACAGCACCAATTATAAAAGCGGTAAAATCGTTAAAAGTTATATAACGCCGGAACCCCGTTTTGCCGCCAACTACCAGCTTAATTCTACCAGCTCTGTTAAATTATCTTATGACCGCAACGTACAGAACATACATCTGCTGAATAACTCAGCCTATTTGTCCACTACCAATGTTTATTTGCCCAGCAGCAACAATATCAAGCCCGAGATTTCTGACCAGGTAGCCTTGGGCTATTATCACATTTTTCACGACAACGGCTTTGAATTTTCGAGCGAGGTATATTACAAAAACCTGCAAAATCAGATCGACTATAAAAACGGGGCAAACCTGGTGGGTAACGCGAATATTGAGGCCGACCTGCTTTACGGATCAGGAAGGGCATACGGCTGGGAAACGTATATCAAAAAGAAAAGCGGAAAATTCACCGGTTGGCTTAGTTATACGCTATCAAAAACAGAACTTAAAATACCTGGAATAAATAATGACCAGTATTATCCTGCAACACAGGATCAGACCAATCACATATCATTAGTGGGCATGTATCAGGCCACTAAGAAATGGACATTCTCAGCAGATTTTGTGTACAATACAGGCGATGCAGTAACCTGGCCATCGGGTAAGTTTTCTGTTGATGGCGCTCCCGTATATTATTACGGCCCAAGGAACAGTAACCGGCTTCCTGCCTATAACCGGCTGGACATCGGGGCGACACTTTTAACAAAAAAGACTGCCAAATATGAAAGCAGCTGGAATTTTTCTGTCTATAATGTTTACGGACAATCGAATCCATATGACATCATTTTTCAGACCGATCCTAATAATGCCAATAAGACCCAGGTGCTGCAAACTACCCTGTTTAAAATGGTCCCATCTGTTACTTATAACTTTAAATTCTAAAACCATGAAAATTCAAACTCTCATCATAGTATCCGTCTTATTTATATTGTTTTCTTCTTCCTGCCAGAAAGTGATCACACCGCCATTGTCCAATGGCGCTCCCCAATTAGTTATTGAAGGCGCTGTAAGTGACACTACCGGTCCCTATTATGTTAATATTTCAAAAACGGTTAGTTTTTATGCGGATAATATCTATCCTAACGTATCGGGTGCATCGGTAACGATCACCGATCAAACAGCAGATATAAGTGATATGTTGACCGAAACATCGGCAGGGGTATATGCTACGCATAGTATCATCGGTACGCCGGGACATACTTACCAGCTACAGGTTGAGCTTAACGGGAAAAGTTATACCGCTGTTTCTACAATGCCGCTGCCGGTAGCACTTGATTCAATCAGTTTTGATTATACCTCCATTAAAAACATGATCCAACCGGTTGTTCATTACCAGGATCCGGCTGCATTTGTCAATTATTATAAATATAATATCACGGTTAATGGCGTAAAACTAAGGCGCTTTCAAACGGATGAAGACCTGTTGATGAACGGCAAATACATACATACTGACCTGGTAACCGATACCGGAGCTATTAAGAAAAATGACCTGGTATTAGTGAATCTTGTAGGAGTAGACAAGGGAGCCTATAACTTTTTACAGGAAGCGGAAAGTATTGCATTTTATAACGACCAACTGGCGACTCCAGCCACGCCTGAATCCAATATATCCGGTGGGTGTGTGGGTTATTTTAGCGCACAAACAGTAAGCAGTAAGTCAAGAATAGTGAAGTAGTGATCCCCCTAACTTAATGACGATATGTGCAATTACCTGTCAATAATGTCGCATATCGTCATTTTGTTCTACATCAATTGACGCCTTCTCGTGCAAAAAACTACTGACAAGCTTTAATAAAAAATAGCTGAGAAGGGCAAAAAGTTCTCTTCGGTGGCATTATTCATTAGGGGATTTGCTCTGCTCTATGTTTATATAATAGCGATTCGGATTAGCAATCCGTAGCAAGAAATCTGGAAAAAGCTTGGTTGTCAAAATAAATCTGCATCTTTACATACTGAACAGTCGGTATTATTATGGAAGACTCCAGAAATCATATTATTCAAACAGCTGCTAAACTTTTTCTCGAAAAGAGTTATAAGGCAGTAACATTCCAGGAACTTAAGGAGAAAACAGGCTTTTCTCAGGGGGCTTTCTTCTATTATTTTAAAAATAAACTCGAGATTTTCGAAGCGGTGATCGATATGTTTATTAACCACTCCGCGGCGGTTGACTTTACGAAGCTTCCGCAAACCAGCCTAAGTGATTTCCTTGATGCCTATTTCCCGGAATTAAAAAAAATACGGACTGGTTTTGGTGCTTTGGAAGCCAGTACTACGGCGAATCATTACGCTTTAATTTTTGAGGCGCTGCGAATTATTCCTGCTTTTAAAAACAAGGTAAATCACCATGAAAGCAAAGCTTTGGAGGCCTGGACTAAGATAGTCGGTGCTGCCAGGAAAAATAAAGAGATTAAAACGGTGCTGTCGGATGAACAGGTTGCCCGGCTCTTTATTAATGCAAGTCATGGTATAGTGATTAATCTAATTATGAGCAGTAATACAGCGGAAATTGAAAGAGAAACCTCAGCAGCATGGGGCAATCTTTATCTTTTGATCAAGAATTAATTTTTTTTATATAAAACATACTGAATAGTCGGTATTTAAAATCATAGTAATCATGAAAACTAACCCAGTGACAACAACCAGCTTAGCCAGGACGGATCAGACAGCTACGGAGGTATTAATTGTTGGTGCCGGTATTACCGGGCTGACATTAGCCTGTGATCTGATGCGCCGTAACATCAATTTTCGAATTATTGAAAAAGCGACCGATTACTTTCCCGGTTCGAGGGGAAAGGGACTTAACCCCCGTTCGCTGGAGGTATTGGAAGACCTTAGCGTTATAGATCAACTTATGCCGTATGGATATTTTCATCCCCTTATCCGGCAGTATGACGGCCCGATTGTTCTTAAAGATGTAGATTTTCATGAAGGTATTGATCCTACGCCGAACATACCCTATGCTTCACCATTTTGGATACCGCAGTTCCAGGTTGAGCGCACCTTGAGAGCGCAGCTGGCTGGCGGAGGCAAGCACGTAGAATTAGCAACCGAGCTGACAGAGATAGAACAAACTGCGCATTTGGTTACCGCAACCATACAGAAAAGCGGCCATTCTCAACACATTAATTGTTCGTATCTCATTGCGGCTGACGGCGGTCGAAGTTTTGTGCGTAAATTTTTACAAATAGGTTTTTCGGGTGAAACCCGGGAGGCCATACGTATTTTGGTGGGGGATGTGCATACAGATGCCCTGGACCATAAGCATACGCATATGTGGAGTAAGCATCCCGATGGTTTCATAGCACTTACGCCTTTTCCACAGATAGACATATTTCAGTTCGCAGCGCAAGTAGAACCTGATTTTGACGCAGCGCCTACCCTGGAATTATTCCAGCAAATCCTACGGAAGCGTACGGGTATGGATATTAAGCTATATGACCCAACGTGGCTATCCTCATTCAAGGTAAATATTCGAATGGTTGACAGATTTAGTGTGGGTAGGGTGCATATCGCAGGTGATGCCGCACACGTGCATTCACCTACCGGCGGGCAAGGCATGAATACCGGTATACAGGATGCCTATAACCTTGGTTGGAAGCTCGGCCTGGTGCTGCGCGGTACAAATGTCAAGCTTCTGGAAACTTATCAGGAGGAGCGACTGCCGGTGGCAGCGTCTGTTTTATTGTCAAGCACAAAAATGCTTGATAAATTCCAATCACATGAAAGATCTTTACCTTCAGATAACGATAGATTTCAGCTAAGCCTGAACTATAGGAAAAGCAGTCTGAGCAAACAAGCCACTTCGGTATCATTGCCCATACAAGCGGGCGATCGTGCGCCCGATGCATCACTACAGGATAGCAAAGGCGTGCAAACGCGGTTATTTGATTTGTATAGGGGGACTGGGTTTACATTACTATTCACAGGTGATATTCCCAAGAATGAACTGGCGCAGCTTGACCATAAATATACTTGCATCAGGCGATTTTGTATCAGTACTTTTCAACAGGGTAGGAGTTATGACAAGGATTGTTTTATTGATATGAATGGTTCATTCAATTTAGCGTATGGATCGAAACTGAATATGATTTTTTTAGTGCGACCGGATGGTTATATAGGCTTTATCGGCGAAAGTACTAATGTGCAGGCGCTATTGGAGTACCTAAATCAGGTAATGGCAGCATGATAACGCGTAACCATTTTTGGTTAAAGCAGCTTCTGATTCTATTCAGATTGGCTATTCCATACTCAGTTCGTGCAACTATCTTTTTAACAGGCATGCAGTGCCTGACGTAACTGTTTTTCCGTTATTTCCTCACATCTCATAGCAATCCAAACCTATATTAAGGCAAGTTACCTGCCTGCCAATGTATGATCTTCTCACTTATACCTATCAGTTAAAGCCGCGCATTCTCCGGCAAGCACTATGCCATGATGATCATTTGGTGTGAGGGAATACCGAAAATACTGGAATAATTTAGCTAAAACCGATTTCTATTTCGGAAAAACAAACAACAAGCCGATAAACTTTTGCAAAAAACTGGAATTAATAATACTCATTTCTTTATTATCAAGAAAATTTATGGTTTTATGACACACCATTGTTATTAATATTTGATTATGGGAATTTTATGGTGTTTAATTTCGATGGAAAAGCTCATCGACGGTGCTGGCACTTAACAGAGAAAAAGCACCTGAATACCAACCACCTGGAGATTTTTATTGCTGGGTGATCAAGAAAAATAATACAATGATAGATAATGGTAATTGAAGATAGCAATTTACAGACAGGCCTTACGCCCGAACTGAAAGAAAAGTTTGAAAACTTATGGTATTTGGTAGGGAATACGCCTATGCTCGAGCTTAAATATACTTACCACGGAAAACCAGGAACGATATATGTCAAATGCGAACATTATAACCTGACGGGCAGCGTGAAAGACCGTATGGCATTGTATATTTTATACAAGGCGTACAAAGAGCGCAAAATAAGATCCACGGATATCATTGTGGAGGCTACCAGTGGTAATACAGGGATCTCGTTTTCCGCAATTGGAAAAGCGTTAGGGCATGAAGTAATGATCATGATGCCGGAGTGGCTGAGTAAGGAAAGGTTTGACATTATCAGGAGCCTGGGTGCAAAAATACACCCGGTAACCAGGGAAGAGGGGGGCTTTAAAGGCAGCATTGCACTTGCGGAACAATTGCAAAATGCATCTGATAATTACTTTCTGCCGCGGCAGTTTGAAAATTGCTATAACGCCGAAGCACATGAACGTACAACGGGCCCGGAAATTTGGCAGCAACTGCTGAACATTGGTAAAAAACCCGATGCTTTTGTGGCAGGGGTGGGAACCGGCGGTACAGTGATGGGTACGGGTAAATATCTTAAACAGCTAAATCCCGCCATAAAAATACATCCCCTTGAACCCGCTGAAAGCCCGACATTGACGACGGGGTATAAAGTTGGCAGTCACCGCATACAAGGTATATCCGATGAGTTCATACCTGCCATCGTGAATTTGAATGAACTGGATAAAGTCGTACAAGCCAATGATGGCGATGCCATTATCATGGCGCAAAAATTATCGAGACAGTTGGGCCTGGCAGTGGGCATATCGTCGGGAGCAAATGTTATCGGCGCGATTAAGCTAAAAGAAGAGATGGGGGATGCAGCTGTAGTGGTAACCCTGTTATCCGACAGTAATAAAAAATACCTGAGTACCGACCTGGTAAAGGATGAGCCTGTAAAAGAAGAATATATTTCAACCCGTACAGAATTTACCGGCTATGTCCCCATCCGCCGTTTGTCCCAACCAGTAATTCAATAAAATGCATCCGTTATACATTAAAAAAAGCTATATGAAAAAATTGATCTCATCAGCAGTTATTCTGCTACTGTTCACGGTATCCACCCGGGCACAAATCCTTACCCCGGTGCACTGGAGCTACGGCGCCAAAAAAATAAATAAAGACGAGGCCGTGATTTTTATTAAAGCCACCATAGATGATGGCTGGCATGTGTATTCTCAATTCGTAAAGGATGGGGGGCCGGTGAAAACCACCATTACATTTCCAGCTTCAACGGCTTATACTTTAATAGGCAAAACCATAGAACCAACTCCTATAACCAGGAATGAAAAGGTTTTTAGCATGGATGTAAGCTATTTTGAGCATGAAGTAATTTTTCAGCAAAAAATAAAGCTTAAGGCAGGAGCAGCAACAGTAAAAGGAAAGTTGGAATACATGACCTGTAATGATCATCAATGCCTGCCGCCTGATGATATTGATTTTAGCGTAGCCGTAAAATAACAGCCTTATTTCTTACATCAAAACGCGGATTAGGGAACATCCAGGCTTTGCCTCTGCCTTTTGTTTTCTCCTTCGCTGGTTTACTGCAGGTAAAAACGGATTATGGACAGACAAACATCGTGAACGTATCAAATTAAAGTTATGGCATATTATTTTAAGATGAAGTGGTTGCCGCCGGCACTTTTTGTATTGGCATTGCTATTTGCCTGCAATTTGGTTAAGGCGCAGGATACTGTTTACACAACAGGGGTACAGTTCAGTTCTTCAGCCCCGGATACCACGGCAAAGCTTATTAAAAAAGCGGCGGCTGTGAAGGTTTCCGGGCCTGCTTCTGCCAAGCAGGAGAAGCGTTCGCTCTGGGCTGTATTTATTGCCGGTTTGCTGGGGGGATTTGCTGCGCTGTTGATGCCCTGCATATTCCCCATGCTGCCGCTTACCGTGAGTTATTTTACCAAGGGAGGTGAGAAAAAGGATGATGCGGTAAGCAAGGCGCTCCTTTATGGCCTGTCAATTATTGTTATTTATGTCGTGCTGGGTTTGTTGGTAACCATCATATTTGGTGCTGATGCTTTAAATAGCTTATCTACAAATGGCATTTTTAACTTTTTATTTTTTCTGTTGCTGGTCGCATTTGCTGCCTCTTTCCTGGGGGCGTTTGAAATTACCCTGCCAAGTTCATGGGTAAACAAAATGGATGCGAACTCAGACAAAGGTGGCCTGGCCGGATTGTTTTTTATGGCAGCCACGCTGGCGCTGGTGTCATTCAGTTGTACCGGGCCAATCATTGGCACCCTGTTGGTACAGGCGGCCACTACCGGGGCGTTACTGGGCCCTGCAATAGGGATGTTCGGCTTTGCATTAGCGCTATCCATCCCTTTTGCTTTATTTGCCATGTTTCCCAGCCTTATGCATTCGCTGCCTAAGTCGGGTGGTTGGCTTAATAGCGTTAAAGTTGTTTTAGGTTTCCTCGAGCTGGCTTTTTCGCTTAAGTTTTTAAGCAATGTCGACCTCGCCTATCACTGGCAATGGTTCGACAGGGAGATATTCCTGGTACTATGGATAGTAATATTCGCGCTGATGGGCTTTTATCTACTGGGTAAACTCACTTTTTCGCATGATAGCCTGCTGTCTCACCTATCTGTTCCAAGGTTATTCCTGGCAATTATTGTTTTAGCATTTACCATGTACATGATACCGGGTTTATGGGGCGCGCCTTTAAAATCCATATCTGCCTTCCTGCCACCGCAGGATACGCAGGATTTTGACCTGTACACACCCACCTTAAACGGTGGCAATAAAGAAACCGGGGCAATAAAAGGCGCAAAAGGAGTTAAGTATGCAGACATTTTCCATGCGCCGCTTAATCTTAACGCATTTTTTGACTATGACGAGGGCATGGCCTATGCCAAATCAGTACATAAACCGGTTATGATAGATTTCACTGGTCACGCGTGCGTAAACTGTCGTAAAATGGAAGCCAGTGTATGGCCGGATAAAGAAGTCTATAAAAGGATAAGCCAGGATTATGTGCTGATCCAGCTGTACGTTGATGATAAGACGGACCTGGCAGTTAAGGAACAAACCATAACCTCGCAGGGTAAACAGATTAAAACCATTGGCAATAAATGGAGCGACCTGCAGGCTTCAAAATTCCAGGCAAACAGCCAGCCTTTTTATGTGCTGCTTGATAATAATGGCGCCTTATTGGTGCCAGCCGGCGGAGCAGATTATGACCCTCAAAGCTATCTTAAGTTTTTAGATAGCGGGTTGCAAGCTTACACCGCTGATTCACATTAAATTCTTCATTTTGTTCTTTATATAATCAGTTAATTAAATTAATAACAGCACCTGCAGAAGAAGGGTGCTGTATATTAAAAAATACCGGGCTCATGTTATCGAACCCATTCCCAACGGATTTGCCAGGCCTGTATTAAGATGATGGTACTATGCCTTCGGCCGCTAAAAGATAAGCCATACGTTTTTCTGGTATAAGGCCACAGGCGTCTGGTGAATTGTTTTGTTATGTCCGGTTAAGACAATTTTAAACACTGTAGTTTTAAGCCATTAGTTTAAGAAAGTCACGTTTTAGCATAATAATATGCGTAATATCCATAAAATTTATGCTATTTATGTATATTTATGTGCTTATTTCTTTTGTATTCCGATAAAATAATAAAATTATTTTTTTACCATTAATTTAAAAAAATGTACGTAAAAGAACTTGATACGGTCGATAGAGAGATTTTGAAGTTGCTTCAAAAAGACGCATCGCTGACGAATAAGGAAATTTCATTTAAGCTCCGAAAATCACTGGCTACCATTCACGAAAGGACCAGGCGTTTAAAAGAGCAGGGTTATATCATGCGCACCGTTGCTATTCTGGACCGGAAAAAGATCAACAAAAACCTGATCGCTTTCAGCCAGGTATTATTAAGCGATCACACCGCTGATACGCTAAATGAATTTGAAATGGAAGTGGTCAAGCTACCCGAGGTAATGGAATGTTTCCAAATGACGGGTACATTCGATTTTATCCTCCGCATCGCTACCAGCGACATGGATGAATATCATCACTTTTATCGTAAGTTAGGGAAGTTGCCTAAAATTACCTCTGTACAAAGCTTTTTTGTGCTTTCTGAAACCAAAAGCGATACAGCATACCCTTTGTAAAACCCACGATACCTGGAAACTCATCCGGAGGGTCGACCGCAACATATTACGCCGGAGATTAGCGGTTTTGAAATTAAAATAGCAAAAAATGAATTCCGGTGAACTACTGATATTTAATACGGTGAAACCGGACGGCGTTAGGTAGAAAAAAGTGGCAACAAAGTGAATATTGCACGTTACATTGCCATGATATCCGGCCAGGAAGACGATAAGAGCAGCTTGACAACGCCGCATCAACTTGTGGCAGGATAGATGCGCACCTCAAGGCTATATGTTCTTCGGCGATCCACATATATATGAACAAAATCGCTATGAAGCCGCTATCCTAAATGAGTTGGGCGAAAAGTTAGCGGGAATGAGGAATTGGCAGGGAGAAGGATTTATAAACTTCTATATCATTCATCCTTAGCGGTTCCAGTTCAAATGAGTATGGTCAGATGTTCGAGAACATTTGACTATACTCATTCTTAAAAGCAAAGCTTTTCAATTATAATTTCTTGTGCAGCAGGATTGAATGTTCGTAAGCACAGTTAAAGCCATCTCGAGTAGTCAAACTGACTTAGTTACCAAGTAAAAAAGTGAAAATAAAGAAGATCAATTGTATTAGTTCGACAACAATGCCGATAGTTTTTTATTCAATTCATCACCTTTAAGATTAACAGCGATAATTTTACCGTTTTTATCAATCAGGAAATTTTGTGGTATTGACTTAATACCATAAAGAATACCTACCGCATTATTCCAGAACAGCAAATCTGAAACCTGCGTCCAGGTTAAATGATCATGGTGAATGGCATTTAACCAGGCTGCTCTTTTTCCAGGCTGGTCAAGTGAAACACTTAACACGGTAAATCCTTTATTGTGAAATTGTTGATACGCTTTTACCACATTTGGGTTTTCTTCCCTGCACGGGCCACACCAGCTGGCCCAAAAATCAAGCAATACGTATTGGCCTCTAAAGTCAGATAGCCTGATTAATTTTCCGGCTGTATCGGGTTGTTCAAAATCGGGCGCCATATTACCAATAGCGGTTATTATTTTCGCAGCTATTGTTTTCTGAGCAGTAATTGCATAGCTGGTATTTTTATATAATCCACCCAGTTCATCATAATATAGTTGTGCTTTTTCGGCCGGGATATTAACCACCAGCATATTTAATAAATAGACGGAAGCAAAAGCATTCGGATGCAATTTGATAAATATACCCAAACGTTCCATCTGTTTTTGATTAAAGTCGTTGTTTAATTCATGATAATATTTAGAAATCATCGCATATTTCGGGCTTTTCGGTGTGAGATTTTTAAGGACATCCCCTCCAAATTTTTCTTGGAGCTTATCCTCAATTTCCTGTTTATCAGGTGCCCCCTGTTTTATAAAGCCGGTATACAAATCATTTTCAGGATTATTTTCAACAACTGAATTTGCCAGCGTTTCCATATCAGCTTTTACATATACAGCTCCGGGTTTGGCTATAAGTATACCATAAGGTGCGTATCCGCCCTTCTTTTTCGCCTCGTACTTACTATAAAACATATACCGTGTTGGCTCCTTATAATTAACACTCAGTTCGAACATTCCATTCTTTACAGTAACAGAATCATGGTCACCGGTTACATGGTTATAAATAACCAGCTGTTCGCCGTTATACGCAGTATCCACGGTGCCTTTAAATACAACCATTTGTTTTTCCTTGATCTGAGCGAAGACCTTACCTATACCACCCAAAAAAAATAGAATTAATATTATTATATTTTTTATTTTCATCTTATGTTTTTTTTATTTTTAAGTTAAGTGCTTACTTATTAAAAATTGAAGCAAGCATTTTATCCATGTCCGCATCGGTGCCGCCAAAGCTATCGCCATAACGACCTATGATCTTCCCGTTAGGATCGATTAATATTTTTGTAGGTATAGAGGCTATGCCATATTTTTCATCCATATCGTCAGGATTATTAACGTGCTTCATGATCATATCCCGATTAAGTCCTCTCAATACCTGGTGCCATATACCTACTCCGTCCTGGGTAACAGCAGCATTCCATACCGCGATCTTACCATCATCATCAGCGACACCAATCACATCAAAACCCTTACTTTTATATCTGTCATAAAGCTCAATCATGTGCGGATTGCTTTTACGGCAGGGTACGCACCAACTGGCCCAGAAATCAAGGATAACATATTTACCTTTGAAATCTGCTAATGTTAATGACTTGCCGTTGATATCTGTTTTTGTAAAGCCGGGAGCTATGCTACCTGGCATACCGGCTTCAATGGCGGTAATT
>Ga0302307_10001270_pt1 | contig 15926 bp, 9 predicted proteins | sample III_Palsa_E3_2_FD_200530 | JGI IMG/M metagenome (GOLD analysis project Ga0302307, IMG submission 200530) | Peat permafrost microbial communities from Stordalen Mire near Abisko, Sweden - III_Palsa_E3_2 | ecosystem: Environmental > Terrestrial > Soil > Palsa > Peat permafrost | place: Sweden... | reverse complement strand
TGCGTATAATTTGTTATAAAAGCATATAAAACAAGGTAAATCACTATATTTTTACAAATTATTAGCAAATAATTAAGCAATCGATTGCTAAAGATGTATTTTTATGTTTACCTTCAATGCTTGTAAACGTAACAGGCTGATCTTAGAGCTAAATATGGCCCTGCAAGTTGCCCCTGAACAGCTTTACTGTCAATAATAAACCAATCCAAAACCAATGAATAAAGCTAAACTATTTTTACTGTTAATTTTTGTTAGCGCAACAAGCATTGCAAACGCGCAAAGCATTTACCTCGATACCTCAAAAACTTTAGATGAACGGGTGAACGACCTGGTATCCAAACTTACGCTGGAAGAGAAGGTTAACCAGATGCTCAACGCCAGCCCCGCCATACCACGGCTGAACGTACCGGCATACGACTGGTGGAACGAGGCGCTGCACGGCGTAGCGCGCGGCGGTGTGGCAACAGTTTTTCCGCAGGCTATAGCATTTGGGGCAACATTTGACGATAAGTTGATCCACCAGGTTTCAACGGCCATATCTGATGAGGCTCGCGCCATGTATAACGCCGCGCAGGCGGATGATTATCACCTTAGGTTTGATGGATTAACCTTCTGGACACCCAATATCAATATTTTCCGCGACCCGAGATGGGGGCGCGGACAGGAAACTTACGGCGAAGATCCGTATTTAACCTCCAGAATAGGCGTGGCTTTTGTTACCGGCATGCAGGGCGATGATCCTAATCACCTAAAAGTGGCGGCCTGCGCCAAGCATTTTGCCGTACACAGCGGCCCCGAGCGTTTGCGCCATGTGTTTAACGCCCAGGCATCATCCAAGGATCTGTACGAAACCTATTTGCCCGCGTTCAAGGCATTGGTTGGCGCACATGTAGAAGCGGTGATGTGTGCCTATAACCGCACTAACGATGAGCCCTGCTGCGGCAGCAACCTGCTGCTGGATAGCGTTTTGCGCGATCAGTGGCACTTCAAGGGGCATGTCGTATCGGACTGCGGCGCTATTGCCGATTTTTATATGGGGCATCATGTGGTACCCGGCCAGCCGGAAGCGGTGGCTTTGGCCGTTAAGCATGGCGTAGACCTTAATTGCGGCGATGAATACCCGGCGCTGGTTGAAGCTGTTAAAAAAGGATTAATTACCGAGAAGGAAATTGACGCGGCCCTGGCCACCCTGCTAAAAACCCGTTTTAAACTGGGTATGTTCGATCCGAAGGGCAGCGGGCCGTATGACCATATTCCCGAGGATGTGATCAACAGTCCTGAGCATCGTCAGCTGGCCAAACAGGTGGCGCTGGAATCCATCGTAATGGTAAAGAACAACGGCGTGCTGCCTTTGCGCAACGATCTGCCCAAATATTTTCTGACAGGGCCAAACGCCGCCAATATAGGCGCGCTGATAGGTAATTACTATGGTATAAACCCCGATATGTGTACCATACTGGAGGGTTTGGCATCGGGCATATCCCACGCCAGTGAGATGCAGTACAAACAGGGTATTTTGCTGGATCAGCCAAATTCAAACCCGATTGACTGGACAACAGACGACGCCAAAGCATCCGATGTTACCTTTGTAGCGATGGGTATAACCGGTTTGCTGGAAGGTGAAGAGGGTGAAGCTATTGCCTCACCCAATTTCGGCGACAGGCTGGATTATAACCTGCCGCAAAACCAGATAGATTTTCTGAAAAAGCTGCGGGCCGGCAACAAGAATAAGATTGTGGCCATTATAACCGGCGGCAGCCCTATGAATTTGGCTGAAGTGCAGGATCTGGCGGATGCCGTACTGTTGGTTTGGTACCCCGGCGAAGAAGGAGGCCATGCTATTTCTGACATCGTGTTCGGTAAGGTTTCGCCATCGGGCCGCATCCCGGTTACGTTCCCCAAATCGCTGGATCAGTTGCCGCCGTATGAGAATTATTCCATGAAGGGCCGTACCTACCGCTACATGACCGCCGAGCCGATGTACCCTTTTGGTTATGGCCTAAGCTATACTACTTTCGCGTATTCGGATATTAAACTATCGGCCCCTGAGGTTAAAAAGAATGCGCCGGTTAATGCCGAAGCTACGGTAACCAATACCGGTAAAATGGCGGCGGATGAAGTGGTGCAATTGTACATCACCGTGCCGCAAACGGGCGATAGTCCGCAGTTTTCACTTAAAGGATTTAAACGCATCAACCTAAAACCCGGAGAATCGGCAACGGTTGATTTCCCGCTTACACCGGAATTACTGCAAAGCATTAATGATGATGGCCGATCGGTAGAACCGGCCGGCAATTATCACATTTACATCGGCGGATCGACCCCAACAAAACGAAGCGAAGACCTGGGTATGCCAAAATATGCCGAAGTAATATTAAAAGTAAAATAATATGTTCCCCGATTTAGAACAAACATTTCGCTGGTTCGGCCCGACAGACCCGGTTACACTGGCAGCAATCAAACAAACAGGCGCAACCGGGATTGTTAACGCCCTCCATCATATCCCCTGCGGGGATGTATGGACGTTTGACGAGATTAAACACCGGGATAATGTGATCAGTACCGCCGGGCTTAGATGGTCGGTTGTGGAGAGTGTAAACATCCACGAAAGCATTAAAACTGCCGGCGATACGCGCGATGCCTATATTGAAAAGTATATCATTACGCTTAAAAACCTCGGCTTAGCAGGCATCAAAACCGTTTGCTACAACTTTATGCCGGTGCTGGATTGGACGCGCACTAATTTGGACTACCGCTTACCCAATAATGCTTCGGCACTGAGGTACCATGCCCCTGCTGTTGCCGCCTTTGACCTGTTTATACTGGAACGTGAAGGTGCTTATGCAGATTTTAGCGAAATGCAGCGGCAGGAAGCCAAAGCATTTTTGGATAGTATAGATAAAGAAGAAAAGGAGTTGCTCGTTAATACTATTATGGCTGGGTTACCCGGCACGGATGAGGTTTTTACGGTTGATGAATTTAAAGAGCATCTAAAAAAATATGAAAACACTGATGCAAGTGCCTTAAAGCAAAATCTCGCTTATTTTTTAAAGGCGATCATACCTGTAGCAGAGCAGGTAGGTATAAAAATGTGCATTCACCCGGATGACCCGCCATTCCCTATCCTGGGTTTGCCGAGAGTGGTTTCGACAGAAAATGACCTGCTGGATGTAATAAACGCCTACCCATCGCCTAATAACGGCATCACCTTTTGCACCGGATCATTAGGCGCCAGGGGCGATAACGACCTGCCGGGCATAGTAAGCAGATTGGGTGAGCACATCCATTTTTTACACCTGCGCAATGTTCAGCGGGAGCCCGGCGGTAGCTTTTACGAAGCCGAGCATTTGGGCGGCAGCAACGATATGTATGCCATCATGAAAAATGTGATACTGGAGCAACAAAAGCGGATAAACAGCGGCAGAACAGACATTGCCATCCCCATGCGGCCCGATCACGGGCATAAAATACTGGATGATTTCAATTATAATACCTATCCCGGTTATTCGATAATAGGCCGACTGAAAGGCCTGGCAGAGTTAAGGGGTTTGGAGATGGGGATAAAAAGAAGTATCTGAAACTGAAGTTTATCGAATCAGAGAATCTCTAATTCGATAAATTCCGGTTCAGGCTGTTCACTTCAAATATCTCGCCGCAAAATCTAAAAAATAAGGCCAGTTGGGTACATCGGTATGGCCGCTGCTATGCTGGCGAAAAGCCAGATCGCCATTGGTAAGCGAGGTTTCTACCGGCGGAAATTCGGTAGTTCCCAAATCAGTTTTACCTAAAAGCTGGTAAACGGGGCCTGCTGCTACGGCGGCCATAAACATGCCTTTGGCATCAACCCAACCATCACCTTTTTGGCCGCCGCTTATAAAAATCGGTCGCGGCGCGCACAAAGCTATCAGTTCATGGGCATCAACCGGTATATCGTTCCAGTGCAGCGGGCCTGCATATTTTAAAAAATTTCCGGCCATCCAGTGGTATTCACCTGTTCCGGCAACGTTTTCCACCAGTTCGCCGGCATTGCGGCGCGAAAGTTTGGCACCGCCTTCGCCCGATGAGCTTACATAGGCAATAGCAAAGCGCTGATCGTAAGCCATGGTAACTATAGTAGCCTTGCCATAGCGCGAATGGCCCTCCAGCCCAACCTCTTTCGCGTTTACCGCTTTATCGGTTTCAAAATAATCCATAGCCCGGCTTGCTCCCCATGCCCAGGCACGTAAGGCGCCCCAATCGTCGGGTTTGCGCGGCTGGCCCTTGTTCATTAAACCGATAATGCCTTTGGTTAATCCCGCGCCGTTATCGGCCTGAACACTATTTGGCGAAATAATGGCATAACCCCATCCTTTGGCTAAAACCTGCTGCTGCCAGCTTGGTGCCGCCGGTGCCGGCGGCATTACAGGCGTAACGGCACCGGGGCGCGGGCGGAAATGAAATCCCGGAGGGAAAATAAAACCAAATTGCATAATAACCGGAACCGGCCCGGCAGCATTGGCGGGGGTAGTTAAGGTTAGTTGAATATTTACGGTATCTAAGGGGTAGGATGAATTATCCACATGCCCTACCAACTTTTTGGTTATTACGGCAATATCGCCTATTTTCTCGTTGGTGGTACTTGTTATTTCCCAATTTACTTTTGGGGTGTTGGCTGGTACGCGGCCGTATATTTCCCGGTCGAAATCTTCTACTATTTCGGGGCGGCGTTTGTGCCACCATTGTTTGGCGGTGATAACTTTTTTGCCATTGTTCATCACCAGCGGATCGGGCAAATCGGGATAGGGATTTGCTTTGGCCTCATCATAATTGGCCGCGTTCGGCGAGTTGGGGTTGTTGCCATCGGCACCGGGGCGCAGCGAGGTAATATGCAACTGATCCATCATATTTTGATGATCTTGCTCCGAAGTAAAGTTTACCGGCGGCGGGTAATTTACGGCTGGGGTATTTTGTGCATGAACGTTGGCGATGGCAAGCACGCCTATGCAAACAAGGCTTAATATTTTTCTCATGGCCTGAAATATGATTTGAATGTACTTATTTATAACGCAATTGACTGGAACAAGAAAGGCCGCCTAAGCAGCCTTTCCAAATAAACCAATTTACAAAATGAATATTATTAATAACCTGGGTTTTGTGGCATTGGCGTTCCGGTAAGTATGGCGTTAAGCTCATCCTGCGGAATTGGCCTTAAAGCATCAAATGCCTTTATGTACTGGTTAGCCTGCTGGTTATACATAGCTACCCTGCGCAGCAGTGATTGTGTGCGCACAAGATCGTTCCAGCGGCGGGGCTCGTTATAAAATTCGCGGCTGTATTCGTCCAGTATAAAATCAAGCGTAACCTGGCCTGGGGTAATATCCATTGCTGCAGCATCAGATATGTTTTGCGCCGCGCTTTTACTGGGGTCATAAGCAGCGCGTTCCCTTATAAAGTTGAGGTACTTTGCCGCGTTGGCGTTATCGCCCGATTTAAAATAGGCTTCGGCAGCAACAAAGTATGCCTCGGCAAACCTTATTAAGCAGCGCGGCCTTGTTGATGGGTCGTTCGCTCCTGTACGGGTAAGGTCATCAAACTTTTTAGTGGTAGGGAATACAACGGGGCTGTATTGTGAAGGTGTAATAATAACGCCTTTAAATTTGGCCCGCACGGCATCCGTTACTTCATAACCCGGCATCCATATAGCGGTATCAACACCGCAAATTAACGTTCCGCGCGGGGTAGTTACACTTGGCGAGCCTATAACGGTGTTTGTAGCGCCGGTAGGGGTGGTGTTGGCTATCCATACGGTTTGGAAGGTTTTATTGTAACGGGTATCCATTACCCTTTCGGCAAAAGCCTGGGTAAAGGTGTAGGTGCTGGGCTCTGCCCGGCTATAAGGGCGGCCGTTTGCAACATCCCTGAACATCATGGAAACCCCGCCGCCGGTATTCAAAACAACCGGCACGGTTTCTTCATTATCCGAAGCTTCCGAAGTTAGCGTTACATAATTCCACCTGAACAGGTTAGGCAGTACATTTTGAGCAGCCCCGCCCGATGAACCTGCAACAAACTCGCCATAGGTGGTATTATTATCATGGTCGCTTACCAAAAGCACTTCTTTGCCATAGTCATTGGCCATAGCAAAAGCATCACCATAGTTTTGCCATATATCAACGCCATAAGTCGTTTTGTTGGCAATAAGCGTACTGGCTATGGTAGCCGCCTGCGTAAAATCACTGGTTTGCGCCGCTGTTGACCATCCCCTGGTAAGGTATGCTTTTGCCAGCATAAACTGGGCCGTAGCCTGCGTAGCGGTTTTACCAAGAAAAGGCGCCGTTACGGTAGGCGGCAATTCGGTGCTGGCATCGGTCAAATCCTGTATGATGAGCGCGTAAACATCTGATATAGGCGCGCGGGTATCTGATGATGAGGCCTGTGTGTTGAAGGTAGTGTGCAATGGAACCGCGCCATAGGTAGTTACCAGGTAATAATAGCAATAGGCCCGTAAAAATTTGGCCTGGCCCAGGTATAAGTTTAGGGTAGCGGTAGGCAGGCCCGCTGCCGGGCCAAACTTCAAAATGCCGTTCAGGGTATTAATATCCTGGTACCAGGTGTTCCAAAAGCCGCTGAAGCTGCTGCCGTTTATTCCATTATAAGTACTGAACATGCCGTTGCTTTGCGCGCTCACGCCCGCAAAGTTCTCATCGGTACCGGCATATTGGGTCAGTTCAAACCCTTCGGTACCATAGCTGCTGCGCAAATCGTTATAAACACCGGCAATACCACCCTCCAGCCCCGCCTGGGTACTTAAAAACGAGGGCACAATGGACGATTGCGGCTTTTCAACTAATAATTTTTTGCAGCTGGATACGCCGGTCAATATAACCGCAGCTGTAAAAATGATCGATATTTTATTATATATTTTCATGATTGTAAATTATGATCAGTTAAAATTTTACACTTAAACCAATGTTAAAATTGCGCACCGAAGGGTTATTGTCATTAACGCTAACTTGCCGCCCAGGAGCACCTAAACTGGCTGATCCCTGTGCCATAGCGCCGCCTCCGTAGCCGTTTCCTTCCGGATCGGGGCCAAAGCCATCCTTAACAAAGGGAGAATACAGTATAAATGGATTTTCGGCAGTAAGGTATACCCTTAATGAGCTGATACCGGCGCGTGCCAGCATTTGCGAAGGGAAAGTATAACCGAAGTTAATGCTGCGCACTTTAATGAATGATCCATCTACATAGCCCAGGGTTGAACCATAAAGCGGAGCCGCCGCGCTGCCATCGGGCTTAGGGAAGGCATTGGTTGGGTTGGTTGGTGTCCAGTAATTAACAGCCAACTGGTTATTTCTGCCTTGCAAAAAGAAGGAGTAGCCACCGTTACTGGCATCAGCCGTAATATAGGGAACTTCTACATCCATTCCCATGCGCGCATACATCACTACCGATAGGTCGAAGCGTTTGTAAGCGAACCTGTTGGTTAAACCAGCTATATATTGCGGTTGAAAGTTGCCGATGATCTGCTCATCAGCAGGGGTTATTTTTCCATCGCCATTCACATCCTGAACCCTTATTTCTCCGGGTACTTCAACCGGCGAAGTTTGTGTTTTAAGGCCTGGATCGCCGGTTTGCCATATCCCTATCTTGCGGTAATCATATATTACGGTTGAGGGTGATCCTACAAACCATCCGTCGGGAATATCGGTAAGCGCGCCGTTTGGAAGGGCTGTAACTTTATTCCTGTCGAAGGAAATATTAAAATCTGTGGTCCAGTTTAGTCCGTCCTTATTTTGAATATTAACGCTGCTAAGGCTTATTTCCAGCCCTTTGTCATTGGTTTTACCCAGATTCGAAATTTGCGAAGTAGCACCGTTACTTGCCGGTAAAACGTTGTTAACAATAATGTTTTTTGTGTCCTGGTTGTAAACGTCAATTGTACCGGTAATACGGTTCTTGAGTACGCCAAAATCCAGGCCCAGGTTAAATTCAGCTGTCGACTGCCAGGTTAAGGTAGGGTTTGCAAGCGTTGTTACCGTGTAAGCCGACGATTGGCCCGCCGTACTGGTGCCGAAATTGTAATAATTTGAAGCCAGCGCGCCTAAAGTTTGATAGGGTGCGCTACCCTGGTTACCTGTTACACCGTAGCTGGCCCTTAATTTAAGGTTATCTATCTGGGTAACATCTTTCATAAACTGTTCGTTCACAATGTTCCAGCCTAAAGCAACAGCCGGATAGGTGAGGTATTGATGGCCGGGAGCCAAAACCGAGGCACCGTCGCGGCGTACGGTGGCGGTAAGCAGGTACCGGTCGTCATAACTATAGTTTACACGGCCCATTTCGGATACCAGGCCCCTGTTGGCAAAGTAATTGGCAGTAGGGTTGGTAGTAGCCGAAGTCGCGTTAATGCTGCCGGCCAGCGCAAGGTTGGTATTCTGTATGTAATCTGCCGGCAAGCCTATGCCATTAAACTGGGAGTTTTCGGTATGATCTTTTTCCGAGCTAAATAAACCGGTAAAAGTAAGGTGATGCTTTTTAGCGAAGGTATGATCATACGTTAACAAGTTTTCAATGGTATAAGTATAGGCTTCATCATTGGTTACCTGTGTGGTAGCCTCGGCCAGGGTGGTAATATTGCTGTTGGCATAGGTATCGGGGCCGGTATAATTACCACCATTTACCTGGGTAAAGTCTAAACCAACGTTAACACGGTATTTCAGGTCTTTCAAAATGTTTACTTCGCCGTATAAGCTGTTAAATGTTCTTAGTTCCCTGGTGTTTGAATAGATGGCTGTCGGGTCGGTTATCAATGTTAAAGGGTTAACGGATGATGCATCTGTTGAACCCGCCTGCGGAAGCAGGTTTAGTGTACCGTTGGCATTGTATGGCGAAGTTAAAGGGCTTAACCTCATTAAGCCGCTGGTAATGCCTGTACCGCCGGGGTTATTGTTATAGCTTAAAGTAGTTAAGCTGTTAACACCTACTTTAAACATGTAGTTTATCTTGTGATCGATAGTGGTACGTAACGAATACCGCTGGAAATTTTGATTAGGTACTATAGCGGTTTGCGATAGAAAGCCCGCGCCCATGCCGTATTGTGTGTTTTCATCGCCACCGGCAAGGTTAATGTTCTGATCGGTAGTGTGGCCCGTTTGGTATATCAGTTTTTGCCAGTCGGTCGAAGTTCCGTTCTGTACGCCCGTTAATTCAGCCGGGGTGAGCGGGTAGGCCACCGTGCCGGGGTTTACGGTATTAAGCGAACCTGAATAGGCTTTAAGCTGCGCGTATTGGGGGCCGTTAAATACCTTTAACTCGCCTAAAGCATTTGAATTGCCATAATACATATTATAGCTAAGCACCGATTTGCCTTTGGTACCGCGTTTAGTTGTTATTAAGATAACCCCGTTCGATCCGCGCGAACCGTATATGGCGGTAGCGGATGCATCCTTCAAAATGTCGAGCGTAAGGATATTATCCTGATCGAGGTCATTAATATTGCCTCCAAATGGAATACCATCCACCACGATCAATGGCTGATCGAGGCTGTTAAGCGTACCCGAATTGGTTGATAGCGAGCGGCTGCCCCTGATGCGTATCTGGTCGCCGTTGCCTAAGCCCGAACTGTTGCTAACCACATCCACACCAGCGGTGCGGCCCTTTAACTGGTCGATAACGTTTGCCGATGGTGCTTCCTGCAAAGTAGCGCCCGATACGGTGGCAATTGCGCCGGTAACATCGCGCTTTTTTTGCGCGCCGTAACCAACAACCACTATTTCGTTAAGGTTATTGGGATCGTGTATAAGGGTTATCAATATATTCCTGGTGATAGGTTTAACGGCTATGTCTTTCGCGAAATAGCCAATGTATGATACCGTTATTGTATTTACACCAGCCGGCAGCTGCAGGCGAAAGTAGCCGCTCGCGTCGGCTGTGGTAGCTCCCTGCGCGCCCTTTAGTTTAACGGTTGCGCCGCTAAGCGGCTGGCCATTTTCATCAACCACCTTGCCGGTAATGGTGGGATCCTGGGCAAAAAGCTGGGCTGAAAACAAGCTCATGCCTATAAGTAAAAGCAATGTTTTCCAGCATTTGATAAGTTTAAGTATTTCCATAATTTAATTGGTATAACAGGTTAGTTTATTGGTTGTATGGTTTGCGGTATTATGCTTTTATGATAGTATTTACGGTTGTTTAAATACTATAAAGCCTGGCTGTGCGCCAAACGGATGGTTAAGTCGAATTTTCCTCATAATTTTTCATTTAAAGTTTAATTGCTGGTGTGATATAACAGGGTTTATAAGATATAAAGCGTAAATGCCAGGGCTTACTGTAATGCAGGCTGTACGATGTGATATAATATTGTGATATAATATATAACAGCATGCAAATGCGTTTCATTAAGCCTGGGTGTTTAAGAAATTTATAATTGGTTATTAACTTGGAATAAAAGTAAAAACAAAAATTTGAAATTGCAATCGATTGCAAAATATTTTTTCAATTATTTTTTCAATAAAAATCGAGCACTTGTTGTTTTGCTGATTTTATATTTAAGCAATCTATATTGATTTATTTTCGCAATTAAATTGTAAATTAGTTGATAATATTGCATTTTAGTACTTTAAATGAATATTTAAATCAATGCTTGTTTGGCAGCCCATTATATAAAATGGATATAATGAGGTAGCTTTTTACAGATTTACTATTTGGTAAAAAGATTGTTATATGGCATTTTTTGCCAAAACCATGTCAAATATTGCTATATATTTGTAATCGATTGCTTAAATGGTATTACTTTAAGCCGCGATTGAATCTGTAAACCGATTACACCTGTTTAAACACTTAATTTTTAATAAATTAACAGTCCATTATTATGATAAGGAAATCATTCATTTTTTTGCTGCTGCTGCAATTATGCGGTATTATATATGTGCGGGCACAAACAATACAAAATACAGGCTTAAAAGATTATTATAAAGATTATTTCCCTATTGGGGTAGCGGTTTCGGCACAGGATATAAAGAATCCCGCAGAAGTTGCCCTTATACTAAGTCAGTTCAACAGCCTCACACCGGAAAACGCCATGAAAATGGGCCCCATCCATCCCGAAGAGAACCGTTATAACTGGAAAGATGCCGATAGCATAGTAGCATTTGCACAGGCGCATGGTTTAAGGGTGCGCGGCCATAACCTGTGCTGGCATGAGCAAACACCCGCCTGGCTGTTTAAGGATAGCAGCGGCAAACTGGTAAGTAAGGAGGTGCTGCTTAAACGCCTTAAAGATCATATCACTACCGTAGTGGACAGGTATAAAGGCAAAATATATGCCTGGGACGTGGTTAATGAAGCCATTGACGACGATAGTACCAAATTTTTGCGCAACTCCTTATGGTACCAGATATGCGGGCCCGATTTTATTGCCAAGGCATTTGAATACGCCCATGCCGCCGACCCTAATGCCATCCTTTTTTATAACGATTACAATACCGAGCGCCCCGAAAAGCGCGAAAGGGTTTATAAACTGCTAAAGCAACTGGTTGATGCCGGGGTGCCCATCAACGCGGTGGGCATACAGGCACATTGGTCGATATATGAGCCATCGGCAGATGATTTGATAGCCACTATTAAACGGTTTTCATCACTTGGCCTGAAAGTGCAGGTAACCGAGCTGGATGTATCCATCTATCCCTGGGAAAAAAGCAGCCGTGCTATGCGGCCGGGCGAATCTGATGCCTATACGCCTGAACTTGAAAAGAAGCAGGCTGATAAATATGCCCAAGTATTCAAAATATTCAGGGATCATAAAGATGTGATCAGCGGTGTTACCTTCTGGAACATATCCGACAAACGTACCTGGCTGGATGAGTACCCGGTTATGGGCCGAAAAAATTATCCGCTGCTGTTTGATGAAAACCTGCAGCCAAAAAAAGCTTACTGGAGCGTAGTTGATTTTAATTAATGATGCATAGGTTTAAAATAATTTAGTATGAAAAGATATTGCCGTTTAGCCGCGTTCATTTATACCTTATTAATCATATCGGCAAGTTCCTATGCCCAGGCACCGGGAGATAGCAATTATATAGCCGCAAAAACAGGAAACGGCTATTTTCCGCTTGCTGTAAATGGTAAAGTGGCACCTGTTGTATATGCGGGCGCTACGGAATATCCCGGTGTTATTATCGCCATAAAAAGTTTGCAGGCTGATGTAGATTCGGTAACAAAAAGTTCGCCTCAATTAGTTGATAGCGGCGTCATCGCGTCCAAACAAATTGTATTAATAGGCACATTGGGCAAAAGCCCGCTGATAGATCAATTGGCGGCACAGCATAAAATTGATATAAGCGCCATCGCCGGTAAATGGGAGGCACACGTAACGCAGGTTGTTAATAATCCTATTCCGGGCATTAAGCAGGCGCTGGTGATAGCAGGCAGCGATAAACGGGGCACAATTTATGGCATATATCAGCTATCGGCGCAAATAGGCGTATCGCCCTGGTACTGGTGGGCCGATGTGCCTGTAAAAAAGCAGAAAACACTATATGTTATTCCCGGTAAATATGTAGATGGCGGCCCGGCGGTAAAATACAGGGGTATTTTTATTAATGATGAAGCGCCATCTTTTTCGGGATGGGCAAAAGAGAAATTCGGCGGGGTTAACCACAACTTATATGTGAAGATGTTTGAGTTGATATTGCGCTTAAAAGGCAATTACCTGTGGCCGGCCATGTGGGGCAACGCGTTTAATGATGATGATAAGCTCGACCCTGTGCTGGCTGATGAATATGGCATTGTAATGGGCACATCGCACCACGAACCAATGGACAGGGCGCAGCAGGAATGGAAACGCTATGGTACAGGTGCCTGGGATTACGATACCAATGGTGCCGAGCTGCGCGATTTCTGGAAAAAAGGGATCGAAAACATGGGCAGCAAGGAAACCATTGTTACCATAGGCATGCGCGGCGATGGCGATAAACCCATGACCGAAGGCAGCAATATAGCCCTGCTGGAAAAGATAGTGAGCGATCAGCGCGGTATAATTGCCGATGTTACCGGCAAGAATGCCGCACAAACTCCGCAAATGTGGGCGCTGTATAAAGAGGTACAGGATTATTACGATAAAGGCATGCGTGTACCCGATGATGTTACGCTGCTGCTATGCGATGATAACTGGGGAAACATCCGCAAACTGCCAAAATTGGGTGAGCCTGCACGCAAAGGCGGTTACGGCATATATTACCACTTTGATTATGTGGGCGATCCGCGTAATTATAAGTGGCTCAACACAAACCCCATCAGTAAAACCTGGGAGCAAATGCACCTGGCTTACGAATATGACGCTAAACAGGTATGGATAGTAAATGTAGGCGATCTGAAACCAATGGAGTTCCCGATCAGTTTCTTCCTGGATTACGCGTGGTCGCCCGATAAATGGCCTGCCAGCCGGTTATATGCTTATACAAAACAATGGGCGGCACAGCAGTTCGGCGGCCAGTACGCTGCGGAAATTGCGGATATTTTAAACCAATACACCAAATATAATGGCAGGCGCAAACCCGAGCAACTGGATCAGAACACTTACAGCCTTGTAAACTACCGCGAATTTGAAACCGTGGTTGATGATTATGATAAATTGCAGGATAAAGCGCAGCGCCTGTACAAAATAATGCCCGCAAAATATCGCGATGCTTTTTACCAATTGGTATTGCACCCGGTACAAGCCTGCGCCAACTTAAATGAGCTGTACTATGCTGCCGCTAAAAATAAATTGTACGCGGCGCAGGGCAGGGCCGCAACCAATACGATGGCCGATAGGGTTAAGGAATTATTTGCAAGGGATTCGGCAATATCACATTACTATAATAAGGTAATGGCCAATGGCAAATGGGATCACATGATGGATCAAACCCATATTGGCTATACCTACTGGCAGGAGCCTAAGGTTGATAAAATGCCCAAAGTAACTACTATCGTACTACCGGCGTCGCCGCAAATGGGTGTGGCCGTTGAAGGTTCGGAACTATGGTGGCCGCAAGAACCAGGTAAAGCCGTTTTGCCGGGCTTTTACCCCGGCGAACCGGGGCATTATATAGAGGTGTTCAATCGTGGGCAGGGATCGTATAGCTTTACGGCATCAGCCTCATCGCCCTATATCAGTATCGAACCAAAAAGCGGAAATATCAGTACCGGGCAGCGCGTTTGGGTAACAGTTAACTGGACAAAAGTACCCAAAGGCATTTGGAATATACCGATAACCATCTCCGGCCCCAATGGTGTTGCAGTTACTGTTGATGCAATGATCCATAAAATATTACCCCTAAATACAACCGGGTTTAATGAAAATAACGGCTATGTAAGCATGGAAGCCGCGCACTATACCAAAGCGGTAAATAATAACGGCATAAAATGGATGGAGATACCCGATTACGGGCGCACGCTATCGGGCATGATGCCATCGCCTGTAAGCGCTAAGGCGCAGGTGCCCGGCGGCGATAGCCCGCACCTGGAGTATAGAGTGAGCCTGATTGATACCGGCATGGTAAAAGTGGAGGCTTACCTATCGCCAACGCTCGATTTTACTAATACTAACGGCTTGCATTACGCGGTATCGGTTGATGATGAGCAGCCGCAGCTCATCAATATCAATGCCGACGAATCCACCGCAGCATGGGGCCGGGATGTGAGCAACAATATTAAAATAATGGTATCCAAACATCATATTACCAGGCCGGGCAGGCACATTATCAAATACTGGATGGTTGATCCCGGTGTGGTTCTGCAAAAAATAGTGCTCAACGCAGGCGGCGAAAAAACAAGCTATTTAGGGCCGCCCGAAAGCCGGTGAACTATCCCCCGCAGCTATTCTTTATTTCTGAACATTATAGCTTAACTCAAGCAGGTATCAAATAGAAAAAGGGACTCGCAACTCGCGAATCCCTTTGCTGCGCCCTAATGGGTGTTTTCGAAGCATTTTATAGATGATTTGCAGAAATTAGCTGGGCTAATATTACTATAGTTGAATAACCTATAAAATATTGACAATCTTTTGATTGGTTATTGTATTTTTATTTGAAAAAATTAAATGTTTTATGGCCAACCCTGTTATGATGCTTAAAAATCGGATTAAGGAATTTTCATCCTCAGCAGCCCTTAGAATGGAGGTTTATATATTTTTCTTCTTCTTGATCGCATTTGTTTTTTTTGCACGCTACAATGATTGGAATTATGATGAATCTACTTCTTACAAGGGCGTACTAAACAATAACCTTTGGGACCTGCTTACTTATAGTAAATTTAAGCTTGCAAATAGCCATTTAATAAACAGCGTATATTTCATGCTGTTGCAACACGGGCATGTTATTAATGTGGTGTATTACCGGCTGCTCAGCCTGCTTGGTTTCCTTTTATTTTTTATAGCCAATTCAAGGATCCTTAAACTCCTGAAAATAAATAATTTTTATATTATCTTTTTAACTATAGCCCCATATTTCTTTTACTTTAGTTATGGCCGTGGTTACGCTTTAGCTATTGGTTGTTTCGCCATGGCTTTTTTTTATTTGCTGAAATATACTAAGGATCAGCAGGTAAAATATGAATACCTGATCGTTTTTTTTGGCGCCATTTCTACTTTGTCTATATTCTCATTTTTGTATGGTTTCCTTTCCATACTTATTGTTTTTGGTATTTTTAAAATAAAACATTTAAAAAGCATTCATACTTTTTTATTATCATTTTTTGTACTCGCGCTCCTGTTTTATATTTATAAAGTTGGGAAAATAGTAAATGAGAACGACCCTTCCATAATTGGGATAAATAATTTTAGCTTGTTTAAATATGGAACTGTATCAAGCATATTTTCTGATTTTAGCTACCGCGATTACCTGGTGAGCTTATTTTTTAATGATGCAAGCCCTATTCGGATCATTACCTATTTCAAGCTGTTGATTACA
>Ga0302307_10001268_pt1 | contig 15945 bp, 19 predicted proteins | sample III_Palsa_E3_2_FD_200530 | JGI IMG/M metagenome (GOLD analysis project Ga0302307, IMG submission 200530) | Peat permafrost microbial communities from Stordalen Mire near Abisko, Sweden - III_Palsa_E3_2 | ecosystem: Environmental > Terrestrial > Soil > Palsa > Peat permafrost | place: Sweden... | reverse complement strand
CATGGGATTCACCACTTAAATCAAAAGCCTTTAGTCGAGAGTCTAAAGGCTTTTTTCTATTTATGCTGTTTAAAGCTAATTTAAGCACATAATGCGCTGGTTAATGATTTGATTAGTTGATTGTCTTGTTTAGATAAGTTTACTTTCTGGTTTAGGGCATCTATCTTTATTTCTTATAAGCCTAAACTGCTAAGTGCCTTAGGGACGGCGTCGCACATTTTTATTTCATTAGTATATTACAATACCATCCATTCAGAAAATGTGCGTAGTAAGCTTATTAAGATGCCTCTTTAGAAAGTCTGGGCTTATAAATAGTAAGTCAAGAAGTGAAGGAAAGTGAATTCAGGAAATAAGAGATATATCTCCTACAACCATATGTATATATAATCGTCTCGCATTATAGGTTCTTATTACAGTGCGGTATAAGAGGTTCATCTAGGCATTCTATTCGAACCTATCCTTTTACATTACCAACTTCATCTATACAAACTAACGAACGGATACGTGCGTATAAATACATTAGTGTTAGTATACCTTTCTAATACATGAACTAATCTAATTTGTCATGAAGATAAACTCATTAGATAATCTATCTGTCCTTAAACAGATTATATGCCTGCAAAGTGAACTGTCTATGAATGATATTGGCCATTGTATTATATTGAAAGGTCTGATTGGCGATGTGACAGGTATGAATATCAGTCTGATTGCCATACAAAGGCTATTTGGCTTCACCCCCAGTAAGTTTCTTCCATCATTGTATACACTCAATACATTAGCTTTTTACTGTGGATATGGCGACTGGGAAACATTTACGTGGAGATTCTGTTAAACGTTGATGATTTAAGTCAATTCAAAGATATTGAAATTTCACTGTTTATAGGGGTTGTTCAGTTCCTGAATTGAGATTGCTAAAGCAACAAGCTATCATAAAAAAATAAGGCATCCCAACACTCGCTGTCTGGATGCCTATCTTAAACCTTATCACAATTAGACGAGCGAGATGCGCTCAGTTCCATTTGAGTTGCTAATATATAGAATACTTCTTCATTGCAACATTCTTGTTACAAATGATTGATATGGATAGCTTTCAATTTAAGAATATGAAGATTTTGTCTCTTACAGAGGTTGTGTAATTCATGAATTAGGAATGTTCAGTTGATGATTTCTGTCTCACTTCTTATAAGCCTAAAACTCTGAAACAAACGTGGGTAGTTAGTAAAAGCATGTTGTGTGACTGCAACCAATATTGGCTTTCAAGGTTATAAATATTTCAATAGCTCGTCGCTCCTTTGTGTAGATGAGGCAACGCATACAAATAATAATCAACTAACAAACCAATCGTTGAAGCTGAGTTAATCTGTATAGGATTAACTAAACTGATTTAATCATGAACTTTAGATTAACTTGCTTTGAAACAATCATTATACTGTCTTGTTCTATAATAACTTTAGATACAAGCCTAACCCAATGTATAGCGATCAGGTCATAGGAAACAATATTAGAGCTTTAAGGCTCATGCGAAACTATTCGCAAGATTACCTTGCCAGTAAACTCAATATCTCTCAGAACGCATATAGTAAGCTAGAACTTGGTTATATCAGAATTAAGTTAGAGACGATACTAACTATTACAGAGGTATTAGAAACAGATATAATTACCCTCATTACCTGGCATTCAACCAATCCCCAGTACGAGCAATCAATAATCACCACAAATTAACAGTTCAAAACAAGCTTTTCTATATGCTGTTAATAGGTTGTGTTGCTCTCACAGGATCAAATGGAGTTGTAAAAGCTGCCTTAATTCATACTTGAAGCGAAATGTTCGTATGCTGATCGCTCAGCTAACTTTGTGTAGATTAATTTATAACTAAAAAACTGTGGGTTGGCAATTCATTATGACCTGGATAATACTATACTACTGAATTCAAACTATCTAGCTTTGAACATTTTTATTTTACAGGGTAAAATTATAAAGCCTTTCGTTGAAAAATTTACCTTATAAATAAATAGACAGGAAAAGCTGCATAGCCTAATAAGACAGTATCAAATTTATGTTTTCAGATATTGTTAATTTATTAGAAAAAATAATAACTTAGAGTTTTCAATTCCTAAATTGTGGGGTCAAAATAGTAAATTATCCTCTGTTAGAAATAGCAGAGGATTTTTTGTTCATGCTTCCTCTAAGCCTTTGAAGGCCTTTTTAACTATAAATATTTTCCGAAGTCTTGTAATGTTATTGGCCAACAAAATGTTGAACTTTCTTACTTTGGCTATCTTGAATGTACCGTGAACGCGCTTTCGAGTTACATATTCTGTAACAACAAAACTACCCAACTTATCACTACTGAGCTCAAATTCAACGCTCTTGCGCTTACTATCAAACTCGAAAGGTTGAGGTAAATATTTGATAACTTTGGGTAAGGTTTGGTTTTCAGTCATAGTATAAATTTAACTATGATTTGGGGAGTATTATAATAATTAATCTCAATAGTTGTTAATAATAACACTTTTACGATAATGGTAATAATTTGAGTTAAGTTAGGGTGAAAGTTGAGAAACTTTCAAAACTAATAGTTGTATTAATCCATTTCAAAATCGGGATCACTTCGCCAGTCTGAACCTTTGATTTTGCTACACTTCTTCTATAAATGGGTTCTTAACACCCCTTTTTGCAACTGTAGCAAAATAGATAGATTGGGGTAAGGTGGTTTTGCTGTTAACCTGACTTCTTAAAAGCCTACATATTTTGAATAACGATTATCGATTCTCTAATTCACGATGTTTTCCTTTTAATTGGTGGTGGAACTCAATCATGTCTGATGAATTTTAATGATTGTTTTGAGCTTTGGTTTGGAACTGTATCTTCTTCTTAGTTTCATGAAGTTTTATTTTTTGGTAGCTGTTTTTAACCAATTCAAAACGTTCCATATGCTATCCGGTTTACGAAAAAAATCACTTTGAATGTACTTAACGAGTCCATTATAGTGAATTATTAATTCTGTCTCAGGAAGGTCCGCATTTGCGGAACATGCTTAGTATGCTCCAACTTCATGTTTAAAGTATCACAAAATCCAGCAGTTACTTTACCTATGTAATAGCCCTTTAGGTTTGCATACCTTCCTCCGTAATACTTATAATTTATAAAACTGATGGAAGCATATTTGGTGATAGACTTTATGATGAAAGCTATATAAAAAGAAATTGAAAAATTTGAAACTCTTACGAATGAAACAATCTTTAAAACTGCATAGGTTTAAATTTTGTTCGTCTATACCTGAATAATATTTACCTAACTTATAATATACAACTTTAACTAACACCTGTAATTTTAAGTATAAACCCTACTTCGTGGAATTAAACTATTTTTTCAGTACAATATCTCCGCCGTTTTTTTCCATCTTTATTTCGGGTGTAGTCAGTAATAATACGTGTAGCATATTAAGCAGTGAGTCTTTTTTTAACGTTACAGTCAGTGGCAGGTTATTTAAGTCCTGCCCCTCGATCCTGATATGGGCGTCATAAACCTCGTTAAATATTGCAACAATATGGGACAGGGGTGTATTATTTAATTCAAATTGGTTGTTCCGGTAATAATTATATAACAAATCATCATTAGACTGCTTAATCAACTTTTGATTGGTCGGGGAAATATGAATCATTTCATGTTGTTTTAATATAATTGATGCGGCTTGCCTGCTCACTTTGACGATGCCGGTTTCTACTATCACTTCAAGATATTCCGGCTTGCTTTTTACGTTAAAGGATGTACCTATATCACGGATATTAACAGTGCCGGCATGAACATTAAATGGGATGTTCGCATTATGTATCACCGTAAAAAAAGCTTCACCAGTGAGTTTAACTTCTCTTTGTTTCTTAAAGTTATTGATATAAGTAATGGCAGAATTTCTATTGAGCTCTACCGTTGATCCATCCGGTAAGGTATCCGTAAGAACGTTATTTTGTGTCTTTATCGTTACCACTGTATTAGCAATATCGGAATTTCGGCTAAAAAAATAATATCCCCCTGTTGCCAATCCGCATACAAATAATAATAATGCTGCGATTTGTAACCACTGTTTATATGGCTTGTATATCCGGACTATATTATCTTGATGGCTTGAATCTCTTCTTGTTTTAAACTTTTCCCATTGATCCTTTACATCGGCAGGACTATCCTTTGCCAATTCTTTACTTGACTCCAGAAGGAACCTGAATTGCTCTACTTTCTGAGCGTTAGCATTACTAACTCTTATCCAAATGTTAATTTCCTGTTCCTCGGCTAATGTAGTCTCACCGAGTAAGTGCCTGATCAGCAGATCGTCATTGATGTCCTCTTTCATGACTTGAATAAATTAAAAAAGATGAATACTATAACCGGTAAATATTCGCTCATTTCATTGCGCAGAATTTTAAGTGCCTTTACCATTTGTGTTTCGACTGTTTTAATAGAGATATCAAGCTTGCTTGCAATTTCTTTATATTTTAATTCTTCAAACCTGCTTAAATGAAATATAGCCCTGCATTTTTCGGGTAACTTGTTCAAAGAATCATATAATTTTTGCTGCATTTCACTTAATTTTAGTTTACTGGCGGTATCAGGAGTCTCATTTTTCATTGCAAATGCCGTTAGTGTTTGATAACGCAAATGAATTCTTTTGCTTCTCATAAAGTTTAAACTATCATTATAAACAGCCTTGTATAAATAGGATTTAACCAAAGAGGTTGTTGGCGCTAGTGATTGTTTTTCCCATAATTTAAGAAACAATCCCTGCACAATCTCTTCCGCGCTATCCCAATCTCTCACTAAAGAAAAAGCATAAGCATGCAGTTCTTTAAAATGAGTCTTAAAAATATCTTCAAAAACCGCCTCGGTAAAAAAGACTGCGGGTTCCTTCTTCATCAATGGTACGGTTTGTTAAATTGTTGATCAATGACTTTCGTTTTTATTACCTGGTTACTTTTGATTTTCATGTTTCATTTTAAATCTATACATTCTGCAGATACTATCAATAAGACACACTTAAATGTTTTTACCCTTAGCTGATTATGAGAAAATTTTAAAACTTGTAGCATTAGTAGGCCTGCACCTTTATGATTGCCATAAAAGTGATAGATGTAAAGCAGCTAAAAAAAAATGCAAAATGGACAGTTTTTTTGAATGAACCCGCTGTGTTACAGAAGAAAAGAAATAAGACAGAAAGTGTTTTACCATGCCTGATCCAAACCGACAACAAATTAAACTCCCAGGAGATAATAAAGGCCTGGTTTTTGAATCTACAGGTTTAATAGCGCTACTTAATGTTTTCCTATAAGCCAATTCCGTTGATCAGCCTCTATCGAGCAATTGAATAATGCAATGGTTCAAATTCTAGCCGAATTTATTAGATCATTAAAGGAATCGAGCCGGTTTGATTTCCTTTTACAAGGATGTGAATCGCTACCGCTTTCATTTCCTTTGAAGATATATGCTTATTTTTTAACCGGTCGCAACCTTAAGCCTTTAAACGAGATTTAAAGCATTTGAAGGATACACCAAAATTGTATCGTTTAATTAAGCACCAATTGGGACACTGCGCCCCAATGTTCCCCATGCGATCTAAACATTAATTGTAGCTTGCTCTGAACTCCAAAGGAGATAAATTAGTTTTTAATTTAAACAATTTACTGAATGATTGGGGATGCTCGAAACCGAGTTGAAAGGCAATTTCGCCGACAGTAAGGTCACTAACGGTCAATATCTCTTTTGCTTTTTCGATCAGTTTAATGTGAATGTGTTGCTGAGTGTTATGCCCGGTCAGCGCACGAAGCATGTCGCCTAAATATTTCGGCGATATATTCAATTCATCAGCAAGAAACTGAACAGTTGGCAAACCCTGCATTAATGCAGTTTTATCGTGAAAATAAGTATTCAAAATCGTGTCCAGTTTTTCCAGTAGTGCGTTGTTAATCGGCTTCCTGCTGATAAACTGGCGCTTGTAAAAGCGGTGACTATAGTTCAGCATCAATTCTATTTGCGAAATTAATACATCCTGGCTGATGTCATCTATTGCTGTTTCCAGTTCGTCACCTATATTTTTAGCAATCGTACTGATAATCGTTTTTTCTTTACCTGACAGGTGAAGAGATTCGTTTACCGAGTAAGTGAAAAACCCGTAGGTTTTAATCCTGGTATCCAACGTATAACCCCTTAAAAAATCGGAATGAATAAGAAAGCTAAAACCAGAACTGGATTCTGCTGTTTTTATACCAGTCAGTGGTTGACCTGGGGAAGTAAAAAACATACCTCCTTCTTGAAAGTCGTAAACGGTTTGTCCGTATTTCATCCTGCAGCCCGCCGATGCATTAAAGCTGATGTTGTAAAAGTCCATCACAAAAGGATGTGCCAGCATTTCAGGGTCTATTTCTATTTTACTGTAATCCAGCATGCTGATCAGCGGATGCAAAGGCTGAGGTAAACCAAAAACGCGATGCATTTCCGCAATAGAATGAAAAACCCGTAACTTATTTCTTGGTTCCATAATCAATTATTGTATTACTGCCGGTAAATATGACTAAAAATATCTACCGGCAATGTAATTTTAAAATCCATTATATTGCATTGAGCATTTGTTTAATTCCCGATCTGAAAGCCTCATCACCTTCTGAAAGCCGTTGTGCATACCAGGCTTTTGCATCCTCTCCACATACATAACGCAAAGTATTTGTACCATCGGTAGCAGCTCCATAGACAACTTCTGCGATCTGTTCTGCAGTTGAGCCCATTCCACCTTGCGCCATGGCAGCCATAAATTTACCCATTAAATTTTCGTAAGCCGGATGGGAAACGATCACTGACCGGTCCCCGATTTCAGTCGCAACCAAGCCGGGTTCAATGGTTTTAATGCCGACACCAATTTCACTTAATTCATAGGAAAGGCTTTCGCTCCAGCCTTCCAGCGCCCATTTGCTGGCATTGTACATAGAGCTAATCGGAAACCCCATTAAGCCAGCGGAAGAACCTGTGGTGATGAAAATTCCGGAGCCCTTTTTACGGAAATAAGGAATGAAGGCCTGCGTGACACGAACAACGCCAAAGAAATTAGTTTCCATCTGGCCAACCAGCTGCTCATCCGTAATAGCTTCCAGTAAGCCCATCAAAGCATAACCTGCATTATTAAACACCACGTCTATATCGCCCATTGCCAGCGCTTGCTGTGTGGTTGTTTTCACCTGCTCCAGGTTAGTTACGTCCAACGGCAGTAAAGTTACATTGCTCAACAAGTTCAGTTCTTGCTCGTTTTCGGGTTTACGCATCGTCGCAACAACGTTCCAGCCTTTTTCTGCAAAAAAATTTGCAGTTGCCTTACCTATACCTGCCGAAGCTCCCGTAATAAATATTGTCTTTGTCATTTCTTTAATATTTTAAAATACAAATGTCTTCTAATAGCATACACAACATGTAGCGAAACCGGAGCATCTTGTAGCCGAAATGATAACCGCAGATTAGGTTGAAGCTATACCCATAAACTCTAAAGCCTTCATTATGGACTAAAAGGCTTTAAATAAACCTATAAACTAACCAGTCAGATTAAAGGGGTGTTTAACAGAAAGCAACTTCGTTTATCAAGAATCTTCTTTTAGCTGCCGAACGATATTGTTTTCGATGCACGCCTGGGTTTGGATGAATTTGATTCCGGCATGTGATGGTAAGGAATTCTTTTAACTATATCGGTTTCTTCCTAATAATTTGACCGGTTGCTCGAACATACATTACATATTTCGAGGATTGTTAGACATTTTAACTGTTAACTTTTCCAACTCGAAAATTCTATTTTATGAAGGTTCTATCAGCATTAGTTCAAATAGGTCAAGTTATGTGTCGGTCTGCTTAAACCAACTTTTTGATAAAGAGGTCTCAGAACACCGAATGCATTTGATTGATTTTCAGATGCTTGAAATTGACTGCGGAAATCCGCTTGAAATAACTGTGTTAGTAAACAAATAAAAGCTTTGAGAAAATGCTATTCAAAGAAGACACGATCACTTTCGAACGCTGGACATCATTTACACCATACGTTAGAAAAGAATTATCTTTCAGACAGCATAGGAGTTTTGTGAATATAAACTTCACTGTAAATATTATCAATTAAAAATTGAGCCAGCAGTTTACGGCTCATCTGAAATGGCTTGGGCGTATGGTCATAGGTGACAACTAATTTTCCGGTGATTTCTTTTTCATTCAGCCCGACAGGCCGGGCAATGGTCCAGTCTGTTCCGGATGCCTGGATCAACCGCTCCTGCGCGTTATGATCAGCAAAGATCACTTTGAAGTTACTTATTCTGGCCAGTAGCTTAACATACCAAGGATTATATTTCCACGAATCGCCGGCACCAGCGGTAGACAGGATTATAATCCGTTTAATTTGGTATTCTCGCATAATTTCCAGCACATTGCGAATGCTTCTTTCCATAATGCGGGGAGGATCAATTTTCCGGATGGAAAGCGCCGCTCCATGAGGTAATGGCGCTAATAAACTGAGAACTGAATCACATTCTTTCATGGCTTTGCGGACATCATTTACCTCAGTGGGAAGACCTGTTATAACGGTTAAGCCATCAGACTTCACACTGATCTTACTTGGATTTCTAACTAATGCAACTACCTGGTAACCTTTCGCTAATGCGAAGTCTATGGCATGTTTGCCGGTTCTTCCGGTAGCGCCCAATATTAATATTTTTTTTGGCATGGCTTATTTAGAGGATATCTTTGCCCGGAAAAGATTCAAATATAACTTCCACAATGGTCTCAATGCTTCCGCCATTTTGAGCGGGTTACCATATTCATAATATTGCGTTATCTTCATTTCTTCACTAAGGCAAAACCGGAAAATATAATTTTGACGGTAAATCTTTCCTGTAGGTATTACCACACATTCTAAGTCTGCTGTGGCCCAATAATTACCAGGCTCATCCGTAGCGTATAACTTGTGATCATGAAGTTTAAATGATTTTAACAAAGGTAATATTCTTGATAAGTGATTGAAATATTGCTTCCTGTTCATTATTGCGCTATTTCGTTTTGAAAAAGGTAATTGAATGCTTGCATCGTCAGCGTAAAAAGAAATTAAACCTTCAGGACCCTTACCGAATGAAGCGAGCATATTGTTTAATAATTCTTCAACCTTTTGTTTTTGAAAATCCATTGTTATTTTTCTACAAAGATAGATCGCGCTAACAACAACGAATAGCCCGTATAGGTTAAATAATAGCCCGATCAGGTAATAAAGTATGATGTGGCAGATAACCAAATTGTTTTTTATAAGCCTGAGAAAACTTACTCAGATTACTGTAACCTATTTTCGATCCGATTTCTCTAATGGTAAGCTGCCGCCCTTCAATTAAATTCCGGGCATAAACTAACCGGTGTTGCTGATAAAATTCAAAAACAGGCATGCCGAAAACTGAATTGAACAGTGTTTTTAACTTTGAAGGACTCATTGCAGCTTGCTTTGCCAAAGCATCAATTGTTGGATAAATCATATCCTCCGTATCAAGCAATTGTTCCCTAACCCTAAAAATAGCTTCGATGTCGTTTTGATATTTAAGAGCAGATGTATTTGAACCCTTCTGCAGGTCAAAAGCAGTGATAAGTTCGCTTAAAATATCATAAGCGATTGCCTTCATTCTTAAAAGGTCAGACCCAGGTTCTGCTTTGAACGTAAACAGATTTAAAGCGGACTGTAATATCGCCGGCGTAACGCGCTCGAACCTAAAAAGTGGTACGTCAAAAAGTCGCTTTTCCGAAAATATAGAACCCGCGTGGAATAATTGTTTAAGCCAATCGGCACGCATCGCAAATGCAACGATCCTAAAACGCTGCCGGATTTTAAATAATGATTTTAATTCCAGGTGGGCGTTATAAAGCAACGCGCCCGGGCTTGTAATTTGATAATATTCAAAGCCGGACCTGACAGTAGTATCCAAATGGTATTCGGGCAGGTATAATTTCATGAACAAGTAATCTGATGGCACAAATTGCATCAACTTTGGAATATCTGAATTCGACTTAACTTCCATTGAAATCATCATAAGTCCTTCTTCTAAAGGAAGTAACCTGATCGAACCATTCTCAGCGGAACCGCTGAGAATTAAATTATTATTTTCAACCGTGGCTCCAATTTGTATGGCGATATCAGCAAGCCATTGTGACGGATCATCCAATTGGGAATAAATCATAATCAAAGATACATTATTACGGTCGGAAAAAGTGTTGCAGATTGTCACTTGCATATTGGGTGTAAACCCAACCTTTTTGCCTGGATTTTACATTTGGAGATTGCTTCAGGCCTCCAAACCTCCATTGCTACTTTTCACTTTTATCGGGGATTCAGGCTACATTTTTGACGGTTTAGGCTAATTTTAGACCACTCGTTTTATAGACCTTTGTTGTATGGAAAATAATATCAAGGGAAAAGTAATCGTGATTACCGGTGCCAGCAGTGGCATTGGTGAAGCAACGGCAATTGTTCTGGCGGCACAGGGGGCTAAAGTAGTTTTGGGTGCCCGTCGTAAAGAGCTGCTGGAGGCATTAACCCACCGTATCAAAGCGACAGGCGGCGAAGCTGTTTATTTGATGACCGATATCAAAAACCGCGAGAATTTAGTACAACTGGTAAATTTAGCTTGCGAAACTTATGGCCGTTTAGATGTGATCGTAAACAATGCCGGAATCGCACGCTTGTCGCGGATCGACGAAATACAGGTAGACGATTGGGAAGAAATGATCGACATTAATCTAAAGGGAACCTTGTATGGGATCGCAGCGGCCTTGCCTGTTTTTAAAGATCAGGGATTTGGTCATATCATTAATATCATATCGACCTCCGGCATCAAAATCGTGTCCTTACAAGGTGTGTACGCCGGCACCAAGAACGCAGTGCGTACTATTGCCGAGGCCCTACGCCAGGAATCGGGGGGTAAATACCGGGTAACGGGAATATCCCCTGGTTTTGTTAACACGGAACTGACGGATCACATCAAGGATGAAGCAACCAAAGTTGCGATCAGGGAAAGGATGGAGAAAATCGCCATATCACCGGAAGCCATCGCCAATGCGGTTGCCTACGCCATCGGCCAGCCGGATAACGTAGACATAGGCGATATTGTTATCCGCCCGAGTGTACAGGATTAAGCTTAACTTAGCGTTAGCCATGAAGGATATTTTGCAGCCCACTTTTTTTAAAAATATTTCTGAATTGACCCGGGAACTGGGTATGCCCAGACCACTGCATCCTTTAATAGCTTTGGTGAACTACGATGTTACCAAAATTAGCCGCGAAAATGCCGGGCGAAGTTTTTTAATAGATTTTTACAAGGTCTCCTTTAAAAAGGATTTCAGGGGGCAGGTAAAATACGGACAAGGTTATTATGACTTTGAGGAAGGCGGCCTGGCTTTTTTAGCGCCTAACCAACTGGTGACTTTGACAGGTGATGAAAGTAGTTATGAAGGCTATTCGCTATATTTTCACGCAGACCTGATCCGCAATTACCAATTGGGTAAAAACATTGACCGATATGGTTTTTTTGCTTACGCGGTGAACGAAGCACTGTTCCTTTCCGAAAAAGAAAAAAAAGTGATCGCTGATTTGTTCGAAAGCATTTCTGCCGAACTGGTTAATAATACAGATGCTTTTAGCCAAGATGTGCTGGTTTCGCAGATCGAATTGCTCCTTAATTATAGCAACCGTTTTTATAACCGGCAGTTCCTTACACGCAAAGCTGTCCATCATGACCTGATCAGCCAGATGGACGCTTACCTGGCCGGCCGTTTTATGAATAACGTGAATGGCATACCAAGTGTTTTGGAGGTGGCTGAACACCTTTATGTTTCCCCCAGGTACCTGGCAGACATGCTCAAAACCCTAACCGGACAAGGTACACAACAGCATATCCATAACCGGTTAATTGAAAGGGCCAAATTAATATTAAGTACTACCCGGCTTACTATTGCCGAGATCGCTTACCAAATTGGCTTTGAGCATCCACAATCTTTCAATAAATTATTTAAACGTAATACCAACCTGTCGCCGACCGAATTTCGAAAATCTTTTAATTAATAACTATCATATTGATTAGATTCATATTTTAAGATTCACGGTTAAAAATCAAGGACACCTACCGCTGACGTCGTTCGAATAAAATCAGCTGTATTATTTAAGTACAACAGTGGTAATCATTGAATATTTTTTGGGTTTGATACTCATATGTTGTTAAAAAACCCGGGAGAAATGCCCCAGGTTGGTAAACCCAAGTTGATAACCTACTTTGGAAACAGTTAAGACATCACTCCGAATCCGGTAGCTGATATTTTCATTTACGACGATTTTATGAGCGATTGCGGCTATTTTTAACCTAAATATAGCTATAATTTTGTTGTTGAGAAAAAAGCAAACGGAAATGTCGTCAGAAAACAAGCATGTCGCCGATAATGCAGGTGAAGTTCACTTATCTAAACTGCAAATTATTATAGGAAGTACCCGCCCAACCAGATCGGCCGACCTGGTGCATCCATGGATCACAAAGACAGCAACAGCCCAAAGTGCGCTCGAGGTTGAGGTGTTGGATCTAGTTGACTGGCCGCTCCCCTTCTTCTCTGAGCATTTCGGTACCATCGGTGATATCAACGATCCGAGTTATTCTGCCCCGATTTTAAAGGCCTGGAATAAGAAGATTAAAGAGGGTGATGCCTATATTTTTGTAACGCCGGAGTATAATCACAGCATAACGGGTGTTTTAAAAAACGCATTCGATTCAGTTTGGGCCTCCAACGGGTTTCGCAACAAGCCGATTGCAATAGTGGGTTACAGTGCCGGGATCGGTGGCGGCATCCGGGCGGTTGAGCACCTCGCACAAATAGCAGTAGAAGCCGAGGCGGTGCCTTTGCGCAACACGGTAATTATCCCATTTGTAGGAGAAGCATTTGATGAAGCGGGCCAACCGAAAAGCTCTTTTACCCGGGTATGCCTTGATGTATTACTTGATGATGTAGCCTGGTGGTCAACAGCGCTTAAACAAGCACGTACTGCAGGCGAACTTACTCCGGGCAGATTCCGGGTCCGCGCCGCAATGATGGCGGATAAAACTGAATCAAAAAACACTTAAGGAAATTTTATGTCAATACGTATCATTATTAATGGTCACGCCAGGTTAGACCAGATTGAACACGCCAAAGCGGCGTTATTGAAAATCATCGCACCAATCCGCGCAAATCCGGATTGCGTGGAATTCCGTGTCTACCAGGATCAACATGAGCCTCAATTATTCGTCCTTTGGGAGGAATGGATCAGTGAAGATGCACTTATAGCTCATGGCAAGCGCGACTATATGGCGGAATATATGGCGCAGAAGGATAACATATTCGAGCGCCTGAATGGCAATTTCCTTCAGGAAATCTAATGACCAACTTATAATACATTTTATCACAAAATAAAGATTAGCTATCGTCCTGCAAGCAAAAAGGTTACAACAATAGGCATTTTGGTTACACCAGTTGTTGATTTGTTGAGCAAATTTGATTTATAATTTAAAGGCATATCATAATGAAAATTGTATTAACAGGTTCTTTAGGAAACATCAGCAAACCGCTCGCCTTAGAGTTAGTCGCAAAAGGGCATTCGGTAACAGTTATCAGCAGCAAAGCCGAGCGACAAAAAGAGATCGAATCCATTGGTGCAAAAGCTGCAATCGGCAACATGTTGGATGCTGCTTTTTTAGTAAAAGCTTTTGCAGGAGCAGATCTGGTTTATTGTATGGAAACGGGCGATCCCAAAATTATGCAAGACCCAAATTTTACCTTAACAGATTTAATAAATGGCATTAAGCAAATTGTAAATAACTATAAGGAAGCCATTTTAAAGTCAGGGGTAAAAAAAGTAGTTCATCTCAGCAGTATCGGCGCCCATACCGACAAAGGAAACGGTACACTTTTGTTCCATTACTATGCAGAACAAATTCTACAATCATTGCCGGGCGATGTCATCATTAAATTTATGCGCCCCGTCGGTTTTTATCAAAATTTAAATGCCTATGTGGATTTAATTAAGGGCAAAGGCTTTTTGGGGTTCATCTTAGCGCTTAGCAATTACGGCATCTCAGGTTTATTGAGCGGAAAAAGAGGTGTTATATTGTCTAATCTTGGCGGGGACGAAAAAAATCCTTGGGTTTCTCCTGTAGATATTGCGGCCGCTATTGCTGAAGAAATGGAATTGCCTTTTATGCAGAGAAAAGTTCGTTACATAGCAAGCGAGGAACTTTCGCCAAATGAAATCGCCAAGATTTTGGGAGAAGCTGTTGGTAAACCATATTTAAAATGGGGGGTAATTTCGGATAAACAACTGCAAAACGCCATGGTGAAGCAGGGAATGAGCCCTAGCATTGCTGCATCTTTTGTGGAAATGAACAAAAATCGTGAAATAGTTAACGAAGATTATTTCAAACATCGTCCAACACTAGGCAAAACAAAGCTTAAAGATTTCGCAAAAGAATTTGCAAAATTGTATCATCAAAAATAACTGCTTTGTATATGACAAATACACCATTATACAAAATTAAATCCGTCAGTGAGTATCATCGCTTAGCGGGATTACCTAAACCTGAACATCCGCTGATCAGCGTAGTGAATTTTAATGGGATGAAGCAGTTAGTGCTGGAAGAACCAGTTAACGTAGTATCTGATCTTTATTCAATTTCGCTTAAACACGCACCAGGGTTTAAATTTAAGTACGGACAGCAGCAATATGATTGCGAAGAAGGCGTGATGTTTTTTTTATCTCCCAATCAGGTTTTTGGTGTTGAACCCGGCGGAAATCCACCCACAGAACGTTCGGGTTATGTATTGCTTATTCACCCGGATTTTCTTTGGAATACATCTTTAGCCAAGACAATTAAGCAATATGATTTTTTTGATTATTCGATAAATGAAGCTTTATTCCTTTCAGAAAAGGAAGAAACTATAGTCAATAATATTGTAGACAATATTAAACAGGAATATCATTCCAATATTGACAAATTCAGCAAAAGCATCATGATTACACATCTTGAAAATTTACTGAGTTATGCTGACAGGTTTTATAATCGTCAATTCATCACACGGGAAAAAAGCAATCATCAAATTTTACAACGTTTAGAAGAGCTGCTTACAAATTACTTTGATAATGATGATTTGATTACCAAAGGTTTGCCGACGGTTCAATACACTGCAGAACAATTAAATGTTTCACCAAAGTATTTAAGTGGTTTATTGCGAACTTTAACCGGGCAAAACGCGCAGCAGCATCTCCACGATAAGCTCATTGAAAAAGCGAAAGAAAAACTATCTACTACCAATTTATCCATTAGTGAAATTGCATATCAGTTGGGTTTTGAACATTCCCAATCATTCAGCAGATTATTTAAGGTAAAAATGAACCAATCTCCTTTGGAGTTCAGGGCTTCATTTAACTGAAAAGAACAGAACCGCGTTGCCAACTACTGTTCTGTTTCTTAGGTAAAGTTGAATTTATTCGTAACATACTGGCTATCAATGTTATTAAGCTAAAGCATCCTGGCTCTGCGAATTACCACTGTAACCATAAGAAGGTTAAGCGCGTTATCAAAGTGATCGTTGGTTATGATGATGTATTTGTTTTGAACACCTTATTGTTACCTTTAATCCAAGAAGAATATGGTTCAGACGCAAATGATTTGCAATTGGCTTGTATTTCAGACCTTGACGTTATGGGTGTGGTAATAGGGCATAATCTGGATATTGTTAAAATGATTCGGGATAAAATCGACCACACTGATGAGCGCTTTTACGCTTTTATAGGTTTGTGGGAAAAAAAGCACGGTACTAAGAACCTCATCCTAAAAAGATCATTTGACGATTTTATGGATCGAATGGTTGGCGACCCGAGCCATT
>Ga0302307_10001258_pt1 | contig 16002 bp, 15 predicted proteins | sample III_Palsa_E3_2_FD_200530 | JGI IMG/M metagenome (GOLD analysis project Ga0302307, IMG submission 200530) | Peat permafrost microbial communities from Stordalen Mire near Abisko, Sweden - III_Palsa_E3_2 | ecosystem: Environmental > Terrestrial > Soil > Palsa > Peat permafrost | place: Sweden... | reverse complement strand
AGAGGTGTCCCGTAGCATTCACAGAGTTTTCATAGGTACTGTCAAAAGCACCGATGTACAGGGGATTTGGTGTCGCCGGTTCAATGGTGCTGGCTCCGACCACAGCCTCCGACCCTTTATTACCGTCGGGGAAATCGACAGCGAGTTGATAAACAGCGGTGCAGTCGGTCCCGCCGATGCACTTCCCGCTGCCGTCGCTGGCTGCAAACACGTAAACCAATTCAGAAGTGGAATCGACGATCGGGCCTTGCACGATACCGGGACCGCCATCCTCGACGAACGAAAAATCCAACTGGCCGGAGGTGGCGACGAAGGCGGTATTGGGACCGACACGATACAAGAAGCCGCCCGCATCGGTCACCATCACAATCCCCGACGCGTAGTCATTCACCGGGCTGGCAAGAGCGGTGGGATTGAGGGGGTTCACCTGCACGGGCCAGCCTCCGCTTTTCACTTCAGTGGGAATGCCCTTGAAGACCGGCGAAAACTGGTGGAGCCAGCCGGCATCATCTCCCACATAGGCAGTGTCGTTCGAGTAGTCGTAGAAGACGGAAGAATTGGTGTCGGCGTTCTTGTTGCCGCTCGCATCTTCGAGAAACGTCGAAGTCATGCAGGGCGCGGTACAACCGGGGTAAGCAGAGTTAAGCACTCGCATCAGGGGCTGTGGGTCGCCGACCGTCTCCGTAGACGAAGGAGCCCATCTCAGCAAAACCAGAATGCCATTCCCGTGTGTATCGGTCTGCACGAAAGCGACTTGCGTACCGTCCTGCGAGAACACGGGAGAAGTCGTCACCGTGCCGTCGCTGGTGTTGTATGCCCAGTAGACCGTGGGGACGGGGCCGTCAATGCTACAGCCAGAATAGATGTTGTCATAAGCAACAATGCTAGCCTGCGTGGCTGAGCCGGCAAGCCCTGTGCCGTAAACGACAAAATCGGGCTGAGTCGCTCCGCCGGCACAAGTGGCAGTTGTGCCTTGAAACCCATACTTTGCGGGGTAGTTCGTGGCGCCCACAGTCGCGCCGCTGCCCAGATCCTGCGACCAGTCTTTATTGTTTTCTTGACCCTCGCGAGACAGAAGCATCGGAAGAGGCTGAACCTCGGGACCAAGCGCTCTCCCAGTCTCCGTTTCCAGCAAACTAATCGGCGATTGCCGGTTCTGTTGCTGCCAATAGCGCGGATCGCGTTCGACTCGCCGGGCCTGTTCGGCCGTCGCCGGTTTAGAGAAGATAAGATGGTGCTGACTCCAGTCAGTAGGTAGAGGCGACGATGTCTTGGAGTCCGAGTAAGACTGCCCCAGCAAAGCTGGAGACAACGTTAGCGCTCCGAGAATTGAGATTCCCAACCAAAGGAAACGTTCCTGGTGCTTTCTCATTTTTCTCCCTGATGCATGGACACCGGGCACGGCCAGAAACAAACAGCCTATGCTAAAAGCTCGGTCCCGTCTGCGTTTCGGACATTCGGCTGGCTTAATGGAAATCATCATACACCCGCGTGTTTTGAGGACATCCCCCAATATTTATAACTGAGAAGGCAGATTTCCACAGCTATTTCCACGCGGCGGCTCGCGGAAGAGAACCTCGACTGCAAACATGCTGATGACTGGAAGTGATCGCTGGGAGTTGATGGCTGACGGCTGACAGCTTCTTGCTCTACACTTCTTGCTCTACACTACGGTTCATACAAATGAGACTTTCCGTCGTCATGCCGGTGTATAACGAACGCGCCACTCTGAAGCAGGTAGTGGAAAGAGTGCTCGCCGTTCCGCTCGACATCGAATTGATTTGTGTCGACGACGGGTCGACAGATGGTTCACGGGAGATCCTTGCCGAGTTGCAAGCGGGGCATTCCCAGATTCGAATTCTGCCTCAGCCAAAGAACATGGGGAAGGGCGCGGCACTCCACCGTGGCATTCAGGAAGCTACGGGGGACTTCGTCATCATTCAAGACGCAGATCTCGAGTACGATCCTGCGGAATACTCCGTGCTGCTGGAGCCACTGATCCAAGGGAAGGCCGATGTAGTCTATGGCTCACGCTTTCTTTCCGCCCGTCCTCATCGCGTGCTGTATTTCTGGCATTCGGTCGGCAACTGGATTCTGACCTTGCTTTCGAATGCGTTGACGAACGTGAACCTCACTGACATGGAAACCTGTTACAAAGTTTTCCGGCGCGAGGTCATTCAATCCATTCCTCTGGAGGAAAAGCGCTTTGGATTCGAGCCTGAAATCACGGTGAAAATCGCCAAACGGAAGCTGCGTATCTACGAAGTCGGGATCAGCTACTGGGGCCGCACCTATGAAGAAGGCAAGAAAATTAACTGGAAGGATGGAGTACGCGCACTGTGGTGCCTTCTGAAATATTGCATCACTGAGCCAGCGGTAGCACGCCAGGAATCTACTCAGCGTGACGCTAACGCGCTAGCGCCGGGCACAGTACAAGACAAGATGCCGCCTTCGAACTAAGTAATCTGCGAACTTGGCGATGCTGAAGCGCTGCCTACGGTTTGTTTATCGCAGGCTTCTGATAGGTGGAATTGATTCCCGAGCCATTCGCGTTTGCCGCTGCGGGTTTTGTTACGGCAGGGCTCTTCACCGCCGCTTTATTGGCATTGGGATTTGCCGCTTTGATAGGCTGCCGTTCCAGACGAGAAAGTTCTGCGTCGGTCTTCGAAGCCGTTTTCGGAGCGCTCGTCGCTGGTGATGCCGTCGATGACTTGCCCTTAGCCGGCATCGCGGACTTCGGAGTTAGCGGCTTGGTCGCCACCCGCGCGGGATCCGGACCCGTGTTGGCAGATGTAGTGTGAACCTTGGAACTCTGCCCTGCCGCCAAGGACAGTCCAGCAATCGCGGTCGCGAACACATATAGAGCCTTATGCTTGATCATGGAGAATCTCTCGCTGTCGCCTGCCACCAGCGTCACTACCAATTAGAACACGGTTTTCGTCCAAAAGGTGCGCGCTGGGTAACCTGGCTGAGTTACCTCCGGTAATGGCTTGCGCGTCTTACGCCACCTTAATTAAGCGAGAACAGATAAGCGGCCATGTCCCGGCTATCCTGCGGGCTGATGTTAAGATTCGGCATTGTTGCATTGGGCTTGCGATGGGAAGGATTCTCCAGCCATTTTTCCAGGTTCTCCGGGGTATTCGGGAAAGTGTTCAGAAAGATCTGGCGCCCGGACCAATGGCCAACGAAGGAGCGCTCTTCCCTTCGCCCTTCGGAACCCCTGGAATGACATGGCAGGAAATACAGGAATACTGCGCGAGCTTCTTGCGCCCCAGTTCCGGGTTGCCTCCTGTCATGCGAGCTCCTCTGGCGAAATCGAAATCGCGAAACCAATTGCAGGCGGGCGCAGCCAGAAGTAATGCCAGCAGAATAAAGATTGCAAACGTGCACAGGTTGGGAACCACCCCGAGCCGATTCATCCCATTTAGTCTACTTCTCAGTACAATAGCGAGAATGTGAGCTAGAGCACATCGGCGTGGTCGGCCTCGCTTAACAAACAGGCTCACAGCTGGTCACAATTCAGCGACCGGGAGCCAAATTCCGGGTAGGAGCGATTATGAAATTTCTAGTGCTGTGGCACTTTGACTTGAGCCGCCTTGGACCCGATGTGGCCCGCGCCGTCATGCATATGCCGGATTACGCCAACAAGCTGGGCGACAAACTGGAATGTCGCTACCACGTCATCGGCAGTCACGGCGGAGCCTGGATTTATAAAGTCACGTCCAACGAAGAGCTTGATCGCCTTCTCGCGATGTCGCCGGTATACAACTATTCGACTTACCAGGTGCTGCCCCTGGCTGAGATGTTGGACCCGATGACGATCACTGGGAAAGCCAGCGAATGAAGCGGCGGGATGCATGTCTGTGGCGTCTGAGCTGAACAGCCCATGAGCCAGAACATGAATATCACTGACTCGAACTTTCAGATCGAGTCGCCGCTAACGCTGCCCGAAGACGAAGTGCAGCTTTGGCGAGCCGATCTGGAAGCGATCGGCGCTGATGAATCCCGCTGGCTGCAAGTACTTCCGTCCGATGAGCTGACACGCGCTTCACGTTTTCATTTTTCGCGTGACCGCCAGCGCTTTGTTGCCGGGCGAGCTTTGTTGCGGATGATTCTGGCTGGCTATCTGCGAACCGATGCGCACGGCTTGACTTTCTCCTACTCGAAAAAAGAAAAACCTTCTCTAGCATCTGACCATGCGGATTGCGGCATCACCTTCAACGTTTCCCACTCGGGCGCTATCGCATTGCTGGCTTTCACGCGCCGTCGAGAAATCGGAGTCGATGTCGAACAAATTCGCCCAGATTCGGACCTGGAAGCGATCGCTCGCCGGTTCTTCTCTGTCCATGAGCAGAATCAGCTAGCCGCTTTGCCCGCAGAAAAGAGGGGCGACGCCTTCTTCCGCTGCTGGACGCGGAAAGAGGCCTACATTAAAGCTACGGGCGACGGCCTATCCCTTCCCCTGAAACAATTCGACGTGTCTTTGGAACTCGGTGAGGCCAATGCGCTGATAGCAACGAGGCCGGATAGCTCCGAAGCTAGAAACTGGCTCCTACGGGAGGTGTCGGCGGAGCCCGGCTATATGGCCGCCGTTTGCGTTCGGGGCAAGGGCTGGAAACTGAAAAACTGGTCCGGAAACTACGAGTAGTGAGTACAGAGTCCGCTTGGGGAGAACTGCACTATCCATGGCTGCAATAGTTTTCACAATTTAAGCTGTCCGGAGCGAGAGGCGCGTCAAATTTTCCGGAAACGGGCGTGTTTTCATTGGTTTACATTAACGGTCCTAGAAACGGAAGGACTTCAAATTGCTGCATTCTTTAGTTACTTACGAACGCGAATCTTAGCTTTCGTACCGCTGCAAAATAGTGTTACTCTGTTGAGTAACGTTTCGGGATTTTTCTCCCATAAGAATCTGCAATTCGGTTTCCCCCGACCCTGATGCAGTCTGGGAAGCAATCCAGTCAAATACAATAAACGTAATAGACAATCTAATGTCGCATTTTCAGGAGGCGTAGCACTTGACAGCCACGACCAGCCATCTCATTCCGCCGCACGGCGGAGAACTTGTTCAACTCATCGCTCAACCCGAAAAAATCGCCGAATTGAAGGCCCAATCGAAAGAATGGCCTTCCTGGGACCTTACTCCCCGCCAGCTTTGTGATCTGGAGTTGCTGGTAACCGGCGGCTTCTCTCCGCTGCAGGGCTTCATGACCCGCGCCGACTACGAAGGCGTCTGCCACAACATGCGGCTGGCCAATGGAACCCTTTGGCCCATGCCCGTCACGCTCGACGTGACCGAAGAATTTGCCAAGAAGCTAACGCCGGGGACGAGCAAAATTGCGCTTCGCGATCCCGAAGGCGTGATGTTGGCAGTGCTGAACGTCGAAGAGGTCTGGCAGCCTGACCGTAAGGCCGAAGCAAAAGCGGTTTTCGCCACCACCAGCGCCGCGCATCCCGGGGCTGATTACGCCATCAATAAGTCGAATCCGTGGTACGTCGGAGGCAAAATCGAGGCGACGCAAATTCCGTCGCACTACGATTTTCGCAACTTGCGTCTGACGCCCGCCGAAGTGCGCGCAGAATTTGCGCGCGTGGGCTGGCGGAAAGTGGTCGCCTTCCAGACACGCAACCCTATGCATCGCGCGCACGTGGAACTGGCATTCCGCGCCGCCAAGCAAGTCGAAGCCAATCTGCTGATTCATCCCGTCGTGGGCATGACCAAGCCCGGCGACGTGGATTACTACACTCGCGTCCGTTGCTATCAACTGCTGCTTTCGAAGTTCCCGCAGTCGACCGCGAAACTTTCGTTGCTGCCCCTCGCCATGCGCATGGGCGGACCACGCGAAGCCATCTGGCACGCGCTTATCCGCAAGAATCATGGTGTTACGCACTTCATCGTAGGCCGCGATCACGCCGGACCGGGCTCCGATCCTGAGACGAAGAAGCCTTTCTACGGCCCCTACGAAGCTCAGGAAGTATTCAAAAAGCACGAAGCCGACATCGGCGTCACCATGGTCCCTTTCAACATGATGGTCTACCTCGAGGATCAGGATAAATACGTTCCCGACGACGAGGTCAAGAAGGGAGATCGCGTACTCAACATCTCAGGCACTGAACTTCGCCAGCGTCTTAATGAAGGCCGCGAAATTCCAGCATGGTTCACGTATCCGGAAGTTGTGGCGGAATTGCGGCGCAGTTTTCCGCCTCGTCACAAACAGGGCGTAACGATTTTCTTTACCGGACTTTCGGGTTCGGGCAAGTCGACGATCGCCAATGTGCTGATGACCAAGTTTCTGGAAATGGGCGGCCGCCCCACAACCATGCTCGACGGTGATTTAGTTCGCAAGAATCTTTCTTCCGAACTCGGATTTTCCAAAGAGCACCGCGACATCAACATCCGGCGCATCGGCTACGTTGCATCGGAAATCACCAAGAACGGCGGCATCGCAATTTGCGCGCCCATCGCGCCTTATGACGCGACCCGCAAGTATGTGAGGCAACTGATTGAGCCCTACGGAGGGTTCATTCTGGTGCACATCGCCACCACCGTAGAAGTTTGCGAACAGCGTGACCGCAAAGGTTTGTACGCCAAGGCGCGCGCTGGAATTCTGAAAGAGTTCACCGGCATCTCGGATCCTTACGAAGTTCCGTCCGACGCCGAAGTCACCATCAACACCGGCGAACTGTCCGCGGAAGAAGCGGCACAGGAGGTCATTCTTCATCTGGAGCGGGAAGGCTTCATCGGAACGACCGCGGAATCGGCTTAATCCGCCACCGGTACTGTCATGGATCTGCTGATCAAGAGCCTGGTGGGTTTTTTTGTCGGGACCCTCATTGGAATGACGGGAGTCGGGGGCGGCGTTTTGCTGCTCCCGATTCTCATTTTCGGTCTGCACGTACCTGCGATTCGTGCAGTTGGGTCGGATGCACTGTTCAACTTTGTTACAAAAATCGGCGCCAGTATTGTCCACTTGCGCAAGGGTACGGTTCGGCGCAAAGTGGTCCTGGCGCTCATTATCGGCAGTGCTCCGGGCTCGTATGCCGGCGTTAGTCTCCTGGTTTACCTCCGGAACCACTACGGCAATGGCGTCAATCATTTCATTACTGTCGCTGTCGGAGTCCTGCTGATTTGCATTCCGACTTTCTTGTTCTTCCAGAAAAAGATCGAGGACCGCATCCCAACAGGGATTGTGAAGCCACCGACCGTGAAGTCGTTCGTTGGAATGTCGGTGATCGGACTGGTGGCGGGTTTTCTGGTGGGCATCACCTCGGTCGGCTCGGGCAGCATTGTCATGATGATGCTTTTGCTTTTTTTCAGCTTTCCGCCGAAGGTCATGGTTGGTACCGACATTGTGCACGCCTTACTACTTACCGGCGTGACCAGTTTGCTCCATTACCGGATGAACAATGTTGACATCCGCCTCGTCGGAGCCCTGGTGTTGGGCTCGATCCCGGGAGGACTCCTTGGCTCTTACTTGAGTACGCGGGTTCCGGTTCCGTGGCTTCGACGCATTCTTTGCGCAGTCTTGCTGGCTACGGGAGCGCGCATGCTTATATCTTGAAGACAGTTCTCGGTCTCAGTTTTCAGTTAAGCATTATTCCAAGAAGGGAATTTGTCACGGAGATTTACAAGACATTATGGAATCAAAATCTTACGCAGACATATTGAAACGCGTTCAAGCCGCGCTGGAAGCTTCACGAGCGGTTTTCTCGCGCTTCACGCCGGGAGCGATTGAAACCGAATACAAAGCTGGGCACGATCCCGTGACCGAGGCAGATCGCGCGCTCGACGCCGTTCTGCGCAAGGAACTGCTGCGCGATGGAGAAGGCTGGCTCTCGGAAGAGAGCGTGGACGATCCCATTCGCTTGCAGCGTTCGCGCGTTTGGGTAGTTGATCCGCTCGACGGAACTCGCGAATTCGTTAAAGGCATTCCGGAATTTTGCACTTCCATCGGGTACGTCCAGAACGGTCGTCCCGTGGCCGGCGGAATTTACAATCCTGCCACTGACGAAACTTTTCTGGGAGCGATCGATTGCGGCGTCTCTTATAACGGCAAGCCAGCCCAGGCGAGCCAGCGGCGCACTCTCGATGGAGCCCTGGTTCTAGCCAGCCGTAGTGAAGTGAAGCGCGGTGAATGGAAGCCGTTCGAGAATACAGCACTCAAGATTCGACCCATGGGATCCGTGGCCTACAAGCTCGCACTGGTTTCAGCTGGACTGGCCGAAGTAACCTTTACTTTGACACCAAAAAACGAGTGGGACGTGGTGGCGGGTGTGGCATTGGTGGAGAGCGCTGGCGGTTTTACGAGCACTCTGGAGAAAACGGCGCTGAGCGCCAATCGCCGCGATCCTCTGCTCTCAGGGCTGCTGGCCAGCGGACCTTTTCTGAAAGATGAACTTCTGACTTTAGTGGAACCGCACATTCGCGTGGCTGAACCGGCTCGCTAAATGAACTGGGAGTCACCGTCTTTCGTAAGACGAGGCGCGAAAAGCGCTCTTGCTGCGTGTGTTAGATTATGAAAAAGCAAAGCGGTGGGGCTCAAGAAATTTCACCATGATCAGGCGCCTGATTGCCGGGACCAAGCGCGCCTTCGGGGCTCAGCGCCCTGGACGCAACCTTATCGTTTTTCCGGATGACACCTTTCTCGTTTCCTATCCCAAGTCAGGCAATACGTGGACCCGGTTTCTGATTGCGAATCTGATTTATCCGGACAAGCGGCCGGACTTTTCCAATATCAATGAGTTGATCCCGGACCCCGAAGCTCTTTCCAAGAGGCATCTTTCAACTTTGCCAAGACCGCGTTTCCTGAAGAGCCACCAATACTTCGACCCGCGCTATAAGAAAATCATCTACGTGGTGCGCGATCCGCGAGACGTGGCTCTCTCGCAATATCACTTTCACCGCAAGCGCAGATTGATCGACGACCACTATCCCATCGCGCAATTTGTCACGCGATTCATCGCTGGCGAGACGAGTGAGTACGGATCGTGGGCCGAGAACGTGGCCGGTTGGCTTTCGACGCGCTACGGCAGTCAAGGATTTCTGCTGCTGCGCTACGAGGATATGATCGCCGACACCGCAGCGGAACTGACCAAAGTGTCTGCCTTCGTGGGCATTCCAATTGACTCGTCGCGCATCGCTCACGCGGTTGCGCAAAGCACGGCTAACAAAATGCGCGAGCTTGAGAACGCTCAGACTGGCATGTGGTCGTCGACAAAAGGCACGCGTGCGGATGTCCCTTTCGTGCGATCGGCAAAACCTGGCGGCTGGTGCGCGGGCTTGCCGGAAGCTTCCGTGAAAGAATTGGAGCAAGCGTGGTGCTCATTGATGAAGTGGCTGGGATACGAACTGGCGACGACTCCGGCGGATGAGGCCGTGCCTGCGCAGTTGCATGAATCGCTGCTCGGGGAGCGGTTTTCGTGATGTACCGCTTTCAGCAAGGGCTCAAACGTCTTCTTCGCGGAGACATTGCCGGACGCGACTTCGCGATCCATCCGGACGACACTTTTATTGTTTCTTATCCGCGCTCGGGCAACACATGGACGCGTTTTCTGGTGGCAAACCTGCTGCATCCTCAGGAAGACGTCACCTTCGCCACCATTGAAAATCAGGTTCCTGACAGCGAGGCGCAATCGAGCCTGCAACTGAAACGTATTCCGCGGCCGCGCTTCATCAAGAGTCACCAGTACTTTCATCCCCGCTATCGCAAGGTGGTCTACATCGTGCGCGACCCGCGCGATGTGGCGCTCTCCTATTACGACTTTCAGCGAAAATACCGGCACATTGAGGACGCATATCCGCTGGCCAGCTTCGTCAGCGACTTCGTTGCCGGACGAATGATTTCCGCAAGCTGGGGGACGTGGCGGGAAAATGTAGGGAGCTGGATTTATGCGCGCGGCGGAAATCCGGAATTCCTGTTGCTTCGCTACGAAGATTTGCTCGCGGATACGATGAACCAAACGGCGCGCCTGGCCGAATTTCTTGGCGTTCAACCCACTCCAGCTCTGCTTGAACAGGCTATCGGCAGAAGTGCCGCAGATAACATGCGCAAACTCGAAAAGACTCAGGGCGATAATTGGGTCTCGACGAAAGGCAAGCGAACCGATATTCCGTTTGTGCGAGGAGCTGTTTCCGGTGGATGGAAAACAAAGTTACCCGAGAGTTCCATCGCCGAGATTGAAGCTGCATGGGGTTCGCTGATGACCGCCTTGGGATACGAACTGGTGACGCGGCCAGAGGAAGCGGAAGTTAGCATCTCGACCTCCGATCGAAGCAAACCATCCTCGATTTTCCGAAGCCTCGCTCCGGAGCGACGCTGATGAGCGGCGACATCCGCCTTGCGATTCTGGGCTGCGGCGAAATCACCAAGATCGGCCACTTGCCTGCCGCGGCGATCCATCCCGGCATTGGCACTCTCTGGCTGATCGACGCCGACGCTACTCGCGCGCAAAGATTAGCGGAACACTTTCGTCTGGATTGCCAGATTTCAGCAGATTACAAGACCGTACTCCCGCAGGTCGACGCGCTCATCAATGCGCTGCCGAACAGCCTACACGCCCCGGTCAACCTGGAAGCCATTCACGCCGGCGTGCATTTGTTGTGCGAGAAACCGCTGGCAACGACCGCCGCGGACGCCCGTGCCTGTTGCGAAGCGGCAGAAAAAAAAGCAGTGCTTCTTGCCGTCGGAATGAACCGGCGTTTTGTGGCCAGCCATACGTTGCTTCCGATCATCCTGCAAGAGGGCTATCTCGGTGAAGTGCTTGGCTATGACTGGCCATACGGCGGCGTCTTCGATTGGACAAGCGCTTCGGGATTTTATTTCTCGCGCACACTCGCGGGCGGCGGAGCTTTACTCGACTTCGGTGTTCACCTGCTCGATAGCTTGATTGAATGGTTCGGCCCTGTCGTTAACTTCGACTATCAGGATGACGATTGGGGCAGCGGCATTGAAGCTAACGCCATTCTGGATTTGCGGCACTGCGGGAAGTTCGGCGAAATCGAGGGCCAGGCTCGCGTGAGCCGTACCTATCCTCTGCGCAATCGTCTCTTGATCCGCGGAAGCAAGGCGCAGGCGGAGATTCCCGCCGAGGATCCGGATACTCTGATCATTCGTCGCGAGGCCGGTGGATGTGAGGTGAGTGAAACGCTGCGCTTGCCGAATTTTGCTGACACCAGCACATTCTACAAGCAGCTAGACAATTTTATTCAGAGCATCCGCGGCAATCAGAAGCTGGAATCCGATGGCTGGCAGGCGCTTCGCGTGATCGAACTGATCGAAGCATGTTACGCTCACCGTCGCCGAATCCCTGAACCTTGGTCAGATATTGCGCGGCCAGAGGGTGCCGTTCGATGAAGTGGCGTGATCGAACAATTTTCGTCACCGGCGCCACTGGCTTCATTGGCGGACGTGTCTGCGAACGTCTCGTTCTGGAAAGTGCCGGGCGGGTGCGGGCTCTGGTTCACAGTCCTCATAAGGCGGCCCGAATCGCGCGCCTTCCCATTGAACTGCTGCCGGGAAGTTTGCTGGATCGCGAATCGCTGCGTTTAGCGCTGGGCGATGCGAAAGTCGTGATCCATTGCGGATTGGGAAACGCACGCGGCATTGTGCGCGGAACGGAGAATCTGCTCGCGGTTGCAGCCGAGGCCGGCGTCGAGCGATTCATTCACATGAGCACAGCTGCGGTCTTTGGCCTCACGCCTCCTGCTGGCTCTGAGTCCGAGGACGCTCCGGTTCACTCCACCGGCGACGACTACTGCGATAACAAGAGGCGTGCTGAAAAAGCCGCCGAGAGCATGGGCCGCAAAGGCATGAGTACGGTAATTCTGCGGCCTTCGATTGTGTATGGTCCGTATTCCGCGTGGTCGACCCGCCTGGTGCAGAGCCTGCGGCAAAATACAGTTGCTCTCATCGATGGCGGCCGCGGCGCGTGCAACACTACGTATGTCGACAATCTCATCGACGCGATTTTCCTGTGCTTAGACAACGACGCTTCGAGCGGCAATACCTTCTTCATCACGGATGGCGAAGCCGTCACCTGGGGCGACTTTATTCGCGCTCACGCAACCATGCTGGGCGTGAGCGTCCCTTTGCCCGAAATCTCCAGCGAGCAGGTGCGCGCATACTACAAGCAACAACCCGGTTTACTCACGGGCTCCGTAAAGGCGACGGCGCAGGTTTTGCGTAGCCGGCAATTTCGAGAAATGCTGATGCAAGTTCCTCTCACGCAGAAAATTCTTTCCGGCGCTTGGGGCTGGCTGGAATCGCTCAGCGAAGAGCGCCGGCAGCTAGTGCGGTCTCGCATCGGAGTGCGCCGTCCAGCGGCGGCCGAGCGCGCCACGGTGCCAATCCCTGATGCGGTGGATTTTGCGACGCAAACCGGTACGGTTTTCTTCAGCATCGACAAAGCCCGCAAAGTCCTGGGATACGAGCCGCGCATCTTATCTTCCCAAGGACTCGCTCTGGTCGAACAATGGATGCGCCATGCCAAATACATCTAGTGAACTTGTCGCGCTGCCGATAGGGTAGGCTATTTCTGATGCCCGATCCGGTCGACCCGTCTTCTTCGCGAAGCCTTCAATCTGCGCTCGCGCAGCAGTCCCCGCTGGTGAGCGTGATTATCCCCGCGTTTAACGCGGCCGGCCGCGTTCGCGCCGCGCTGGATTCGGTTTTCGCGCAGAGCCTCACTGATTTTGAAGTAATCCTGATCAACGATGGATCGCCGGATACAGAACAACTCGAACAGGTCATTCAGCCCTACATTTCTCGAATCATTTATCTGACGCGGCAAAATGGTGGTCCCAGCGCGGCGCGTAATAGCGGGATACAGCGCGCGCGCGGCGAATGGCTGGCCTTTCTGGATAGCGACGATGCGTGGCTGCCGCAATATCTCGCCGAGCAGATAAAGTTCCTGCGCGAAGATCCTGCTCTCGATATGGTGTACTGCGATGCCATTCTTGCCGGCGACGGCGCGGGGGGCAAAACCTTTATGCAGATTTGCCCTTCCAGCGGGCCGGTAACTTTCGAAAGCCTTCTCGTGGAACAAACTCAAGTCATCACGTCCGGCACCGTGGTGCGCCGGCAAAACGTGATGGCTGCGGGATTGTTTGACGAAAAGATTCGCTGTTCCGAGGATCACGATCTTTGGCTTCGCATTGTCAACGCGGGAAGCAAGATCGCGTATCAGCGCCAGGTACTTCTCCGCCGCAATGTGCGGGCTGACAGCCAGGGAGCGGTTGCAGAAAACTTGCTGGCGGGCGAGATTCAATCGCTCGAAAAATTTCAGCGAACGCTCGATTTGGATTCTCACACCTCAGCGATGCTCGCAGATCGACTGAAAAAAATTAAGGCCACGCACGCCTTCGTCGAAGGCAAAGCATTTCTACTCGCGCAAGAGCCAAACAAGGCACGCGAATCGCTGCAGCGAGCCCATACTCTTATGCCATCCATGAAACTGCGCGCTCTGATGATGGGTCTCCGAATCGCTCCTGGTTTTACGATCCAGGCGGCACGGATCTGGCAGAACCGGCAAATGAAATAGTCGGCACGGTTCCCCGTCATCTCTAAGACTCGCGGCGCAAACGTCAGCGTTCCCTCACTTTGGTGTAGACTTCTGTCTATCCGATAGCGCAAATTGTGGGGACAGATGCGGCTGGCAGAGATCGCAGACAAGCTTGAACGGGATGGAATTTTCACCGGCGGACCGCCCCAGTTGTTCGAATCCGCCGGCCGTCTGCAGCTTTCCACTCTGGTGCGCGAGGGGTTGCTTCCTTCTTCCAGGGTTCTGGATGTCGGCTGCGGTTGTTTGCGCGCAGGATATTGGCTGGTTCGCCTGCTGGACCCAGAGTGCTACTTTGGCATCGAACCCAACTCATTGATGTTGCAGGCTGGCCTCGATCATGTGCTTGGCCCCGAACTGCGAACTGCAAAGAGGCCTTTGTTCGACGGCAATGATAAGTTTGATTTCTCCGTTTTCGGGGTTGAGTTCGATGCCGTTCTGGCTCGGTCCATTTGGACGCACGCTCCGAAATCTCAAATACAGATCATGCTCGACGGATTCGCTGAGAACTCCACTCCAGACGCATTCTTTCTGACTTCGTATTATCCTGCCTCTTGGCTGAGCCGAGGCGCCGCCGATTATTCGGGGACGCGGTGGGTGGGTCGGAGCCATACTTCCGCGCAGCCCGGCCAGGTTTACCACAAGCGCCGATGGATCGAAAACGAATGTCGTTCTCGTGGTTTATTTGTTCAGCAACTCAGCGACCCTCCATTGAACGGCCAGTACTGGTTAAAAATTACCAAGAGAAACCAACCGACTGAACTGATCGCCTGAAGGCCCCAAGAAACACTACTTGGATTTGCAACTGGTAACATCTGGCGGAGGGGCTGAGCGCCACGCCTTCCCGAAGCCCACACACGCATGAAGAAGCTGGATAAAATTGCGCTGTTCAAGAACGTTGGCTCGAGCTGGTTTGCCCTCGGCGTTAACATTTTGGTTGGCATCTTTATCTCTCCCTACATTATTCATCACCTGGGAGACGATGCTTTTGGCTTGTGGTTCTTGGTCTTCTCGATCACGGGCTACTACGGGCTGTTCGATCTGGGGATTCGTTCCTCGATCGTGCGCTATGTTGCCACCTACTCGGCGACTCAGAATCAAGAAGAGTTGAATCGCCTCATTAGTACGGCATTATTTACTTACAGCGGAATTGGCGCTCTTGCAATACTGTTCACCGTGGCCGGCAGTTTTTTTGTAGATTCGATTTTTCACATTTCGCCGCAGTTCCTGCACACCGCACGATGGCTCTTCCTGATTGTTGGATCGGCTGTCTCCCTGGGCTTTCCCTTGGGAGTATTTGGTGGCGTGCTCGAGGGGTTGCAGCGTTTCTATCTGTTGAACTTCACCAGCATCGGCGCAACCGTGTTGCGTGCTGTTTCCATTGTGATTGCGGTGCGGCACGGGTATGGGCTTCTCGTCGTGGCCCTTATCACCGTGTCGATGCCTTTGATTTCCGGACTCGTCAACGCTACCGCGGTTCTCAGCCTTCTGCCCCTGCGTCTCCAACTGAATAATGTCAGCCGCGAAAGCCTGAGGCGCATTGCCACCTACAGCAGTTCAACCTTCATCATCATCGTGGCGGCCCGGCTGCGCTTTAAGACCGACGCGATGGTCATCGGCAAATTCATCTCTGCCGCTGCCATCACCTACTTCGTCATCGGATCACGCCTGGTAGATTACGGCGGCGAAGTCGTTAGCGGGCTGGCACAGGTGTTTGTTCCCATGTCGAGCAAATCCGATGCAACCGGGGATCTGGGCGGGCTGAGAAGGATTCTTGTCGCCGGAAATCGAGCTTGCGCTTTGATCATCTTTCCCATAGCCGCCATTCTCATCATCTTGGGGAAGTCGATCATCGAAGCATGGGTTGGGGCTCGCTATGTGCCCATCAGTTATCCGGTCTTGCTCGTGCTGGTAATCCCATCGACTTTGATGCTGGCGCAGTCCGCTTCCGGCCGGGTTCTGTTCGGCATGGCGAAGCACAAATCTCTGGCCATTGTGACTTTGATGGAAGGCAGTGCGAATCTTTTCCTCAGTATCTTTCTGGTCAGGCACTTCGGTATTCTGGGCGATGCCGCGGGCACTGCGATACCTCTGGCCTGCACTACCATGCTCTTCCTGCCGCGGCATCTTTGCCGGGTGCTGAAGTTGCGCATTGGTATTTATCTACGCGAAGCATTTCTGCTTCCCCTCATGCTTTGCGTGCCGTTGGTTGCAGTTCTGCTGCTCATGCGCCATTGGTTCATTGCCCACAACTACATTCAATTAGCGATTCAGCTTGTGGCGGGCTCGCTGGTTTACGGCGTTGGACTTCTATGGGCAATTTGGACGCGCAAAGCATGGCAGGTCGAAGGCATTCATGATCCAGACACAGCCAACCAGCTCGCCGTCGGTCTAATCGAAACCTATCAACAGGAAGAAATCTAACCGCCGCATCGCCGGCGCGTT
>Ga0302307_10001257_pt1 | contig 16012 bp, 11 predicted proteins | sample III_Palsa_E3_2_FD_200530 | JGI IMG/M metagenome (GOLD analysis project Ga0302307, IMG submission 200530) | Peat permafrost microbial communities from Stordalen Mire near Abisko, Sweden - III_Palsa_E3_2 | ecosystem: Environmental > Terrestrial > Soil > Palsa > Peat permafrost | place: Sweden... | reverse complement strand
TACAGGCATTATATGCGGCGGTGGAAGGATCTGGACCGGACTCAGTGTAGAGAGAGTAGGTGCCCGGAACGAACTCGGAGATGAAGGCCTTGGCTGCGGCAGCGGCGCTGGCCCATTTGCCGGCGTCGTAGGTCTGGTTAATCAATTGCCCGCCATCGGCATTCTTGAAGGTAGCATAATCGGTATTGCCGTTATATAAGGGGCTTGCGGCTAATAGAAGGGCTTCTGCCTTATATGCCTTTACAACCCCTTTTACTATCCTGCCGTATTGGCTATTGGTGGGTGTCAGTGGGAGGTCCAGGTAGGCAGAATCCAATTGGGTGACCACAAAATTCATACAAGAGTCAAAAGAAGCCCTCGGCAATCTTACTGCCGCGGTGGAAGCATCTGCCGAGATCAGGTTATTCCCGAGCAGAACGACAGGCCCGTACATCCTGAGCAAGTAGAAATAATAGAGCGCCCTCAGTCCCCTGGCTTCAGCCTTGTATTCCGCTTTCAAAGAGGCGGATAACTCATTGGGGTTTGCGCCATCGATGCGGTTGATAAAATCCGTGGCATTCCGGATGGCCTGGTAATAACTGGCCCAAAATGTCTCTACCGTCCCGTCTGTATTGCTCCAAACGCTCAGGTTCATTTGATTGGTGTAGACAAAATCCCAATTGTACTTGGCGTCATCGGAGGCGCCTTCCCAGGGGCCGGAATTGCTGCTTCCGGTAAAGCGTTGTTCCAGTTCATCCGGAAGGCTCGAATAAATATTTGCCAGGTATGCGTCCACGTTTGCCTTTGAAGTAAAGATATCGTCGATGGTCAGTACGTCACTCGGCACCGCATTCAGGTACTTTTTACAGGAGCCCAGAAATAACAGGCTTCCTGCGAGTATAATATAAGATAGTTTTTGCATTGTAATCTGTTTTCAGTGTATTCGAAATGGATGACACGCTTTAGAAATTGGCCTGGAATCCGATGGTTACGTTCCTTACATTGGGATAGACAGAACCGTTGGTCGTATTCAATTCAGGATCCCATAATTTGAACTTGCTCCAGTAGAACAGGTTGACCCCTTCCACGTAGAACTTCGCTGTCTTTAATCCGAATCCTTTTAGGGTACCCTTGGGTAAAGTGTAGGCGAAATCGACCGTTTTCAACCGGATGAAGTCGATGTTCTTTTCCCACCATGTACTGGGGACGTCATTGTTGCTATTCTGGGCCTGCCCATAAGCCAGGCGAGGATAAAAGGCATGCGGATTGGGGTTTTCCGGGGTCCAGCGGCTTTCTGCAATCTCGAACAAATTGCTTCTTTCAGCACCGGTGCTATTGGAGAAGGGGAAAATGCCATCTCCGCCCAATTGCCTGTCAGCTCCTGCTACCCCCTGGAAGAAGGCCCCTAGGCTCCATTGCCTCCACTCTACATTCAGGCCGAATCCGTAGGTTAGGTTGGGAACGTCTCCGTTACCAATGCGCCTCATATCATTCGCATCAATTTTGCCGTCCCCGTTCAGGTCTTTATACCGGATATCACCCACCCTTGGCGTGCCGATAGCGGCTTGGCTGGGGGCGTTATCAATTTCGGCCTGGCTCTGGAAAAGCCCTTCGGCGACATATCCAAAATCTGCCAGGTAGTTGGTGCCCCTGTGCTCCATATAAGGGTAGGGCTGCACCGGTTGGTCATTTTGAATGACTTTGTCCCTGTTATAGGAGAAGGTTCCCCTGGCCGTCCAGATCGTATGTCCTACAGAGATAGGCGATACTTCCAGGGTTCCGTCAAAGCCTTTATTGCTGATGGTGCCCAGGTTCGCGTATGGGTTGTTGATGAAACCCGCATAGTCCGCGAGGCTGGCCCTTTGTAGGAATACACCCGTCCTGAGTTCTGTGAAATAATCAACGATCAGGGAAACCTTGGATTGCAAGGTTTTAATTTCAATACCGGCATCCTGCTTGTGTGAGCGGGACCATTTTACATCTGTTCCGTAGTCAGTAATAGCGATGCCGCCGTAGCTGGTATTGTTGGTCCCGTTGCCGAATGTATAGCCAGAGATAGAGGAACTATTAGATACAAGTGTTAAGTAGCCAAAACGACGCGTGCCGCTGGTATTGCTGATACCTCCATCACCAACGTACCCGTTGGAATACCTGAATTTCAGGAATTGAAATGTGTTTTTTACGGGCTTATACCAGTCTTCATTGGAAACTACCCAGCCGACACCCAGGGAGGGGAAAAACCCGAACCTGTTCTGCGGAGCGAAATTCTCGCTACCGTTATAGCCGAAATTGAATTCCCCGAAATATCGGTCGGACCAGGAATAAGTGGCACGGCCGGCTAATCCTTCGCTTTTATAGGGAAGGGATGAAGTAATATCGGTCGGAAAGGCGTTGGTATAATTCTTTTGATTGACCAGCAGCAGCGCGGTCACATGATTCTTAGAACCGAAATTACGGTCATAATTCAAAGCAGATTCAAGGTAGTACTGCTTGTTACCTCCATTAGAGCCACTGAAACTCGGATTGTCAGAACCGGAAGAAATCAGGTTCAGGTTCAGGGTGCCATCGGGGTTATAAGGACTGCTTTGATTGATGAAATAGGTACTTCTTTGACGTGTGCTGGAGACGACCTGGCTATTCCAGGCATCAAATGAATACATGACATAGACGTTCAGGCCTTTCAGCAGGCTGCCCAGGTCTTGGGTGATCCTTGCATTGGAATACAGTTGATTAGAGAATATATTCTGGTAACCGGTCTGCGTCAGTTCTGCATATGGATCGGGTTGAGCGCCGGCTGAGCTGATACCTGGAACGATGTCTCCTGGGTACATTGTCGGATACAATACAGGGTTCGTCTGCATTACGTCTGCGAAGATCTGCTGGGGGGCATTGGAGCCGCCTGAAGAAGCAGGAACGCCCGGGTAGTTGGTATTGGTGATATAACCTTGTACGCCCAACTCGAACTTGGTGGTTTTAGTCCAGTTCATGTCTACGTTCGACGTAAAATTATACCTTCTGAAACGGGTATCGGCATTATACGCCTGAAGGCCATCCGTTTTCATGAGGCTTTTTTCATCGTAGTAGGCCAGGGAGACATAATAATTGGCATTATCGGAGCCACCTCTTGCACTGAAATTGGCCCTCCTGCTTTCTGCTGCACTGTTGAAAAGAGCTTTCATCCAGTCTACATTGGGATAGAGGTAGGGCTGATGGCCTGCTTCGGTGCTGTCAATATAGGCCTGGGAATAATCCGAAGGGAAACCGGAGGCGTTCTCTGCCTCATTCCTCAGTGTCATATATTGAACGGCATTGGTGAGCTGGGGCGTTTTGGTGAACGTATTGATGCCTTCGTTATAATTAAACATCAGGACGGGTTTGCCAACTCTTCCCTTTTTTGTCTGGATGAGGATAACACCGTTTGCCCCGGCGGCGCCGTATACGGCGGTGGCGGAGGCGTCTTTTAATATCGTAAAAGAAGAAATATCCTCGGGGTCAAACGCATTGATGTCGCGGCCTTGCACGCCATCTACAATGATCAGCGGGCTGGCATCGTTTCCGCTTCCATTAAAGGTCGCGATCCCCCTGATCCATAAGTCGGCTCCGTTGCTTCCGGGCAATCCCGTCCTTTGAACTCCGACCAGGCCGGAGATACGGCCTGCAAGCACGGCGCTCAGGTTGGCCACCGGTTGTTTCAGATCCTCTACATTCACAGAGGACTGTGCCCCCACAAGGCTGATCTTCTTTTGCTGTCCGTACCCGACGACGACAACATCATTCAGGCTTCCTGACACAGCTTCCAGGGTTACATTGAAAACGATGCGGTCCGTGATAAGGAAGGTCTGGCTATTATACCCAATGAAAGAAAAAGCCAGGGAATCGCCCTGTCTTGCCACGATGGAGTAAACCCCGTTTGCATCGGTCTGGGAAGCTTTTCCGGTATTGAGATCTTTTACCGTGGCCCCTGGCATGGCGTCATTCAGGGAGTTTTTCACGGCCCCTGTAATCTTCAGCACCTGCTTATCGGAAGAGGCCGGCTGCTTATTTTGTGCAGCGCTTTTTTGTGCGATCGTTAAGAAAGAGGCCAGTAGGAAGGCGCATACCTTCCACGGCACTTCCTTTAGAAAGGATTTTGTTCTCATACGCATTTAGTAGTTATTAGGATGGTGATTATTGACTATTTAAACAGCAGGCCTTCTGCGGGACTGACTCAATTCGGCCACAGGGTCATTTATAGGACAGCTCAACCGCAGGATCCTTGCTGTATTCACTCCAGAGCTCGTCTACCGTATTGCCAGTCAGTTTTACCCAAAGGGCCGGCGTATAATTGCCCGTCCGAAGAGCGTAATTCAGTTCGTCCGCGATATGTGCGTCTTTCTTTTTCTCGACCCATACCAGGAACCGGGCCGTTACCCGGTAGGCATTCCTATAGCTTTGGGTGGAATTATAGGGGGGTAACTGCCAGTCTCCCGTCGCATTGTTAATCCCGTATACATAACGGGCATAATCTGCAATTCCTTCTGTCAGCCAACCGGGGGTACGTCCGTGGTAATCCTGGACAATATGCATGACTTCATGGGTCACTACGTCAATGTCTTCCGGGTGTTTCGTCAGCCACACCGGGTTAAAACTAACTACGCCGCCGCCCGTGGCCGCTACTCCCTTGTAGGCAGTATCAATGGCAAAGACAACGTGGGTTAGGGTGTTGGTATTGAACCTTTGCGCTTCCAAAGGATAGACGGTGAAAAAGGCATCGATCAGGCGCTGTTTGGTGATGGGACTGAACGAAGGCTCGTTACTAACCAGGATCACCGTATATTTCCCCCTGGTGACGGAATCCCTTGAACTAAAACGATTTAGTGTTTCCGCCTGACAATTCCCTTTCAACGAGGGAGACAGACAAGCAATAATAGCAATGACCTGAAAAAAACAAAATCTTTTCATGCAGAGATTTAAATTTTGGTGGATATTACCGGAGATGGTTGAAGGTAATTACAACTGTTGCCTAATGCTGTTAACAGACCCATAACAGAGTGTTAATGGAAATTAAATACGGTGTAATATTTTTCTCTATTGAAATAATTTCTTGATAACTTTCCACGCCAAATAATTTCTCTTGAGATATTCCATCACCGCATATAAGGTCATTGCCGTTGTAAGCCTCCTGATACTCTCGTCGGTCCAGTTCTTCCTGTTGTACAATACGTATGAATTGAAGAATGATCGCTACTACCTGAACGAAAAGGACGTGATCAATTCCGAATATTCCCTGGCGATCAGGAACGACAAAGTAATGCCGGGCGGGCAGCGGATACTGGATAGCTATGTCTACAGGGATATGAAGCAACTGGAGTGGCTACACGAGAATAATCCCGCGGAGTATAATATATACCGGCAAAAAGTTTGCGACAGCGCTTTTAAAGCGTTGATAAAGGCTAACAATATTGACAGTCTGCTGGGCGTCATTATTAAGAAACACAACCTTAATAAGAATCTGGAGTATGGTTTGTTTATTGGGTCTTTGGCGCTTTCTTTCCCTGGAAATAAAGTGATTCCCCTTTATAGCCGTTTTGAACATGATAACTATATCGATCCTTCTATCCAGACGGGCAGCGGGGTCCGTATAGGGGGAAGCCTGGAAGATATTTATCCCCAAAGCCTGGTGACGGCGCTGACGGTCAGCAGCCCCCTGGACTACAGTTACCGGATTGAATTTTACCTGTTCGTAGATGTGAACAACAGGAAAGCGACGATCTTCCGGTTAATGATGCCTACCTTTGCCCTATCCTTATTTTCGATCGTTTCTGTGGTTTTGCTCTTCTTTGCTACCTTCCGCAGTTGGCTCAAGCAAAAGAAACTGTCTGAAATGAAATCGGATTTTATCAACAGTATCACACACGAATTCCATACACCGTTGACAGCCATCATTGTGGCTAACAGGACCATGCAGAATGAGAAGATCGTCCTGAGCAGGGAAACCTTAAAGCCATTGACAGAAGTGGTCCAGCGCCAGGCCGACAGGTTAAAAACGCTGATCGGCCAGGTGCTGGAGCTTACGACCCTCAATGGGATATCGCTCCAGAAAAGCGAATATTCCATCCACCATTTACTGGACGAACTGCTGTTGGATTACAGCATAAAGCTTACAGGGACCAGTGTGAAGTTCATATTACAGAAGGATGCGGTGAAAGACGTTGTTTTGCTGGACCAATTTTGGTTTACAACTATTGTTTTGAATATTTTTGACAATGCCATAAAATATAATAATAGCGAACTCAAGGAAGTCTTTATAGGTACCTACAGTGATAAGAAAGGCATTTATATCACCATACGGGATAATGGGATAGGGATGTCAGGTGAAATACAGAAGCACGTATATGAAAAATTTTATAGGAATATACGGCATCACAACGAACAGGTGAAGGGAATGGGACTGGGTATGTTTTACGTCAAGCAGGCCATTGATGCCCATGACTGGAAAATAGACCTTACGAGTACTGAAGGCGAAGGCAGTACCTTTATGATCAGTATCCCCTTTTAAAAAATAAATGAATATGCAGCCCAAAATATTGTTGGTAGAGGATGAAGTCGATTTGGGGAATGTAGTCAAACAATACCTGGAGATGTCTGATTTTTCCGTAGACCTGTTCCAGAATGGAAAGACTGCCTATGAGCAATTAAAGGCAAACCTGGTAAAATACCAGATAGCATTAATCGACGTTTCCATGCCGGAGATGGACGGCTTTGAACTGGCCAACGGGATAATAAAGCTGGGGATCAAACTGCCTTTTCTTTTTTTGACGGCCCGCAATGAAAAGACGGATCGCTTGTACGGTTTAAAGCTGGGGGCAGATGATTATATCAGCAAACCGTTTGATGTGGATGAGCTCGTGTTGCGCATGAAGAATATTATCAAGCGGAATACCAGGAGTGAAAGTATCAGCAGTTCTTTGATCGAGCGTGGAGATGTGAAGTTTTTTAAAGATTCGTTGAAATTGGTATTCAGTAGTGGGGATGAATTCATTCTTACGCCCAAGGAGTCTGAATTGCTGGTGTACCTGTTCAGCAATGAAAACAGGATCATAAAAAGAGAAGAATTGTTAACCCAACTATGGGGTGAAAATGATTATTTCCTGGGCAGGAGCCTGGACGTCTTTATTTCAAGGTTGAGAAAATATTTGAACAAATCCGATTGTATCAGCATTAATAATGTATACGGAGTGGGGTTTGTTTTTAACGTAAAAACTAAATAGTATCATGAAGTTGACAGGTACATTTTTTTTGGGCTTCCACTTAATCGTTTCAGCAGGCCTGATCTCTTTGGCGTCGCCCGTGGCGGCTCAGTCCGGGTCGCAGGCACCTCCATCCGGATCTCAGGCAGGTCCATCCGGATCCCAGGCGGCTCCGTCTCTTGTAATTGCCGAGCCGCTGCAGGCGGGCTTCCCTACGGGGGATGCCCTGCATATCCTACAGCAGCAATTTGAAGACCTTCGCTTCGGCATGTTCATTCATTATAATATCCCAACCTATATGGACCAGGATTGGGCAGACCCGGACGCTTCTCCAGCCCTGTTCAACCCAGGGAAATTGGATTGCACCCAATGGGCTAAGGCGGCAAAGTCCGCCGGTATGACCTACGGCTGTCTCACCACGAAACACCACAGTGGGTTTTGTATCTGGGATACCAAGACCACGGATTACAACGTCATGCACAGCCCGTTAAAGAGGGATGTGGTAAGAGAATATGTAAATGCCTTTCGTGCCCAGGGCCTGAAAGTGATGTTATATTTTTCTATCCTCGATACGCATCATAAGATCAGGCCGGGGCAGATCACTCGCCAGGACATTGACATGATCAAGGCCCAGTTGACTGAATTGATGACCAACTACGGGGACATTACCGCACTCATCATAGACGGTTGGGACGCTCCCTGGTCGCGTATATCTTATGATGACGTTCCCTTTGAAGAACTGTACCGCCTGATCAAATCCATTCAGCCTCGTTGCCTGGTAATGGATCTGAATTCCGCCAAATATCCTGCTGAGGCGCTGATGTATACCGATATCAAGTCTTATGAACTGGGGGCCGGACAACACATATCAAAAGAAACCAACCGGCTGCCGGCGCTGACCTGTCTGCCGATCAACGCCGCCTGGTTCTGGAAGACCGACTTCCCCTCTACTCCCGTAAAAGACCCTGACCAGTTGATCAATGAGGACATTAACCCCCTGAATAATGCCTGGTGTAATTTCATTTTGAACGTGGCGCCTAACCGGGACGGATTGATAGATGACAATGCACTGGCGGCCCTGGCAGCCATAGGCAGGAAATGGAAGAATGGAGGGCCTGTAGCCCCATTGCCTCCTACTATTGCTCCTATCATATCCTCCAATATGGCCAAGCGGCAACCGGCCAATGCCAGTTGGAGCGATGACATGAATATTATGGATTTTGGGAACGATGATAATTTCAACTCTGCCTGGTTATCTAATCCCACCGTCAAAGATCCCTGGTACGAATTGGACTTTGGTAAGGATAGATCATTTAATACGATCGTCATCACAGAACCGGAAGCCCATATCAGCAGGTACCGGTTGGAATACTGGGCCAGTGGCGTATGGAAGCCATTGTTGTCAGGAACGAACAAGAGCAGGGTGAAGGTTCACCGGTTTGGCAGGGTATGGGGCAGCAAAGTCAGGATATTGATAGATCAATTCGACTCCCCACCAGGGATCGCAGAATTCGGAGTGTACGATGAAAGGAGATAATCGACCCCTTAAACGTAGACAATAATCCCCATGAATGAGCATTATGGGGATTATTGCTATATATATAAGAGACTTGCTTTCAATCATATATAAAGGGGTTTTCGGCTAGTGGCACCATTGTTGCCTCGGGAAGGGGGTAATGCAGCCACAAGCGTAAACTAAACCCTCTATATCATGTCAAGCACACTTATCGATTCCGTAAAAGCTATTTTTACCGAAGACTTTAATAACAAGCTGGCCGCCCTATTGGGTGAGACAGAGGCCGACACAAAAAAGGCAGTTCACGCTGCTGTCCCTACCGTATTGACAGGATTACTGCAAAAGGTCGAAGCCCCGGACGGCCCCGCCACCGTGCATAATCTTGCCAGGCAAGCGGCCGGTAGCGATCTTCACGGTCATATCCATGAATTGAATATTGGTACGGGAGGACTGGCGGTGGGAAATGCAATGTCCACCAAGGGACAGGATTTTTTAAGGTCCATCCTGGGGTCCAGGGTACAACAAACCACCGATGCAGTTGTCAGGTATGGCAGTGTAAAAGCCTCTTCAGCCTCCTTTGTACTCGGCCTGGCTTCTTTTGCATCCCTGGATACCATTGGAAGGCATATCTCCAATACGAATCTGGACGCCCCGGGGCTGCGCCCCTGGCTGGCTACGCAAAGAGACAGTATTATTCAGGCAATCCCTGCAGGGCTAAATGTAAAAGAGGCATTGGGCCTAAAGCATTTGCCTGGAGAAAAGGCTTCTGCCGGCGCCCGCAGGAGTTCCCTGGTGTACGGCATCATCGCTGTGATCATATTAATAGGCATCCTGTTCTTTGTGTTTAAAACATGCAATAAACCCAGTCCAACGTCTCCCGTAGCGGACACAACCGCGACTTCGAATAATTTGCCCCCGGCAGATACCACTGCCACGGCTCCCAACATCAAGGTCACCCTTCCTGACGGCACCGTACTGGACGCATACAAGGGCGGCACTGAAGATCAGTTGGTCAGTTTTTTGAGCGATCCTAATGCAAAGCTGGATAAGAAAAATGGTAACTGGTTTGACTTTTCGAAGATCGGATTTGCCAGCAATAGCGCAGAGCTGTTATTGGAATCAGAAGGGCAGTTGAAGAATATCGTGGCTATTTTAAAGGCTTTTCCCAAGGCGAAGATCAAGATCGGGGGATACTCTGATAATACAGGAGACTCTACGGAGAATGTCCGGTTATCCCAGCAACGGGCAGATAATATTTTGGCCAAGCTGAAAAGCCTCGGCGCTCCGTCTCATCAACTCACCGGAGCTGAAGGGTATGGTCCGCAGTATCCGATTGGAGACAATGGAACGGCAGAAGGAAGGAAAATGAACAGGAGAATGTCATTGGATGTAAAGGATAAGTAGCCTGGCGCGCAGCAAAAAAAAAGGGAGCCCCAACACGGGCTCCCTTTTTTTGCGCAACCGGTTGACCTATTTGCTATGGTGGAAAATGCTCATATTGCGGGTTAACACCGAAAAGCGATGAGCAAAAGCAGTTGGATAAACAGAGTAGCCCTGGCAGGCGTAACCTGCCTGATCATGACCAAAGGATTTTCTCAAACGACAACAGATACCATCCCACTGGGAGGAAATGCCTGGGCCAATTATGGCAAGGAAGGCAGCGTTGACAAGGAATTGATTGCCAGAGGAGGCCACATCGCCAAAGAAGGGATAGTAGATTGGACAGAGGCCGCCACGACCTTCAATGCGTACTTCCGGGTATCCGGCACAGGGCGTGTTCATATGTGGCTGCACCTATCCGTACCCGAAGGCGACAGTAAGATCCTTATTGCACTGGGTCAGACATCCAGGACCCTGAACGTATCGGGCGCCGGTGAACAGCGCTTTGACGCGGGGGAGTGGACCATCGCAGATACCGGTTATCAGTCCGTCGGGATAAAAGGTATCCATAAAACCGGTCGATATTTCGCTAATATCAGTTCCATAGAACTAGGGGGCGATATTTCCGGGCAGATGGCCTATGTCCCCAATAACGAAGGCAATTTTTTCTACTGGGGTAGGAGGGGGCCTTCCGTGCATTTGACGTATGCCCTTCCCACGGGAGTTCATGCCGAATGGTTTTATAATGAAGTCACCGTTCCTCAAGGACAGGACGTGTTGGGATCTTACTTCATGGCGGATGGTTTTGGACAGGGTTATTTTGGAATGCAGGTGAATTCGTCTACAGAAAGACATATCCTTTTCTCTGTATGGAGTCCTTTTACGACAGATAATCCAAAGGATATTCCGGACAGCTTAAAAATCATCTTGCTGAAAAAAGGAGACGCCGTACACGCCGGCGCCTTTGGTAATGAAGGTTCCGGTGGCCAGAGCTACCTGAACTATCCCTGGAAGGCAGGGAATACCTACCGGTTTCTATTGCATGCCCAGCCCGCAGATCATAATTATACCCAATTCACCGCTTGGTTCTATGCCCCGGAACAAGGCCGTTGGCAGCTTATTGCCAGCTTTAGCAGGCCTCAGACCCATACATGGTTGACTGGCTTGCATTCCTTCCTGGAGAACTTTGAACCGGAGCAGGGAACGCAGGGGCGTTATGTGCTGTTTAATCATCAATGGATCCGGGACGACCAGGGGGCCTGGATTCCGTTGTACAAGGCCCGTTTTACCGGAGACAATACCGCCAGAAAAGGATATCGGATGGATTATGGTGGAGGGATCAGGGATAACGCTTTCTATTTGCAGAATGACGGCTTCTTCAAGGACTACACACCTATTGGATCCTGGTTCGAGCGTCCTGCAGCTGACAGTACCGCTAAACCCGAAGTGGATCTGTCAGGGTTACCATAACGTAACCCGCATTTAGCAATTATTTAACTGCACACACCCTTTGCTAATGACTATTTTCATGTCTGACGTATAAACCTCAATATGAAAAAAATGTTATCGATCCTGTCCGTCGCCGTTTCCCTGGCGATGGGCGCCCGCGCACAGCAGCAGCCCCAGCAGCACTCCCAACGTTCACAGTATTTGATTGTCACGGTCTACGAGGACTATGGATTGGGAGGGAACTCCAGGCTTGTTGAAACCAGGGAAGACGGCTCGCAGGCCATCAAGGAGATTAAATGGAACAGCCCTTATAACTTTAAGCGGGCAGCCGCTCATGAAGATTCGCTGATGGTGCAGTTAAAGCCTTTTTTTGACGACGGGTGGAACCTGGTTTCCACCAACACGGTCCCCAGCGGCACCCCGTATAGTGCGGTCGTTACGCGTTATTTTCTTCGTAAAGAAGGGCAGTAAGGACAAGGCAGCCGACAAAGTAGTGCAGAGGTCCCCCGGCTGACGAAGAATTGTAGTAATCCCCCCGGCCGGACTGTTTTATTGTTCATTTTTTTACAGGTATAAACCCCTGTTTTTCTTCGCTTGTCAACTGAAATGAACAAGATAATTTACTTTGTTTATTAAAATTACCTAAATATTATACACAGTGAAAAAAGCTGGCATAACCCTGGGGGCTTTCTGCGCCATTATATTATTTTTGGTGGCCTGTCCGCGTTCAGGAAAAGAAGATACCGCAGGGGGACCTCTATCCGCAGGTTGGCAGGTGCCTGTTGAAGTCGCCGATACGCCCAACGCTACGCAGCCGGACTATTACCAATTGGGCTGGCAAAGCTTTGTAGCCCTCAACTGGCCGGCAAACATGAGTTACCGGGGGGAGCCTGATACGTCAAAGTCCATCGGGGCTGCGGGGGATGATGGCCAATTACAGGAAGTGGTCTGGGAGAGCTGGAAAGAGCAATACGATATTTTCCTTCCCGACGCCGCTAACCCAGGCCCCTGGAATCCCGCCTATAGCGGCGCTCATCCCGCTTTAAAGGTCCTCCGGATGTTTTCAAAGAATGACAGCAGCCGGGTGCTGGACGCATTTAACGAAGCGACGGGGAATCCCGTTATAGATCAGGATTCTCAGTTTGTCAGATATGAAGTCCGCGTCGATCAATCGGAGTATACTTATTTTGTAACCAATTCGTATTATAACCAGGATTCGCAATTGACGGCCGTCCAGCAAGACCGTTTTGTCGGATTTCCCAAGGGGAACGTGCAGTCTCCGGATCTTCCTTCCTGGGCCCAGTATGGCGCTACCGAAGTCAAGGCCGCCTGGAGGATTTTCAAGCCTGGTACCCCCTCTTCCATTCTGGACAGATATTATCATGAAAAGGCCTTGCTCATCGATCAATATGGGGTAAGGTCGGATACGGTAGAGATCGGAATGGTGAGTATGCATATACTGCGTCTTACGCCAACGACAGGTTCTACCTGGTATTGGGCCAGTTTTGAACAGGTGGATAACCTGAAGCTTCAACCTTCTTACGGAGGAACCCTGCCTCCTCATCCCACCTTTAATACAAACCCTGCTCAGTTATATGGAGATTCGGGGTTCTCTTATAAACCCGCCCCCGTTGCCTACAGGAAGCCCCTTCCGTCGGCGGTTCCGGTGGGCATCAGCAGTCCCCCCTTTGAGCAGAGCAACCCCGGCCTGGATTCTATCAATATGGAATATCATAAAAAGCTGAGCAATACGCCTTTTCAATATTATCAGTTGATAGGGACGATTAATCCACCGGTGTCAGGTCAGCCATCCTACACAGATTCCTCTTCCGGGGCGCCGTCGGTTACCGTGAATACTCCCCTGATGTCCAACAGCGCGATGGAAACCTATATCTGTCAAAGCAATTGTATCACCTGTCATATGTTTGGGTTTCCGTTTACCCCTAATCAGCGCTATAATACGTCATCCCTGCAGGTATTTACGTTTTTGCCCAGTATGGCCAAGAGCAGTAGCCAGTATAAACTGAAGAAGATCCAATTTGTAAAGCCGCGGGTGATTAAGAATTGATATAAAGCGTTTTTTGATTAATTTAGGGCTCTTATGCCGGATGAATCAAATATGAATACGCTTTTGGACGTGATGAACCAATTGCTGGAAAAGAAGGTCCCTGAATTCCTGTTCACAGACCAGGGATTTACCATCGACCACCAGCGTCATTATGGCGCCGGCGACCTTCAGATCATTAAGGTATATCGGTTTGAAGGCAATTCAGATCCGTCCGACACCTCCATCCTGTACGTCCTGGAAACCAAAGAGGGGCAGAAAGGGTATAGCCTGAATGCTTATGGAGTATATGACAATCATGGGGAAGACTATGATAACTTTTTACGGGAAGTCCCCGAGAAGGACCACGGAGAACAATTGAAGTTCTCGCTATAGTAACGCCCATCGATTTAAGCATGGTATCCATGCGTCTGGTATATTCGCCCTACTCCGGTCCAGGATTGCCTGGGGGAGGGTATCCCGTATCAATTCATGGGTTTCATTTGGCGAAGCTCCAATTGAAATTGCCCCAGTAACGGGCATTTTTTCGTCAGTTCGACTGCTTCATTGATTTCTTCCGCCTTAATAATAAAGTAGCCGGAAATCATTTCTTTAGGCTCCATGAAAGGGCCATCGGTCAGGATTTCACTTTTGGATTTGAGCAAACGGGCATTTGTCTCTTCCAGGGGAGCCCCGCCTACATATCGGCCATCCAGCGTATTTTGGACCCATTCCCCGAATTTATTCATGCGATTTTGCATTTCTTCCGGGGAAGCCACCGAATGATCGCTTCCTTTTACGATGATCAGAAACTGGTTCATAAATAATATTTTATAGTTATGTCAAATGAAAAAGGACGGCTGGGACACAATAGAGAGGAAATTAATTAAAAATTAGTTCATTATTAGATGATTTGTTAGGCCGGTCCCCTTTGCTTTGCATATACATAAAACCGGCTCAAAGACGATTGCCATGGTCCCCTGGGAAAAGACAAATTGTTGTTATATTGCTATAACCCACGGACCATCACTCACCTAAACGATAAAGCATATGAATAAGCCGATTATTATTAAGGCCACCACTTCTCTTTACGCCACCGTTTTCAGCATTTTAGTACTCAGCACCGTAACAGGCAGCCGGACCTTTGCGTATGCCGGTCAGCAGGCGGGTCAACAAACGGATCACTTATCATCTCCTTCAGATCCGGGGGTTGTCTCCTTTACTTACCGGAAATACTTTGAAAAGGACGTGCCCTCTACCCTGGACACGATCAAACAGCATGGGATAACGGATATCGAATTCTCCAGTCTTTTTGGTCAGAGCGCGTCAGATTTGCGTAAAATGCTCGATGCAAGGGGACTTTACTGTTCTTCCTTCGGCGTCGGATACGAAGACCTGGTGAATAAGACGGCCGAAGTAGCGGAGAATGCCAAGACATTGGGCGCCACTTACGTCCGGGTCGCCGGTATTCCGCATAAGGGGGTATTCACGCTGGAAGAGGCCCAGAAGGCCATTGATGATTTTAACAGGCTGGGTAAGATCCTTAAAGAACAATATGGGTTGACCTTCATCTACCACAACCACGGTTTTGAGTTCCAGCCTTATGGAGAAGGTACCCTCTATGACCTGATCGTCACCAAAACGGACCCAAGGTACGTCAGCTTTGAAATGGACGTTCTTTGGGCATTTTTCCCGGGGCAGGATCCGGCTAAATTGATCAATAAGTATGGCGCACGATATAAAGCATTGCATCTGAAGGATTTGCGAATGGGTGTGCCGGGGAATATGTCAGGAGGGACTTCTGGCGACAATGATGTCGTGCTGGGAACAGGCCAGATCGATATTTCCGCCGTCATAATCGCCGCACAAAAGGCCGGGGTCGGGCATTATTATATTGAAGATGAAAGTGACAACATAGCTACCCAGGTTCCCTTGAGTATCGCCTATTTAAAAGATCAAACGGCGCCCAACACCCTGACGCCGGAGGAAAAAAAGGGCGGATGGCGCCTGCTGTTTGATGGCAGCACCTCTAAGGGATGGGTGGGGGCTCATTCGGATTCATTTCCCAACAAGCCCAATGGCTGGATTGTCCGGGACGGCATGATGACCATTCAAAATTCAGGTGGAGAGGAAGCCAAAAACGTAGGGGATATTGTTACAGTGGACGAGTACAGCGCCTTTGACTTGACTTTTCAGTTTAGGATGTCAAGGGGCGCTAATAGCGGGGTCAAATACTTTGTGACGCTGAAAGAGCAGACGGGGGGATCAGCGATCGGATTGGAGTACCAGATCCTGGACGATTCGGTGCATCCTGATGCTAAACTGGGTCGCAACGGAGACCGGACCTTAGCCTCCTTATACGATCTGATCCCCGCCAACAAACCTCCCTCCTGTCTGCGCCCGATCGGGGAGTGG
>Ga0302307_10001256_pt1 | contig 16013 bp, 13 predicted proteins | sample III_Palsa_E3_2_FD_200530 | JGI IMG/M metagenome (GOLD analysis project Ga0302307, IMG submission 200530) | Peat permafrost microbial communities from Stordalen Mire near Abisko, Sweden - III_Palsa_E3_2 | ecosystem: Environmental > Terrestrial > Soil > Palsa > Peat permafrost | place: Sweden... | reverse complement strand
CGATGGCGACGCGTTGCTGCTCGCCGCCGGACAACTGCGCCGGATAATGGTCGACGCGATCGCCTAATCCTACCGCCGCGAGCTCGCTTTCGGCGCGTGATAAAGCATCGCGGTCGCCGGAAAGTTCAAGCGGCACCGCGACGTTTTCCAGTGCGGTCATGGTCGGAATGAGATGAAAGGCCTGGAAGACGATGCCGATATTGGCTCCGCGAAAGCGCGCAAGTTCGTCTTCGTTAAGTTGGCCAAGGTCCGCTCCGGTAACCAGGACCGAGCCATTGTCGGGCCGCTCCAGTCCCGCCATGACCATGAGCAAAGTCGATTTGCCGGAGCCCGATGGGCCAAGCAGGCTCAACGCTTCGCCGCGGCCTATATTCAGGGCGATATCTTTGAGGATATGAACGCGATTGGCGCCGCTGCCGAGCGAGAGATTAACCGCGGAAAGCGCGACGGCGTCGCCGACGAGAGGATGCCCCGAAGTGTCATTCATGTCAGAGGCTGAACGGCGTCCTGCGGCGTCGAGTGACCGCCGCTCATATGGGTATGAAAGAAGCCTGCGCCACATTGCGCCGGCCGCGATTGTAATGCTGGCGTTGTGGACGGTCGCCGTGCATGCCGGGCCGGCGGTGCCGGTGAAAATCGTGGCTCTCGGGGATTCGCTGACGGCAGGTCTCGGCTTGCCGGTCAGCCAAGGATTTGCGCCGCGCTTGCAAGCCGCGCTTGCGGCCAAGGGCGATGCCGCGGAGATTATCAATGGCGGCGTTTCAGGAAATACCGCCTCCGACGGCCTGGCGCGGCTCGACTGGTCGGTACCGAGCGACACGGAGGCCGTCATCCTTGAGCTTGGCGCCAACGACATGCTGCGCGGCTTAGACCCGCAAGTGACGCGCGAAGCGCTGACGACGATTTTGCGACGCTTGTCCGAGCGGCACATCCGCGTTCTGCTCTGCGGCATGCGTGCGGCGCCGAATCTCGGAAGCGATTACGCGAAATCCTTTGAAGGCATTTATCCCGCGCTTGCCGGGGCTTTTGGCGTTCCGCTTTATCCCTTCTTCCTTGACGGCGTGGCGGCCGACCCGAAGCTTCTCCAGCATGACGGCCTGCACCCAAATGCCGCAGGCGTTGACGTTATTGTCGCCCGCATTTTGCCCGACGTAGAAGCACTCATCGCCGAAGTGCGGAAGTCCCGCTCGCCCTGAGGGTTGCGCTACGGGCGCGATCCTCGCATGCTGTCGGTGCCTCGCGATTCGCTGTTCGGTTTGGGAGCAGTGGCTCATGCCCCGTCTGTTCACGGCTCTGGAAATCCCGCGGCATGTCGGCGACTCGCTTGCCATCATGCGCGGCGGCTTGCCCGGGGCGCGCTGGATCGATCCTGACAACTATCACCTGACACTGCGCTTCATCGGCGACATCGACGATGCGCTCGCCCGCGATATCGCCGGTCTGCTCGGCCGCGTGCAGCGCCGGTCCTTCGAGTTGCGTCTGGACGGCCTCACCTCATTCGGCGGGCGGAAGCCTCGTGCCTTGGTCACGACGGCGACGCCAGTCGCGCCGCTGATCGAGCTGCAAGCGGAGCAGGAACGGCTGTTGCAGCGGATGGGGCTCGAACCCGAAGGCCGCAAATATACTCCGCACGTCACTCTGGCGCGGCTCCGCGATTCATCAAGCCGCGATGTAGCCGATTACCTCGCCGCGCGCGCGCATTATCGCTCCGCGTCGTTCGAAGTATCGCGCTTCGTGCTGTTCTCGTCGCGCTCGTCGGTCGGCGGCGGCCCTTATGTCGTCGAGGCCGATTATCCGCTCACCGCGCCCGAGCTGCGGCTGGCGCCGAGCTATTGACGCTGGCGCATTGCAGCTTTCAATAAAGTCGCCGGATTACGCGCGCAGCATGCGGGACTGCAAATCAAGGATCGCGGTAGCAAAGCCGTGATGATCGGCGATCAACTCCTGCATCACTGACAGCGGATTTGCGCGCATTGATTCGACTTCGCCGACGACGCTGCCGAAATCGAAAGACAGCTCGGCGGCAAATTTGCGAGCCAGTTGCTGCATCCGCCGATTGTCCGCCAGGCACGCCATGTGCAGGTGGCGAAAGCCGCGGTTGCGCGCGGCCAGCAAAGTACGCCGCAGGAGTGCCGATCCTACGCCGTGGCTTTGCCACGGCTTTTCGATGCTGATAGCCGCCTCAGCTTGACCCGGAGAATGAACGCCAAGCTGCCGTAGCTCGGCGGCCCCGTGCATGACGCCGTCCATGAAGAAGCCGTGGACGAGGGCCTCAAGCGAGATTGTCAGCTCGACGTAATTGCGGATGAAATCGTCCGATACCCCGCCGCCGAAGCGGCTGTGCCGGCTTTCCGGATCGAGCCGCAGCAAATGGTCGCGGTATTTGTCGGCTTCCCCAATCCACAACTTACGGATCACGCCGCCTACCGGTATAAGGTCCTGCATTCCAAGGGTCTCCTGACATCATCGTCGAAGAAATTCCCTTGTTCGCGTCCTCCACCTCAGCGCCAGCCCGGGCAATGTCGTTTAAATGCACGCCAGGAATCTATGTTCGCTGCGAGTTGCTCTATATGTTGGTTGTCGCCGAAGTTAGGCAAGGCGAAGCATTGAGCATCATGGCAGCATTCGTTATGCGCATGCCTAATAACTGGCTTATTTGACCGTTTGGCGACGGCGAGTTGGCACAGCAAGTGCACTACGGCTAAACAAGCACGTTCCCGCCACCTTTTGCCCGCACCGGTTAACCGCAACAATGGCGAGTTCAATCAAGGCGCGATACGCCGCCGGCGTGGCGAGCGGTCTGATCGAGCCCGACTCCGCCCAGCTTGCCGTCGCCGACAAGCTGGCGCAGCTCGAAGGTCAGATTGCCGAGTATCGCCTGGCGCGAAAATCGTCGTCGCTTGGATGGATGTTCGGCAGCCGCGAAAAACGCCAGTCGCGAATCAAGGGCCTCTATATCTACGGCGACGTCGGCCGCGGCAAAACCATGCTCATGGATTTGCTCTTTGAGGCTTCTCCGGTGCTACGCAAGCGGCGCGCCCATTTTCACGAATTCATGCTCGACGTGCACGAGCGCGTTCACGAATTTCGGCAGAAGATGAAGCTCGGTGAATATCCCGGCGCCGATCCGATCGAGCTCGCCGCAGCCGACCTGGCGCGGCAGGCGTGGCTTCTTTGTTTTGACGAATTTCACGTGACCGACATCGCCGATGCCATGATCCTCGGTCGGTTGTTCGCGCAATTATTTGCGCGCGGTGTCGTGCTGGTCGCCACTTCGAACGTCGAACCCGCGGAGCTCTACAAGGACGGCTTGAACCGCGCCTTGTTTCTGCCCTTCATCCGCACGCTCGAAGAAAACACCGAAGTGGTCCGGCTTTCGTCGCGGACTGACTTCCGTCTCGAGAAACTTGCCGGCATGCACGTGTGGTACGTGCCGGACGATGCGGCGGCCGACGATGCCCTCGATCGCGCATGGCGCGAGCTGACCCGGGGACGCAACGGCGAGCCGCAGGAGCTGCCGCTGAAGGGACGGTCCGTGCACGTGCCGCGCGCCGCCATGGGCGTGGCGCGGTTCTCGTTTTCAGACCTTTGCGAACGGCCGCTTGCCGCAGCCGACTACCTGCGCATCGCGCGCGAATATCACACCATCATCCTCGACCACGTTCCTGTGATGACATTCGAGACGCGCAACGCCGCCAAACGCTTCATCATCCTCATCGACACGCTGTACGATCTCAATGTGAAGCTCATCGCCTCCGCCGAAGCCGAGCCGGATGGCCTCTATCGCGGTGATGAAGGCTTTGAAGCGCAGGAATTCCGCCGCACCGCTTCGCGACTCATCGAGATGCGCTCGCAGGATTATCTGGCCCGGCCGCACGGCGCGGCGCATTCGCAAGTTTCAGGCGCATCGACCGGGATCGTCGAGACCTGATCACGCCGACCACGCTTAGTGGTCCGATTCTAACATTCGCATCCCCGTTGGTTGGCTTTCATGCGAATGTTAGAATCAAAGGACCCTAGCAAATATACGTGTAGTGGAGCGGTAGTGTCTCAGTTTGAATTTGAGGGGCTACACGCAAGGGATGGGCGGCGGTGTGGGGTCCACGGCGCTCTTTAGCTGCAACACGACATAGTCTGCGGTAGCGCTGGCTTTCCCTCATAAGCCCGCAGAGGATTGCTGCCCGCGAGCGGTGGGATTGTTCACAGACCAGTTCCAGCGCTTGACCTCATAGCTGCCGTAAACACCTCGAACGACGAATGGATCGCCGCTCACGAACGTCTTGGCCTCTTCTAGCGAAGCTGCTTCCACTACCATCAATGAGCCATCCATCTTGTCCGCGTTCCCGAACAGGGCGCCGGCAAAGACGACTTTGTCGCCTAACGAATGTAGGTAGTTGAAATGGTCAGCTCGCAGCGCAATACGGCGTTCAAGCCCATCGGGCGTGTCACGAGCGATCATGGCATAGAGCATGGTTCTGCTGGTCCTCGTTGTACATATTTACTCGTGGTTCACTGGCGGTCGTCTCTTAATCGCATGACCACTCAAACTGAGGCCCACCTACCCCTTTTAGCTGATGATCGATGCAAGGAAAAAAGCCGCGACGACCGCACCCATGAATAGCGCCGCAAGCCAGCCGAAGGCGGCAAGGAGGCGGGAGGCGGCGAAATTCCCCATGATCTTGCGGCTGGTCACCACCACCATCATGCCGGCCATCAGGGGGACGGCGACGATGCCGTTGAAGACGGCGCTCCATACCAGCATCCGGATCGGATTGATCGGCAGCAGCGCACCGAAAGAGCCGATTAGGGTCGCCGCGGCGATGATCACATAGAAGCCCTGCGCCCGCCACGGCGCGAGGCCCAAACTGTTCTTCCACCCGAAAACTTCGGCGACGGCATAAGCTGCTGAGCCGGCGAGTGCCGGAATGGCCAGGAGGCCGGTACCGATGATGCCGATCGCGAATAACAGGAATGCAAGCTCTCCGGCCAACGGTCGTAGCGCTTCGGCTGCCGAGGCCGCGGTATCGATTGTTGTGGTGCCATGAGCATGAAGCGTCGCCGCGGTGGCGACGATGATGAAGAAGCCGATGACGTTGGAGAGCACCATGCCGGTCCAGGTATCGACCACGATCGGGCTAAACCGCCGCCGCGCCGAGGCGTCGTCATTCTTAAGCGGCGCCGCTTTCCGTCTTTCCTTGATCCGGCGCTCCTCGACTTCCAGCGCCGCCTGCCAGAAAAACAGATACGGGCTGATCGTCGTCCCGAGAACGGCAACCAGCATCAAAATGGCATCCCGATTCCACGGCAGATGCGGGATGAGGGTTGCGAGCAACACCTCGTTCCAGGGCACGTGCACGACCATTGCGGTGGCGACGTAAGCGAACAGCACCAGCGTAAGCACTTTCATGTACTGAGCGTACGGCCGATAGGGGATCGCGATCTGCGCCGAAAGGCAGATAATCCCGAAACACAGCGCATAGACCGGCGCCGGCCCGCCGACGAGAAGCTGCATCGCAACTGCCATGGCCGCAATGTCGGCGGCGATGTTGACCACGTTGGCGGCGGTCAAGAGCGCAATGATTGCAAACAGCAGCGGGCGCGGCAGCACGGCGCCCAGATTGGCCGCTAGACCCCGCCCGGTGACCGACCCGATGCGCGCGCTCACGATCTGGATGGCGACCATGAACGGCGTGGTGAGAAACATGGTCCAGCACAGCGTGTAGCCAAGCTGGGCGCCGCTCTGCGAATAGGTGGCAATTCCGCTCGGATCGTCGTCGGCCGCGCCGGTCAAAAGCCCCGGTCCCAGCACCCGCGACAGTTTTGTTATCAACGGCGAGCGGCGGCTCGTCATGTCATTACTCGATGCGGCCTTGAGGCCGCCTCAGCCCGAGGATGAAAGTCCGGGCCATTCATCTGGTTCCGGCGATGGCTGCCGTGCGCGGCGGCGGCTTGAATGCGCAGCCCGAAAAGGTTAATCACCGCGGCGGCCGGGCGAGTTTGCATCAAGGATTTTTCCACGATGGCGCGTAATAAAATCGCATTGATCGGTGCCGGGCAAATTGGCGGCACGCTGGCCCACCTGATCGGCCTCAAGGAGCTCGGCGATGTCGTTCTCTTTGACGTTGCAGAGGGTATTCCGCAGGGCAAATCGCTCGATCTGATCGAATCCTCGCCGGTCGAAGGCTTTGATACCCGCTTTACCGGCACCAATTCGTACGAGACGATCCAGGGGGCTTCGGTCTGCATCGTCACTGCCGGCGTGCCGCGCAAGCCGGGAATGAGCCGCGACGACCTCCTCGACATCAATCTGAAGGTGATGGAGCAGGTCGGCGCCGGCATCGCGAAATATGCGCCGACCGCCTTCGTCATCTGCATCACTAACCCGCTCGACGCTATGGTGTGGGCGCTGCAAAAATGTTGCGGCTTGCCAAAGCACATGGTCGTCGGCATGGCCGGCGTGCTCGACTCGGCGCGCTTTCGCTACTTTCTCGCCGACGAATTCAACGTCTCGGTTGAAGACGTCACCGCTTTCGTGCTCGGCGGCCACGGCGATAGCATGGTGCCGCTGACCCGGTATTCGGCGGTGGCTGGGATTCCGCTGCCCGATCTCGTCAAGATGGGTTGGACGACGGCGGCGCGGCTCGACGCAATTGTCGAACGCACACGCAGCGGCGGTGGCGAGATCGTCAGCCTGCTTAAGACCGGCTCGGCGTTCTATGCGCCGGCGAGTTCGGCGATCGCGATGGCGGAAAGCTATCTGCGCGACAAGAAACGCGTGCTGCCGGCGGCGGCGTGGCTCAACGGCGAGTACGGCATCAACGATCTTTATGTCGGCGTGCCGGTTGTCATCGGCAGCAAGGGAGTTGAGCGTGTGGTCGAAATCGACCTCAACGGCAGCGAGCGCGGAATGTTCGAAAAATCCGTGCAAGCAGTGCACGGCTTGGTCGAGGCCTGCAAAAAGATCGCTCCGAATCTTGGCAATTGAGCTATTTGTCGTGGCTGAGGCGACGGTCGCCGCCTCGGAAAGCCAGCAGCTTTCATGAACATCCACGAATACCAGGCGAAGGTTGTGCTGCGCGAATTCGGCGTCCCGGTGCCGCGAGGCATTCCCGCCATGAGCGTCGATGAGGCCGTCAAGGCGGCGAAGGATCTGGGCGGTCCTGTTTGGGTGGTCAAAGCGCAAATCCACGCCGGCGGGCGCGGCAAGGCCGGCGGCGTCAAAGTGGTCAAATCGGTCGACGAGGTGAAACGCGAGGCGGAGCGGCTGCTCAGATCGACGCTGGTGACGCATCAGACCGGCCCGCATGGCAAAGAAGTGCATCGCCTCTATATCGAGGAAGGTTCGAGTATCGCCCGCGAATATTACCTCTCGGCGCTGGTCGATCGTTCGACTTCGCGCGTCTCTTTTGTCGCCTCGACTGAAGGCGGCATGGAGATCGAGGAAGTCGCCCGCACCGATCCGGAGAAAATTCTCTCGTTCTCGGTCGACCCGGCGACCGGATTCATGGTCCATCACAGCCACACCGTGGCGCAGGCGCTCGGTTTGAGCCGCGAGGTCGGCAAACAGGCGGAAACTGCGCTGCCGAAGCTCTATGACGCCTTCATCGCCAAAGACATGAGCCTTCTCGAAATCAATCCGCTCATTGTCACCAAGGACGGCAAGCTTCTCTGTCTCGACGCGAAAATGGGCTTTGACGACAACGCGCTTTATCGTCATCCCGACATTGCCGCCTTGCGCGATCCGGCCGAAGAGGATGCCAAGGAAATCGAGGCCTCGCGCTATGATCTGAACTACGTGGCGCTCGACGGCACAATCGGCTGCATGGTGAACGGCGCCGGCCTTGCCATGGCCACCATGGACATCATCAAGCTCTACGGCGAGACGCCGGCAAACTTTCTCGACGTCGGCGGTGGCGCGAGCGAAGACAAGGTGACGGCCGCCTTCAAAATCATCACGTCCGACCCGCACGTGAAAGGCATCCTGATCAATATTTTCGGCGGCATCATGCGCTGCGACGTGATCGCCGAGGGCGTTGTTGCCGCGGTCAAGGAAGTAGGCTTGCGCGTGCCGCTGGTGGTGCGGCTCGAAGGCACCAACGTCGCGCTCGGCAAGGAGATCATCCAAAAATCCGGCCTTAATGTCATTTCCGCCGACGATCTCGACGATGCGGCACGTAAGATTGTGAAGGCGGTGAGGGATGGGGCCTAAGCTGATGCGCATGTCCGCCGTTGCCGTATCGCTGGTTTGCGCCGCAACCGCCCGCGCGGGCGAGCGGAGCGCTGACTTGGTCAATTCCTTTCAAAGCTTCTGCCTTCCGACGCCGGACTTCGCTGCGCTTGAGGTCAAGGCGACGATCATGGAGCTTCCGGTCCGCAAGGACTCAGTGTCGCCGCCCAAGCCCGGCGAATCGGGTCACGTCAAGTCGTGGGTTGTCTCGCTTGCCAGCGGCCGACACGAGCTGGTGGCGTCTCAGGCGCGCAGTGCCAAAGGCGATCTCGACTCCTGCGGCATCGGCGTCGAGGACGTCGACGGCGAGGATTTGCGGCAGGAGGTGGTGAAGGCGTTTAATCTTGGCATGCCGCTTCGGCAAACTTGGTCGGCCGACGGCGCGCAACGGGTAATGACGTGGAAATACAGCGATGATGAATTGTTTCTCGCCGACGCTTCGTCGGTGAAGATTCCGGGCGCTTATCTCACATTGCTGCATCAAATAAAGAACCATTGACCCGTGGCGATCCTTATCAACCGCGACACCAAGGTGATCTGCCAGGGTTTTACCGGCAAGAATGGCACCTTCCATTCCGAACAGGCGATCGCCTACGGCACCAAAATGGTCGGCGGCACCTCGCCGGGAAAAGGCGGCTCCACTCATCTCGGCCTGCCGGTGTTCGATACCGTCGCGGAAGCGCGCGCCAGGACGGGTTGTGACGCGAGCGTTATTTACGTGCCGCCGCCGGGCGCCGCCGACGCGATCTGCGAAGCGATCGATGCCGAAATCCCGCTCATCGTCTGCATCACCGAAGGCATTCCGGTGCTCGACATGGTCAAGGTCAAACGCGCGCTGTGCGGTTCGAAGTCGCGCCTGATCGGACCGAACTGCCCGGGCGTCATGACGGCCGGCGAATGCAAAATCGGCATCATGCCCGGCAACATTTTCAAGCCCGGCAAAGTCGGCATCGTCTCGCGCTCCGGCACGCTGACTTACGAGGCCGTGTTTCAGACCACCGCGGAGGGGCTCGGTCAAACAACGGCCGTCGGCATCGGCGGCGATCCGGTCAAGGGCACGGATTTCATCGAAATACTGGAAATGTTTCTGGCCGATAAAGCGACCGAGGCCATTGTCATGATCGGCGAAATTGGCGGCTCCTCCGAGGAGGACGCCGCGCAATTCCTCAAGGACGAAGCTACGCGCGGACGGAAGAAGCCGACCGTCGGTTTCATCTCCGGCCGGACCGCACCGCCAGGCCGGCGAATGGGCCACGCTGGCGCGATTATTGCTGGCGGCAAGGGCGGGGCCGAATCCAAGATCGAGGCGATGACGGCGGCGGGGGTTACCGTTTCGGCATCGCCGGCGCGGTTAGGTAAGACCCTCGCTGAAGTATGGAAATGATGATTCACTTCTTCAGTCTTTCAGTTGCCGCACTGCCGCATTAAACATGTAGGGTCAACGCCCAGCCGGGGATGGGCGGGTTGGTTGGCGCGCCGCGCCATCGCTGGTTTGTCGCTTTCACCTAGGAACCACCATGTCTCGCCAGGATGCGAACGCCGCTTTCGCCCGGACCTCTTTCCTTTACGGAGGCAACGCCTCGTACATTGAGGACCTTTACGCGCGTTACGAGACGGACCCGGCAGCGCTCGATGCCGAATGGCAGGCGTTTTTCCGCGACCTCAAGGACGACGCGCGCGAGGTTGCCGCGAACGCGCACGGACCGTCGTGGCAGCGGCCGGACTGGCCGGGCGCTGCGCGCGACGAGCTTACGGCGGCGCTCGACGGCGACTGGAGCGAAATCGGCAAAAGCCTCGGCGGCAAGGTCAAGGCGCAGGCGCAGAGAACCGGCGTTGAGCTTTCGGCCGCCGACGTCGAACGCGCGACGCGCGATTCCATCCGCGCGCTGATGTTGATCCGCGCCTATCGGGCGCGCGGACATTTTCACGCCGATCTCGATCCGCTGCATCTGCAGCAGCAGCCGGCGGAGCAAGAGCTCGATCCCTCGACCTACGGCTTTACCGACGCCGATCTGGACCGGCCGATCTTTCTCGACAAAGTGCTCGGCCTCGAATTCGGCACCATCCGCCAAGTCGTCGCCATTCTCCGGCGCACCTATTGTCAGACACTGGGCGTTGAGTTTCTGCACATTTCCGACGGCGCGCAGAAGGCCTGGATTCAGGAACGCATCGAAGGGCCCGACAAGGAGATCAGCTTCACCCCGGAAGGCAAGCGCGCCATTCTCAACAAGCTCGTAGAAACCGAGGGTTTCGAGAAGTTCTGCGACGTCAAATTCACCGGCACGAAGCGCTTCGGTCTCGATGGCGGCGAGTCGATGATTCCCGCCCTCGAGCAGATCATCAAGCGCGGCGGCGCGCTCGGCGTGCGGCAGATCGTGATCGGCATGCCGCATCGCGGCCGGCTCAACGTGCTGGCGCAGGTGATGGGCAAGCCGCATCGCGCCATCTTCAACGAGTTCAAAGGCGGCTCGTCGACACCCAACGAAATCGATGGCTCCGGCGACGTGAAGTATCACCTCGGCGCCTCGTCCGACCGCGAGTTCGACCAAAACAAGGTGCATTTGTCGCTTACCGCCAATCCGTCGCATCTGGAAATCGTCGACCCGGTGGTGCTCGGCAAAGTGCGCGCCAAGCAAGATCAACTCGGCGCCACCCCGCAAGACCGCACCATGGTGATGCCGCTGCTCATTCACGGCGATGCGTCGTTTGCCGGCCAAGGTGTGGTCGCCGAGTGTTTCGGGTTGTCCGGGCTGCGCGGCCATCGCACTGGCGGTTCGGTGCATTACATCGTCAATAATCAGATCGGGTTCACCACCAGCCCGCGAAACTCGCGCTCTTCGCCTTATCCGTCCGACGTCGCCAAAATGATCGAGGCGCCGATCTTTCACGTCAACGGCGACGATCCCGAAGCGGTGGTTTACGCGGCCAAGGTGGCGACCGAGTTTCGGCAGAAATTCCAGAAGCCGGTCGTCATCGACATGTTCTGTTATCGCCGGCACGGCCACAACGAAGGCGATGAGCCGTCGTTCACCCAGCCGCTGATGTACAAGGCGATCGCGGCCCATCCGACGACGCTGGAAATCTACGGCAAGAAACTCATCGGCGAGGGTCTGATCACTTCCGGCGAAGTCGAGAAGATGAAAGCCGATTGGCGGCATCGGCTCGACGACGAACTCGAAGCGGCGCAAGGCTATCGCGCCAACAAGGCCGATTGGCTCGACGGCCGCTGGTCTGGCTACAAGACCGGAGGCGATGCGGACGATCCGCGGCGCGGCAGAACCGGCGTCGAAATCGGCGAGCTCAAGGAGATCGGCCAGAAGATAACGACACTGCCGGCCGGCTTCCATCTGCATCGCACCCTCAACCGGTTCTTCGAGAATCGCCGCAAATCGATCGAGTCTGGCGCCGGCGTCGATTGGGCCACGGCCGAAGCCCTGGCATACTGCTCGCTGTTGCTTGACGGTTACCGGGTGCGGCTCTCTGGGCAAGACAGCGAGCGCGGCACCTTTTCGCAGCGCCACTCCGTTCTGGTCGATCAGGAGAACGGCGAGTACTACACGCCGTTCAATCATTTGAGCGACGATCAGGCGCGCTTCGAGGTCATCAACTCGATGCTGTCCGAAGAAGCCGTGCTCGGCTTCGAGTACGGCTACTCGCTCGCCGAGCCCAATGCGCTGACCTTGTGGGAAGCGCAGTTCGGCGATTTCGCCAACGGCGCGCAGGTACTGTTCGATCAGTTCATTTCGTCGGGCGAACGCAAATGGCTGCGCATGTCGGGGCTGGTTTGCCTTTTGCCGCACGGCTACGAAGGGCAGGGGCCGGAACATTCCTCGGCACGGCTCGAGCGCTTCCTGCAGATGTGCGCCGAAGACAATATGCAGGTCGCCAATTGCACGACGCCGGCGAACTATTTTCACATCCTGCGCCGCCAGCTTAAGCGCGATTTCCGCAAACCGCTCATTCTGATGACGCCGAAATCGCTGTTGCGCCACAAGCGCGCGGTGTCGCGGCTTGACGAGATGGGCCCAGACACCTCGTTCCATCGGTTGCTCTGGGACGACGCGCAAAACAACCCGGACGAAAAGATCAAGCTTGTCCCCGACGCTCAAATCCGCCGTGTCGTGATAAGCTCCGGCAAGGTCTATTTTGATCTCTTTGAAGAACGCGAAAAGCGCGGAATTGACGACGTTTATCTGCTGCGCATCGAGCAGCTTTACCCGTTCCCGACCAAGGCGCTGATGCTCGAGCTGTCGCGCTTCAAGCAGGCCGAGATCGTTTGGTGCCAGGAAGAGCCGCGCAACATGGGCGGTTGGGTTTTTGTCGATATCTTTTTGGAGTGGGTTTTGAACCAGATCGGAGCCAAGCACCGGCGCGCGCGTTACGCCGGCCGGCCGGCTTCGGCGTCGACGGCGGTGGGCCAGATGTCGCTGCATTTGGCGCAACAGGCGAAGTTTCTCGAAGACGCGCTCGGATAGCGGACGGCGCAGGACAGCCACCGGGCGACAAAAAAGGTTTCCCTCCGCTGTCGTGCGCTGCGTCTCGTCGGTGCGGTGCGAATAAGGAACGGACCTATGGCGGAGATTCGCGTACCCACGCTCGGCGAATCGGTGACCGAAGCGACCATCGGCAAGTGGTTCAAGAAGGCGGGCGACGCGGTCGCGGTCGATGAGCCGCTGGTCGAACTGGAGACCGACAAGGTCACCATCGAAGTGCCGGCGCCGGCGGCCGGCGTGCTCGCCGACGTTGCGGTTAAGGATGGCGACACCGTCGCGGTCGGCGCGCTGCTTGGCTCGATCAAGGAAGGCGCGGGCGCGGTGCCAACCGGGCGGCCGGAGCAAAAGACCGAGACGACCAAACCAATCGGCGCCGGACCTGAACCGATCGCGCCCCGGCAAGCCCCAGCCGCGCCAGCTCCGGCTCCATCGAAAGCAGCCGACGCACCCTTGGCGCCTTCGGTGCGCAAGATCGCCGCCGAAACCGGCGTGGATGCCTCCACGGTGCCCGGCACCGGCAAGGACGGCCGCGTCACCAAGGGCGACATGCTCGCGGCCATCGAACGCGCAGCGGCGCAACCGACGCCCGTTGCCGCGCCTGCCGCCGCGGTGCAGGCGCGCGCGCCGTCGCCGCCCGACGACGCCGCTCGCGAGGAGCGGGTGCGGATGACGCGGCTCCGTCAGACCATCGCACGGCGGCTCAAGGACGCGCAGAACACCGCCGCCATGCTCACGACCTTCAACGAGGTCGACATGACGCACGTCATGGCGCTGCGCAGCCAGTATCGCGAGCTGTTCGAGAAGAAGCACGGCGCCAAGCTCGGCTTCATGGGCTTTTTCGTTCGCGCCTGCGTGCAGGCGCTTAAGGAAATTCCGGCGGTGAATGCCGAGATCGACGGCGCCGATATCGTCTACAAGAACTATTATCACATCGGCATTGCCGTCGGCACCGAGCGCGGACTGGTCGTGCCGGTGGTGCGCGACGCCGATCAAAAATCGATCGCCGAGATCGAGAAGACGATATCGGATTTCGGCCGCCGTGCCCGCGACGGCTCGCTCAAGATCGAGGAATTGCAGGGCGGCACCTTCACCATCACCAATGGCGGCATTTACGGTTCGCTGATGTCGACGCCGATCCTTAACGCGCCGCAATCCGGCATTCTGGGCATGCACAAGATCCAGGAACGGCCGATGGTCGTTGCCGGCAAGATCGAAGCGCGGCCGATGATGTATCTCGCCTTGTCCTACGACCATCGCCTGGTCGACGGCCGCGAAGCGGTGACCTTCCTGGTGCGGGTGAAGGAATCGCTGGAAGAGCCGGCGAGGTTGGTGCTGGATTTGTAGGTTTGTCTCTGACGATGAATAGGTAGCTGTTCCATGCCCTACGACGTCATTGTCATCGGCACCGGCCCCGGCGGCTATGAGTGCGCCATCCGCGCCGCGCAACTTGGCTTGAAAACCGCAGTGGTCGAGAAAAACGCCACCTTCGGCGGCACTTGCCTCAACATCGGCTGCATTCCGTCGAAGGCCCTGCTGCACGCCTCGGAATTGTACGAGGAAGCGGGCGAAAATTTCGGCAAGATGGGAATTAAGGTCGGCAAGCCCACCGTCGATCTCGCCGCCTTGCTCAAATACAAACAAGGCAACGTCGATGCCAATGTCAACGGCGTCGCGTTCTTGTTCAAGAAGAACAAGATCGACGCCTTTCACGGCATCGGCCGTATCACTGCTCCCGGCAAGATCGAAGTGAAAGCGGACGACGGCAAGACGCAGACGGTCGAGACAAGAAATATTATCATCGCCACCGGCTCGGACGTCGCGCGCTTGAACGGCATCGCCATCGACGAGCAGCGCGTTGTCTCTTCGACCGGCGCGCTCGATCTGACGCAAGTGCCGCAAAAGCTCGTCGTCGTCGGCGCGGGCATTATCGGCATGGAGCTCGGCTCGGTGTGGCGGCGGCTTGGGGCGCAGGTGACCGTTGTTGAATTTCTCGATCATATCCTGCCCGGCATTGACGGCGAGGTGGCGCGGGCGTTCCACCGCTTGCAGCAAAAGCAGGGGGTTGCATTCAAGCTGTCCTCCAAAGTCACCGGCATCGACACCTCCGGCAAGACGCTCAAGGTCAAGGTCGAGCCGGCGGCCGGCGGCGCGGCTGAAACGCTTGAGGCCGACGTCGTCCTGGTCGCCATCGGCCGCGCGCCCTACACCGACGGCCTTGGCCTCGAAGCCGTCGGCGTGAAGAAAGACAACCGCGGCCGCGTCGTCATTGATTCGCATTTCCGCACCAACGTCGCCGGCATTTACGCCATCGGCGACGCGGTCGCCGGGCCGATGCTCGCGCACAAAGCGGAAGAGGAAGGTGTCGCCGCCGCCGAGATCATTGCCGGACAAGCGGGACACGTGAACTACGACGTGATTCCGAACGTCGTTTACACCAAGCCGGAAATCGCCTCGGTCGGCAAAACCGAGGAGGAGCTGAAAGGCGCCGGCGTGGCCTACAACATCGGCAAATTTCCTTTCACCGCCAACGCGCGGGCGCGTGCCAATCTCGCGACCGACGGCTTCGTCAAAATCCTCGCCGACGCCAAGACCGATCGTGTGCTTGGCATCCACATCCTCGGGCCCGACGCCGAGACCATGATCGCGGAAGCAGCGATTGCCATGGAATTCGGCGCCGCGGCGGAAGACATCGCCCGCACCTGCCACGCCCATCCGACGCTGAGCGAAGCGGTCAAGGAAGCAGCGATGGCGGTCGCCAAGCGCGCCATCAATATTTGAAGAGCTTGCGCGACAACTGCCGGAGGATTGACTGTCAGTAATATCCAAATAAGGAAGAAGTTGGGATTGATTCGCGGTCGATGAGCGGGACGTCGAAGCGGGTCGCTAAACTCGGTAATTAAGCAGCACTCATGCCATCTCGCGGTTTCCGTGTCGGCCGATCGCGCACCGGGCTTGGCTTGTTTGCGGTTCGGCCGATCGCCAAAAAACAATACGTCGTCACCTATTCCGGAAAATGGATCACGACCGAAGAAGCGCGGCGCCGCGAGCGCCTTGGCGATCCGAAATATCTGTTCGAGGTCAACAGCAGATGGACGATTGACGGTTCGACCCGGCGGAATTTGGGTCGCTATGCGAACCATTCCTGCAAGCCGAATACCGAGCCGGTGTTGCGAAAAGGCAGGATGGTGCTGGTGGCAACGCAACCGATCGAACCGGGGGATGAGATCACGTTCGATTACGGCGAAGACTACTTCGACTACTACTTCAAGAAGGCCGGCTGCCGCTGCCAGGCA